>OMEB01000314.1_pt1 | contig 26754 bp, 26 predicted proteins | sample 1645311 | NCBI WGS metagenome assembly OMEB01 (sample SAMEA103958119, study PRJEB25191) | human gut metagenome | biome: human-associated habitat [ENVO:00009003]; feature: intestine environment [ENVO:2100002]; material: feces | place: Germany | collected 2013/2015 | reverse complement strand
TTCCGATCTGCCTAATCGAAAACGAGGATGTTCCTGAACAGGGAGAACAGGAGGACCAGAATTGAGCAAATTGGTGATCTGTGAAAAACCGAGTGTAGCAAAGAGTATCGCATCGGCCCTGGGTGTCACATCCAGGGCCGATGGCTATTTTGAAGGCGGCGGCTGGCTCATTTCCTGGTGCATTGGTCATCTGGTGGGACTGGCGGACGCGGCCGCCTACGATGACCGCTATAAGAAGTGGCGGTATGAGGATCTTCCCATCCTGCCCGACCCCTTTCGCTATGTGGTGTCCGAGGAAAAGGCAGCCCAGTTCCACATCCTCCGTTCCCTGATGGAGCGCCCCGATGTGACGGAGCTGGTCAACGCCTGCGACGCGGGGCGCGAGGGCGAGCTGATTTTCCGGCTGGTCTATGAGGCCACCGGATGTTCCAAGCCCTTCTCTCGTCTCTGGATTTCTTCGATGGAGGACGTGGCGATCCGGGAGGGCTTTGTCGATCTGCGCCCCGGCGCGGACTATGACCCGCTGTATCAATCGGCGCTCTGCCGCCAAAAGGCGGACTGGCTTATTGGTATCAATGCCTCACGGCTCTTTTCGGTGTTGTATCATCGAACGTTAAATATTGGGCGGGTGCAGACGCCCACCCTGGCGATGCTGGCCGACCGGGACGGTAAGATCGTCCTGTTCCGCAAGGAGAAATACCATCATGTGCGACTGGCGTTGGAGGGAGCCGAGGCGGTCAGCGACCGCATTGTTTCCCCGGAGGACGCCCAGGCCATCCGGGACGCCTGTGACGGGCAGCGGGCCGTGTGTGTATCCCTGGTGCGGGAGAAAAAGACGGAGAAGCCGCCCAAACTGTACGACCTGACCACCTTGCAGCGGGAGGCAAACCGGGTATTCGGCTACACGGCCAAGCAAACCCTGGACTACGCCCAATCGCTCTATGAAAAGAAGCTGCTGACCTATCCCCGCACGGACAGCCGGCATCTGACGGGCGACATGGCGGAGACCGCCTCCGTGGTCCTGCATCTGGCGGCACGGGTGCCGCCCTTCGACGCCTGCCCGGAGTTTTTCCCCGATGTCGCGGCGCTGGTAAACGACAAGGAGGTATCCGACCACCACGCCCTGATTCCCACTCTGGAGCTGGAAAAGGCGGATGTTCCTGCGCTGCCTGTGGGCGAGCGCAATATCCTTCTGCTGGTCTGCTGCAAGCTGCTGTGTGCGGCGGCGGAGCCTTTCGTGTATGAGGTGGTCACGGCCGCCTTTGAGTGCGGCGGATATACCTTCACGGCAAAAGGAAAGCAGGTGCTTTCCCAGGGCTGGCGGGCCATCCAGGAGGTGTTCCGTTCTTCCCTGAAGGAGAAGCCGGAGGATGAAGATGCCGGGGGCGTTCTTCCGGCCTTGACCGAGGGACAGGTCTTTGAGCCGGTCACCGCCTCTGTCACCGAGCACTTCACTTCGCCACCGCGCCCCTATACGGAAGATTCCCTCCTGGCAGCAATGGAGAACGCAGGCAAGGAGGACATCCCGGAGGACGCAGAACGGCGCGGCCTGGGCACCCCGGCGACAAGGGCGGCCATCATTGAAAAGCTGGTGTCCGGCGGGTTCGTGGAGCGCAAGGGCAAGAACCTGATCCCTACAAAGGCAGGCGTCAACCTGGTCACGGTGTTGCCGGAGCTGCTGACCTCTCCCAAGCTCACAGCGGATTGGGAGCAGCGGTTGAACGAGGTGGCAAAGGGTCAGGCGTCGCCGGAGGACTTTATGGACGGGATCGAGGCAATGGCGGCGGAGCTGGTGCGGAAATACTCCCACATTTCCGAGGATGGGCAAAAGCTGTTCCAGCCGGAGAAGGAGACGGTGGGCCTCTGCCCCCGCTGCGGCAAGCAGGTCTATGAGGGCAAGAAGAACTTCGCCTGTTCGGACCGGGCCTGTCAGTTTGTCATGTGGAAGAATGACCGTTTCTGGACCAGCCGCCGCAAGGAAATGACCCGGAAAATGGCGGCCGACCTTCTGAAAAAGGGCCGCACTTCCGTCAAGGGGATGTGGTCGGAGAAGAAAGGTTCCACCTATGACGCCGTGGTGATCCTGGACGATACCGGCGGCAAGTATGTCAATTTCAAGCTGGAGTTTCCCAAACGAAAGGATGGTGTGCATGGCAAAAAGTAAAGCCGAGGTCAACTTCATGGAGCATTTGAAGCCGCTGCTCCCCGCAGGCGGTGACGCAAGCGAGCTGGAGGCAGCGGCCCAGGCGCTTGCCGGACTTTCCCCGGAGGACCGTGACCTCCTGGCCGCTGTCCAGGAGTCTCCCTTCCGGTTGACCACCCTGGAGCAGTTCCGGGAGTTTCCCGCCAATACCGAGTATTTTGTCCTGGAGCCCAACATCCGCAAGGTGGAGGATGTGGGCTGGCGCTATCTGGCGCAGCACTTGGACGTCCTTCTGCCCCCGGAACTGCTGGACGCTATTGATCCCGTTCCCTTCGGCAATCATGCCATGCAGGAGGAACAGGGCTGCTTTACGAGCCGAGGCTATCTCACTCTCTCCGGCGACGAGTGGGAACATGAGCGCCCCAGGGAGAGGCAGACGGAGAAAAAGCCCTCCATCAAAGAACGGCTGGAACAGAGCCGGAAGGAATGTGCCAACCAGAGCAAGGCGCAGCCCCATCGGGAAAAGCCTGCGCCGGAGCGATAAGGAGGTGTCGCTATGCCCCATTATGACTATGACAAAGATTATCCCTTTGCCGCTTTCATCACCAACCTGGGCAAATACAACGAGGGCGCCCTTGTGGGCGAATGGGTGAAGTTCCCCACCACGGCGGAGGAACTGAAAAAAGTCTTTGAGCGCATCGGGATTGGGTCGAAGGACGAATTTGGGCAGACCTATGAGGAATGGTTCATCACGGACTACGACTGCTATGTGGACGGCCTCTATGACCTGCTGGGCGAGTATGCCAACCTGGATGAACTGAACTACCTGGCCTCCAAACTGGATGATATGAGCCAGGATGAATATGAGCGGTTCCAGGCTGCTATGGAAATCGGCGACCACACGGGCAGCATCCAGGAACTTATCAACCTGACGGAGAACCTGGACTGCTACGACGTTTACCCCGACATCCACGACCACGACGATCTGGGCCGGTATTACATCGAGGAACTGGACGCCATGCAGGTGCCGGAGCATCTGCGCAATTACATCGACTATGAGGCCTACGGGCGGGACATCGCCCTGGAGGAAAGCGGCCAGTTCACCGACCTGGGCTATGTGCGGGATACCGGGGACAGTTTCCATGAGTATTACGATGGCGAGCGCGGCAGCATCCCGGAGGAATACCGGGTGATGACCTTCCAGGACGACGTCCCTGAAGAAGAAATTTCGGAATGGGCCATGGACCTTGCCTACGATATGGACGAGTTTTTCCGGCAGAACGATCCGCAGTATGCCGCCGAGCACCCGGAGGAACATGCGGCGAAGGAAGAAATCTACGAGAACCTTTCCGATTGCCGCATTGCCTCTCTGGAAGAAAAGCTGAAGGCGTTGGGCCAGACCCCGGAGGACTACCTTCCCTCCGAGTTGGAGAAGTTCAAGGAGGCTGTGGGCTACGAGGCATATTTGGATGTGGACCCGCAGGTGATCCGGGAGGCCATTGAAAACCCGGATCAGTCCCATGTGGACGAGATGCTGGCCTTTGCGGAGCAGGCAAACCGGGAGTATGAGGCGGAGTTGTATGGGCAGCAAGCGGCGCCTACCCCGGATGACCGAGAGACCGGCGAGACGGTGCGGACCCCCAGGGGCACCTTCCATGTGACGGATATGAGCCGGGAACAGATGGAGGCGGCCGGATACGGTTTCCACCACGAGTCCGAGGACGGAAAGTATATCATCATGGCCAACGGCAGCCGCGCCTTTGCCATCCCCAACGGAGACACCCCCGAACATACCGCGCCGGAAAAGCTGACCGTCCTGGTGGTGGAGCCCATGAAGGAGCCCTATGTGAAGGAGATCGACCCCGGCCTCCATGCGCTGCAAGCGGAGGTGGGCGGCGACATTGCCGCCTCCTATCCCTTTGACGATCCGGTGGGGCTGGTGCTGAACGACGAGGGCAAGCTCATCGGTCTGGACCTGAACCGCTCTCTCCGGGACGAGCATGGGGAGATTTACGACATTGTGGCAGGCACCTTCTTGGTGGTGGGCCTGGGGCCGGAGAGTTTTGCGTCCCTGCCCCCGGACATGATTCAGAAATACACCGAGCAATTCAAGCGGCCGGAGCTGTTCGCCAGCATCAACGGGCAGATCGTATCCGTTCCCGTGGAGCCGGAAAACCCGCTGCGCACGGCGGAAATGACCCTGGAGGATGACTACGGCATGATCGACGGGATCATCAACAACGGCCGCCGCGGGGAGGAATTGGAGAAAGCCCAGGCCGAGGCGCGCAGGACCACGCCGGAGAAAAAGCCTTCCATCCGGGAGCGGCTGGAGGACGCGAAACGGGAGTGCGCGGAACAGAAAGGCCCGGACAAGCCCGCCCCGCAGAAGAAGCCCCCGGAGCTGGGCGACTTATGAGCCGGAGCAAGAAATGGCGTCTGGAATGGTCGTTCTTCCTGGGCGAGAACGGCAGGCGCCAGTACAACAAGCTCTGCAAGGGCTGTGTCCATCCCTGTAAACAGAGTTTCCGGGCGGTAGTAGTGTCCTGTCCGCACTATCTTTCTCTCCGTTCCCAAAAGTGCAGGAATTAGGGTTCAAAATGGGCGAAAAAATCGCGTGTGTCAGCTTTTCTGTGTAGAGTCAGTGTGATTTCCCATGTGGGGCGGAAGGGCGTTTCTGCATAGTGAAAACGCCGGATTTTCACTTTTCGGCAAGCAAAATGGGAGCGTCAGCATCGGATGTATTCAACCGATGCTGATGCTCCCGCTTTTTTGTTTGGCGTCAATGATAACTCAGAATAAGTTTGAGGGCGCTCGTTAAGAATGACATCTATGCACACATTTCAGGACAATGTATTATTTCCCGCAGTTCTCATCGTAATTGATATTTGTTCCAAAACATTTATCTGCTGTTGTAAAATATGCCTTCCGAACTTCCTCAACCCAATCATGGATCACCTTAGCATGAGCCAATGCATCCAGACAAGGAAAGACACTCAAAAACATACTGGTTATCCATTGCAAGGAGATAGCTGAATGTTCTGCAGGTGTAGTAATCCCATAATCAGATTGGCCCACTACTATAAGAGATTGCTCGTCCATTAAACTTAATCGTTTGAATGTTCCCTGCGGTGAACCGTGGTTTACAAAACACGCTAACTTATACTGCTTTTTCCAAGCCTCGTCCACATCACAGTTATCTTGGATGCCTTGAAAAGTTGTTATTTTTAATTCGGTACCGTCGTCTTTTTTTGCCCCTTTAGTCCAACTGTATTTATGCTCATCAGTTTGCGATTGTTCAACATATTGTTTTGCAATTATTTCGCCATGCTTCTTTATGAACGCAGCATTACAACACAATTCATACATTGAGCGCCATCTGGCATAAGCACAGTCAGCAAATCCAAGTTTCATTAAATGTAGTATTTCCAAAAACTCTTGGCAACAGCGGCCTTGCATATACTGTAACGCCAAAAAAGTATATTGCTTTTCCTTTTTGAGATCGTCCGAGATGTTTTCGCTTACAAAAGCACTATATCGCTCAGCCGCTTCTAATGCCATAACATACATGGTTTCTGAGACTACAAAACAGCTCCCCCAAATCTCGTTTTGGTGAGCCATAAATTTATCTGCTTCAATTTTTTGGTTGTATGCTATTTCAAAACTTTTTTCAAGAAAATAGTTATGATAATCCTTTGATGCCTGTTCTAATAGCATATCTATGCTACCGTCTGTCTTTTGATTTATTTTATCAATTATTTCTTTATCTGAAATGCCTTGTGCCTGCCACTCACAAATAGTATTTGAATATGCACTTTCAAGCACTTTAGAAAGGTAATCTTCTGTCAATGATAGTTTCACCTCTTTGTATGTGCAGTATGAGATATTTTACAACAAATTATATTCGACTGCATTAAAGTTACTATAATAAAATTACCACATATTCACAAAGTAATCAACTTAAATCCACTACATAGTGTGTTTTCAGTATTTATATCATAGTATGCATTCTGCATTTATCCGGTAGATAGTGAGGAATATATACCATACTGCAACCAACAGCCGCCAAACCAGGACGAAACCGCCAATCACTCCACCAATAATAAAGTTCAGCAGGAACAGCGGAAGGGCGGTTCCCAAAGAGCCGCCCGGTACGATCCAGGCGAACATCCGTGGGATGCCAAAAGGCAGACCGCAAAGTATGAACAGCCATACATAGTCGGTGACACCATCTTTTGTGCAAGCGGATTTGAAAATGCAGTACAGCAAAGCCGCCACCGCCACGGGCAACACACTCTTTTTGAAAAACTCTTTGATTACTTCGGATTTCGTCACAGTCAGCACCTCCATTCCTGGTTCCATTATATCAGCCGGATAACCATGCGCCCAGGGGTTTTGCAAAGACTGTAAAAAGCGCCCAATCCCCGTTACTCCAAGTCGTTGCTCCGCTGCCGCTGCTGTTCCTGTTCCTTCGGCCTTTCCAGCAGGGCGTCCACATTCTGGCGGAGGGTGTCATATTCCTTTTCCTCCCGCTGTATCTTCCGAAGTTCCGCTTGCAGGGCGGCCTTGCGGGCGGAGAGTCCTTCCAGTTCTGCTTTCACCTTATCGGAGGAAGGAAGTCTGGTGAGTCCGACCTTCTTGATCTCCCTGGCTGCCGCCTCGAATAAGATGATCTCGCTCTCAAAGCCGCGCAGGAATTTTTCCTTGTCCTTTGATGCCTTGTATCGGTCATAGACAGGTTTCAGCTTGCGGTAGGTGTCAATCTGCTTTCCCAGGAGGGCAAGGTCGGCGATCCGCTGTTCCGTATCCCGCAGGCTCTCCCTGGTACGGATGGAGGCGGCGGCAACGGCGTCGCACCGTTCCACCAATTCCTCATAGCTGCCGATGCCGTGTTCGGTGAGAAAGTTCATGGTGGCGGACGCCCGTTTCAGATTCTCAATGGTCGCCCACCGCTGGTATCCGGCGCTCTGCTGGGCCTTGATATTGTTCTGAATGTCAATGAGCAGGCTGACCTTCCCGCTGCGCTGCTGGGGCTGTCTGGAGGGACGGAGGCCTCCGGCAATGCGGGAGACAACGGCTTCTTCCGTGTAATCGGCGCCCAGGGTTTTGAGCCGGGTGAACCTCTCCTGGTCCGGCGCCCTGGCGGAGATATATTTTCCCCGCTTGATTTCGTACCCTTCCCGCTGCAACCGGGCAAGCAAATCTTCCAGGCTGGAGGATACGGGAATCAGCCGGTCGATGGCGGCTTTCAGCTTTGCCTTGTAGCTGGTGCCGTTCTGTGCGGCCTGATGCTCAATGTAGCTCTTGCCCTTATCCCGACCAGGGACGATGACGGACAAGCCGTGTTCTTTGCACAGCCGGTCGCTGGCCCGGCGTATCTCGTGATAGCTGCGCTTGTTGGAATGGTAGTGCTTGTGGTCGGTGAAGCTGACCGCATTGAAAATCAGGTGATTATGGACGTGATCCTTGTCAATGTGAGTGGTGAGGACAAATTCATATTTGTCGCCCAGGACTTCCCGTGCCAGTTCCATGCCGATCCGGTGGGCTTCCTCTGGCGTGACCTCCCCAGGTTCAAAGGCTTGGATCAGGTGGCGGCCCAGGTGCGTACCTTTGTCAATGGCATGGCGGCGTGTCCATTCAAATTCAATGTCGGCGGTCTCGGCGGCGCAGCCGAAGGAGGACACCAACATCTTCCCGTCCGTCTTGTCAGGATTGCAGATATAGTCAATCGCAGCTTTCAGCGTTGACTTAATAGGATGCGTCTTTGTAACTGCCATATCTGATCCAGCCTTTCCCGGATTTCCTCCATGTCGGCCTGATAGGTGGGGCCTCCGGCGTTGACTCGCTTGGCAATCTGATTGATGTTCCGGCCAATGGCGGACAGAAGTTTGTTCATCTCCTTAATGTCCCTGGTGTCCACCTGGATGATATATCCGTCGATCGCCATCTTCCGCAGGTAGGCGCCGATCCGCTTTGTCTGGAGCTGGGCCATCTTCTGTTCCATCAGTTCCTTTTCCTCGGCGGTCACATAGAACTTCACCTGGATATTTCGTTTTCGGTTTGCCATCGTGGTATCTCGCCTCTTTTCGTATCAGGGTTTGGGATGTTCCCAACAAGCATTTTTCGGGTTTAGGGGGAGGGTTCCCTAAAGCCAAAAATCGCAAGCGGGTACTCGCTTGCTGTGCTTGCTATCGTTTCTCTCTCCGTACCTAAGTAATCCGAAACCCCTGCCTTTGGCAACCACGAAAGCAAAGAAAAACGCTACAAACGGTATCCGTTCATAGCGTTTCCTAATCATTATTCAGTTGCGTCAACCACATCATTTTTCTTTCTCCGCTCTGGCATCCAAGATAGCCTGTGCGGTGGCAATGACGATTTTCAGTTCAGCTTCGGTCATTCCATCGAGCAAGGGATCAAGCTGTCTGCGTGCCGTGGACTTACTCTCTGTTGCGTCTCCAAAGAGTAGCTGATCTACGGAGATATGGTAACGGGTCACGAGTTCAAAGAAAATCTGGAGACTCGGATGCTGCCCTTTATTTTCGATATTGGCAAGATAGCGGGGAGACAGAAACATTTCATTCCCGACTTTGTTGCGGGACTCCTTTTGCTCGTTCCTTGCCGATTTGATTGCCTTTCCAAAAGGCGTAAAATCATATTTTTTGACTGGTCGTTTTGCCATGTTGATTCACCCTATTACATTCTACTGTTCACCTTTCTTTCTGGATATGTCTATACAGTTCCCATAGTTAGCCTATATAATTCGTATATTTTGAATTTGTATGTGATAGGGTTTAACAAAAAGTCATGTGTCTGAGTATCCATTTAGAATGTTTTCAAAATGAGTGTTGACTTTCTTCCTTATTGTGCTACAATGAAAATATCATTTAGAGATTTTTCAAAATAACAGAGGCAAAGGTGAAAGCACTGTGAGTTTACCTAATATTTTCAAAGCATTAAGCGATCCTGTCCGACGGGAGATATTGCTGAAACTAAAACAAAAACGGAAGATGTCAGCCGGTGAAATTGCCGCAGAATTTGACTTGACTAATGCCACCATTTCATATCACCTTTCTACTCTAAAAAAGGCTGATTTGATTTTTGAAACGCGCTATCAGAAATACATCTATTATGAAATCAATACATCGGTATTTGAAAGTGTTGTTATGTGGCTTATGCAATTTCAGGAGGATAAAGATGAACCCCAAAAATAAACGAACCTTGTTTCTGACAAGTACAATTTGCATTATTTTGTCCATCGTAGCATTCGCTCTGTCCCACATGGGCGAGGCCAGCAACGAAAACTATATTCTGCTCTATGTGATTGCCGTTTTGCTGAATATTGTTCTGAACCTTGCGCTTAGTATCAAAATCGCTTCGACAAACGGAGCCAAGGCGTTAGTATCTTTGGGTAAATGGATTATGCCGATTGCGGGAGTTGTATATTTGATCCCGCAGGTATATTCCGTACTTTTTCCCGCTAAGACTATGCAAGATACTTATTGGTATGTCTTTATTGGCATTCTATTTATTGTCAGCGGTAATTATTTTCCCAAAAACCACATCAACCCCTATATCGGGCTAAAGTTTCCATGGTTATTCAATGATGAAGAAGGCTGGTACAAGACGCATCGGCTGGGCAGCTACACATGGATATTAGCCGGTATTGTCAGCATTCTTCATCCACTACACAATCTTGTTTTTGTAACCGTTCCGCTAATCATTTTTCTGGTTGGCGTTGTCCCACTGGTCTATTCGCTTGTCCTCTATTTTAAGAGGAAACGAAGCAATTAAAGGAGGTAATACTTATGAAGTCCGCAACAAAGCATATTGTTATCAGCACCATTTTGTGTGCATTGACGCTGGTAGTCTTTCTCGCTTTCTATAACCGCCTGCCGGCATCTATCCCCGTCCACTTTGATTCTGCCGGAGTTGCAAATTCTTTCTGGCCCCGCAATGTTGTAGTGTTCGGCGTCCCTGTGGCTTGTGTCCTGCTGAACCTCCTTTCTGGCTTTACCGTCAGCCAGAAAGAGAATGCAAAGCCGTATATGTACTATATCATGGCTGTTGTTGCATTCGTAGCAACGGGCATCATGATCTATTTGGGGATGAAGTGAATTGCCCCAACAAGAACTTTGGTGGCGGAACGGTTATTTTTTTTGAATGTCATTTTGAAATTTTTCTAAATAAAGGCAAGGAATGCTATGTTACAAATCAAGAACTTATCCAAAAGCTACGGTGCGAAAAAGGCTGTAAGCAACCTTAGTTTTGTCGTGGAAGATGGCGACATAATGGGCTTCATCGGAAAGAATGGAGCTGGCAAAACCACAACATTGAAAGCCTGTTTAGGTATCATCGGCATTGACGAGGGAGAAATCCTTTTGGATGGAAGTTCTGTCCTCAAAGAACCGATGGCTTGTAAGCGGAAGATGGCGTATGTGCCAGATAATCCCCAGCTTGACGAGTATATGACTGGATTGCAGTATCTCAATTTTATCTGTGACATTTACGAAGTACCGTCCAAGATGCGGAAACAAAACTTCGAGAAATTGGCCTCGGCTTTTCAGATGGGGCCGCATTTGAATAACTTGATTTCCTCTTACTCCCACGGCATGAAACAGAAACTTGCGCTGATTGCCGCCTTTTCGCACACGCCTAAACTGCTGATATTGGATGAACCTTTCGTTGGATTAGACCCGGAGGCATTTGTGATCCTGAAAGAGCAGATGAAAGAACTCTGTGCAAGTGGAAATTCCGTTCTGTTTTCAAGCCATATTCTTGATGTGGTAGAAAAGGTGTGCAATAAAGTGTCCGTTATTAAGCATGGACAATTACTGTATTCCGGCAGGACGACAGAAATCGTTGGAGCAAAGGGTTTAGAAGAAGTATTTATGGAGATGAATGGCGATGAAATTTCTGTTACCCCTACTAAGGAATAATCTTTTGCAGCTATCTCATGCCAATCAGCTTCGATATGCAGATACAAAGAACCGCACAAAAACGATCACTTTGTATATGCTTATAGCCGCGATCCTAATGGGATTGCTTGCATACCTGATTTACTCCTTGAAAATCATTTATTCTATTGCGTGGTCGTTGGAGGAAGTAGTGACAGAACTTGTTGTTCCTATGGTTCTGATCTGCGTGATCCTTAATATTGCGATTAGTGTTTTTTGGGGAAGTGGCCTGCTCCTTAGCGATACTAATATTGACAGTGTGCTTGCACTTCCAATTCCGCTGCGTACATTGATACTCTCCAAATTGACTGTCCTGTTTATGGTAGAAGTCGCCCTTACTGTGGCGCTGCTGTTTCCTATGATGGTGCTGTTTGGCCTGACCGCAGATATGGGATTTCCGTTTTATCTAATTGTGCTTGGAATAACAATCCTCTTTCCTGTCATTCCCGGCCTTTTGGGAACAATGATCGGAACACAGATTTACCGCATCTTGAAAAGTTCCTCTGCTCGTATCGCCCGACTAAAGGCAGCGGCGGCTATTCTGGTTTTGTTTGCATTTATGATTTTTATGTTCTGCAAATTCCCTGATATAGCTGCCGGAAATTTTGGGGATTTTATTTCTGCCTCGACTTTTACACTTTATGCAGGCCAGTATATTCACCGATTGCTTAACGGGGACTATCTGTTCATTGGTTTATACTTCGGTGGGGTATTCCTGATAGGCGTTACTCTGCTCTATGGTCTAATCAAAATATTTCGTAACTGGTATAGCAATGACGCGATACAAGGCTCAAAAAGTCAGCCCGTCGATTGGAACAAACAAACCACAGAACAGCACAGCCCGGTATCTGCTCTTTTAGAAAGAGAGCGCACACGTTATTTCTCGCTTCCAGTATATCTAACCAATACTGCCTGCGGATTGCTTTTTGCTGCGGTCTTTGTTCTGCTGGTTGTTTTAATGTCGGATAAGGTCACACCATACATTTATCAGTTGGCCGAATATTTTCAGGTGCCTTTTGCTGATTATGATGTGCTGTTCATATATGCTTTTTCTATCTTGACAACAATATCCTGCACAACCTATGTCAGTATTTCTATCGAGGGGAAACAGATTGAAATACTGAAATCCTTACCTATTGCGGCAAAGTGCCTCTTTCAAGTAAAGCTGCTGCATCATCTCTCAATGTCTGTACCGACCATTTTTGTTTTGAATACCATTATGGCATTGTATTTGCGATGGTCTTTCCCTAAAGCTATGCTGGGGTATGCTTTTCCTTTGCTATGTTCGGTGCTGATCGGAATGATAGGCTACATCTTAAATCTCATTTTCCCAAATTTTGAATGGGAGAATGTCACCCATATTATCAAGCAAAGTCTACCAGCGATATTGACAGCCTTGATTGGAGTTGTAGTTACCTGCGGAACGGCATATCTGTTGTTGAGATTTTTCCCAAACGCATTGTTTATGGGGAGCTGGATTGCCTGTGCAGCTAATCTTTTATTCATTTTAGTAATGGCGATATGGATTAACAACGAGGGAGAGCATTTATATCAAGGCTTTTAACCAAGGAGTATAATATGGCAGGTTTGTTGAGTGGGCTATTTAATGTCACTGTATGTGTCGTATTTCCGATAGCTATATTTCTAATCATTTTAATCAGATCAAAAAATGCAAAGACAGAACCGAAAGTGTTTCTTGTGGGTGTATGCACATATTTAGTTGCACAAATACTTTTCCGCCAACCCTTTCTTGCCTTATTACAAAGCATTGATTCATATAGGATTTTGATAACGACAAACCAAGTTGCCCATATCGCAATTTTAGCGGGCACGGCGGCGATTGCAGAGGAAATAGGACGATATATCGCATTTCGCTTTTTCATAAAAGGTCAGCCAGCACAAAATACGCCATTATATTTCGGTTTAGGGCACGGAGGCATTGAGGCACTATCTGTTGGGGTTAATAGTGTAATATTGCTCGTATGTTCGCCTTACACCCTTATCAATATGGGATCAGATGTTGCTTTGGCAGGTATAGAACGGATTTCCACATTGCTTGCTCAAATTGCATTTTCCTATATTGTTTTTTGTGGTTGCCAGAAAAAGACTTATCGCTATTTGATACTGGCAATTTGCCTTCATTCCATGTACGATTTTCCTCTTGTACTGCTTGATTATAGCGTTTCGCCGTTTATATTTGAAATCGGGCTTTTCCTTTTCTCTGCAATTTTATTACTTTTTACATTAAAAGGTGTTAGAGGTATCCAGTCCAATGAAAAAAATAATTAGTCTTTTAGGTTGCTGCTTTATTGCAATCTCAACATTAACCGCTTGTGGAAACAACAATCTTCCCGCATGGGCTGATGCAGATGTACTAACCCCAAAAGCACAGACAATGATTGATACGCTAAATGCTTTTGACTATGACGGTGTTGCTGAAATCTATAACAATCCATCAGTAGACGCATCGACCTTTGAAGCAAGCGGTGAAATAATTGAAACCTATGGTGCTTTTGAAAGCTATGGCGATGTATCGTATGTAGCTGACAAGACCGATGACGGGATCGAATTTGTACGAGTTATTCAAATTGCAAATTATGAAAAAGGAAAACTAACCTTTACGGCAAGTTTCTTTGAGGACGGTTCTGTGGCTGGGTTTAGGATGGCCGAGTGAAAAAGATATTATGTGATCTACTGTGATCTGCGCTGCGGCTCTAAAATACGAGTACGAACACGCTCAACCGAACCTCAAGATCAGAGTGGGCCTTAATACTCGTTCAAATACATTCTTCAAGCGTGTAAGGTTGACTTGACATCAACCAAGCAAATGGTATAATAGATGTAAGGTTAGCTTGACACTGAATTGGAGGTGGTTTAGGTTTGAAAAATCGAGTGCGGCAGCTCCGCGAGGAACAGGGGCTTACGCAAAAGCAACTGGGTGAAAAGGTTAATGTTTCCCGTCAAGCAATCAATGCAGTAGAAACGGGAAAATTTGATCCGTCACTTTGGTTAGCTTATGACATTGCCCAACTATTCAACAAGAGTATTGAGGAAGTGTTTGATTTTAAGGAGAGTGAGCGGAAATGAGATGGATGAAAAATCCTATGGCAAATGCAGTATATGTCGCCTCAATCACAGCCATTTATGCTGCAATATTCATTGTTTCTTCTGAATTTGTGACGAACTACGAAAACTTTCTGTCTGACAGCGGGTGGGCTTCGTTTATCATGTCCCAAAACATGAAATATGTGGGGATTGGCATGATTGTTGTTGCCATGATTGTTGATACCTTATCGGCAATAAGAAGAAAACGGTATGACGAATATCAAATTGTTCTATTGGAGAAAGTTTTCCTGTTTAATGGCCTTTTTGCGGCAGTATTATTTCCGCTTTCGTTGGTTGTACTTATACTCGCACCGATGTATTTTGTCGAAACCATTTTTGCACTCATTCTTTTTCAATGGTTAGTTGTGGCAATCACGGAGCTATTGTATCTCATAGCGAATTACAAATTTTAATCAAAAATTGAAGGGAGTTTTGATTATGTGGTTTATCTGGATTATGTGGGCGATTGTGGCAATCGCCATTATTGCAACGATTATCCTGTTGGCGGGCAAAGGAAGTATGTTGGTTTCAGGATTTAATACAAAAAGCCCCGAAGAACGTGCAAAATACGATAAGAAAAAAGTAAGCAAACAGGCTGGATTGCTTATGGCTTTCATTGATGTTGGGTTGCTGGCCTTGACCTCGTATGTTCACTTTCGGGCCATCCCGGCGATACAGAATAACACCATTTCGGACTATGGCACGGAAATAACTATTGTCGCGCTGGGTATCTGTGCATATATCATTGGTATCGGCATTTGGGCTGCTATGCGTGGTTTCAAGAACTGCAAGAATGACGGTACAAAGCAATGATCGAAACATGGATATTGTGTCCAGTATGCGATTCCAAAACGCGAGTACGAATACGAGAAGATACAGTTCTTGAAAACTTCCCGTTGTACTGTCCCAAATGCAAGCATGAAACATTGATCTCCGCACGACAACTGAATATATCTGTTATCAAAGAGCCAGACGCACAGACGCAGAGCCGATAACACACAAGGTCTGATCCCCTTGTGGTTATCGGCTTTTTTTATTCAATACACAGCGACAACCTGCCCCGCCCGACGGGGAAAAGAAAAAACCGTTGCCGGGCAGGTTGATTTTGTGCGCTCACTTTACAAATCCCAGCGGCGGTTTTGAGAAATCAAGGCCGCCGCTTCTTTTTGTCCAAAGGTTCACGACGACCCTACACTTTGCAATCTGGCGCGGCGGCAGCAGGAGGATGCTGCCATGCACGATAATCTTTTTCGACATAAAACGACAAGAGCCATCTTGTCAAAAAAAGTCTGTTTCCATTATCGAGATATTCCGGCCATAAAGATGAACAGTTAAATCATGTAAATACCTCTTTCAATTCCTTTGCGCCTGTCCGCATTTTGCGGATAGGCGCTTTTTGCTGTTTATGTGGACCTTCGTCATCTGACGGAGCCTTTCATAAAAATTTCTTTCCTTTCCAGGTTGCCAAAATCGCAAGTCTTGGATTACTGAGGCGAAAGGGAGGAAATCACCACCCCGCACCTGTGCGGCGCGAAGGGAGGTGAGAATATGAAAGACTCCTACGAGCAACGCATTCAAAATCAGTTTGGCGCCTTCTGCGTCAGGGTTTTGAAGAATGAGGCCCGGCATATCCAACGTGACTATGCCAGCCTTCTGGACCAGGAAAAGCCTTTGGACGAGCTGACAGCCTCCGAGCTGGAGCAGACCGCCGTGTGGGACGATTACTTTATGGACGAGCATGTCTTTGAAGTATTGGGACTTCCGGTAGTCGTAACCGGCAATGTCCTGGCCGATGCGTTAGCGCAGTTGCCGGAGGGCAAGCGGGATGTGATCCTGCTGTCCTACTTCCTGGGTATGACGGATCGGGAAATCAGCGAAAAGCTGCATATCGTCCATCAGACCGTATCCAAGCGGCGGCTCGTTACGCTGAAAGAACTGTACGAATATCTGGTAAAGGAGGGATTTGAATGGCCGGACATGTAAAGTCCATTCCGGTGCCTGTGATTCTGGCGGCCGTGAACGGTGACGAAAATGCTCTTGCTGCTGTCGTCGCTCATTATCAGAAGTACATTCGGGCTCTCGCCACCAGACCGGTGAAAGACGAGTATGGCAACGAATACCTGTATGTGGACGAAGATATGCGGCTCAGGCTGGAAACGAAGCTGATACATAGCATCGTGACGAGCTTCAAGGTGCTGCCGGTCTAAAGTTGTTCGGGGTAAGTTTTGCTCCCTTTCCTTGCCCCTGACGATCCGGCAGCGGAGTCCATGATCCTTGACAAAGAAAGCCTTCGGGCAGCATAAGGCAGACGGATACGATCTGTCTGTGTGGAGCTGGTCGGTCGGTGCGCCATGACCCTGTTGCAAGTCCGCAGGACGGGATCCCTACCAAACAGGTGAGCGACAAAACCGGGCCGTGAAACAGGTGTGGCAGCCTGTGGGCGAGGATGCACAGGCAGGATAATGAGACTCCCGCGTTGAACGCCCTCAAAGCATTGCGCGGCGCACCCATCAGCATGGGCCGGGGTGAGATTCCCGTGGAGCTGCGGCCAGCAGCCGTCCGTTTTTTGCCTCTTTTATGGTTTTAATGAAATGGCATGAAAGGGGCCTTATTATGCAGAAAATTCAATCTGAAAATAAATATGCCCCGCCTATGCGGAGCAAAAAGAAGATCGGCAACACGACCTTTATCGTCAATTCCTTTTTCCCTCAAACGGGAAATCAGACGATAGCCTCCAAACTGGAGAACCTGATAAAAGCCGATATTCAGAAACAAACTGTGACTTGAAAACCTTCTAACAGGCAGACAGGGAAAAGAAAGCGCGGTATAATGAAGTTGGACTTCAATATCGTGTTTGACTGCCGGATAGGAGGTATTTATGTATTACCAGTCAAACACCGCTGCCGCGCTTCAATTCCCTTACACGGCTATGAGCTCCGAAGAACTTACAGCTTTGTATTGTCGCTTATCCCGTGACGATGAATTGCAGGGTGACAGCAATAGCATTGTAAACCAGAAAAAAATCCTGGAAAAGTATGCCCGTGAGCATGGATACAGTAATTTCAAATTCTATGTTGATGATGGCATCTCAGGTACGACCTTCAACCGCCCAGGCTTTCAGCAGATGATTGCAGACATTGAGGCTGGCCTTGTCAAGAGGGTCATCATCAAGGATATGTCACGTTTCGGACGTGATTATCTGCAAGTCGGCATGTATACGGAAATCATGTTTCCCGAACATGATATTCACTTTATTGCGGTGAATGATGGTGTGGACAGCACTCAGGGTGACAACGAGTTTACGCCCTTCCGCAATATCATCAATGAATGGTACGCCAAAGACACCAGCAAAAAAATCCGTGCCGTTATGAAAGTGAAAGGCAATACAGGAGAACATTTGACTGTTTTGCCTCCGTATGGATACATGAAATCGTCTGATGACAAAAAGCAATGGGTGAAGGATGAAGAAGCCGCCCAGGTAGTTTATGAAATTGGTCTCTATATCATGGACGGATTGGGACCCTCGCAGATTGCAAGGAAACTGACGGAAAGAAAAATTCTTACTCCGGCTGCTTACTATGCGAGCAAGGGCAGAACAACCAATGTCACAAAGAAAGGTTCTCCTTACGCTTGGGATTCTTCTACGATTGCCGACATCATGGACCGTTGGCGTGAATACCTGGGGCACACAGTTAATTTCAAAACCCGTAAAAAATCCTACAAGAGTAAAAAGACCTTGCACAATCCAGAAAGCGAATGGAAGATTTTTGAGAATACCCACGAAGCTATCTGGACGGAGGCGATTGCCGATGCAGCAAGGCTCGCAAGGCAATCGCGGCGCCGCCCTACAAAGATGGGAGAAATGGGGATGTTCTCCGGCATGATGTTCTGTGCCGACTGCGGCTCCATCATGTACCAATGCAGGGCAACCAATTTCCGGCGCGATCAGGAATATTACCTGTGTTCCGGCTATCGGAAAAGCCGTGATGTATGTGGGCAGACACATTCTATCCGAACTGTTATCCTGGAAGAATTAGTTCTGCAAAATCTGCGCGAGATTGTTTCCTTCGCATCACAGCGCAAAGACGATTTTGTGAAGATGGTCATGGATGCGGATATGCGCCAGCGTAACCGAGGTTTGGCAAAACGGCAGAAAACATTGGCCGATGCCGAAAAGCGGATTGCAGAGCTGGACACCATTTTCAAACGGCTCTACGAGGATACTATTTCGGGAAAACTTTCTGACGAACGTTTCCAAAAGCTCTCCGCTGACTACGAGAAAGAACAGCATGAGCTTCAAGAGTTAGCGGCTGTCCTCCGTGGTGAAATCGAAGCAGAGGAACGCAAAAGTGCCAATGTGGAAAGGTTTCTCTCCGTTGTAGAACGGTATACGGAAATTCCTGAATTGACCCCATGTATCTTGCATGAGTTTGTCGAGAAGATTGTTGTCCATGCTGCCAGCGATCCGAAGGGCAAGAACCGCACTCAGGAAATTGACATCTACTATAAGGGCATTGGAGCTCTGGAAGTATCCAAAGTCACTTCATCAAGGCAAGAATGAGAAAAACGGCATAGCCGAAGCTATACCGTTTCTCTCTTGCCCCACGATGTTTTCTTATCGGGAGGCACCTTTAGCTAAGGCTTTTTTCTTTTGTATTTTAGCCCTCGTACCACACATTATACCACATCTTTGGCGGTTGGAATATATAAAGTGAAAATAGAAGTTTGGTTAAAGTGTATTATCTGCGCTTTTGGCTTAGCATCTGCCGCACCTCGCTCGCCGTATCGGCACTTAGAATTATGCGGTATTGCCCTTGATTTTGTTTGTAGGGGCAGATGCTTGTCATCAGCCCGCAGCAACCTTGCGGAATTGGCAGGTATAGTTTGGTGAGCGGCAACGGCCCGATGCGAGCATCGGATCCTATAAATCATTTGCAGTGCTTGCCACAGTCGATAAAGGTTTCTCCACGGCGGGATGAGGGCATCCCGCCCTACAGATTGCTTGCATTGCCTGCTGCCTATTATAAAAAGCTCTGTAGGGAACGGCTTATTCCGGTTCAAGAGCCGAATCAGCGGTCTGGTTGGCCTCTGAAGTTCGACTGCGGGCGCAGTGACCTGCCGTACATTTTCCGAATAACGCTGCCGGCCAAAAATCTCTCTCCGTTTTATCCCATTCGCCCTGAAAAATATGTTGACAAACCGCGTTTCATCTGGTATATTATACAAGCAATCTTTTGCGGTCATGGCCCGTTGGTCAAGCGGTTAAGACAGCGGCCTCTCACGCCGTTAACGTGGGTTCGATTCCCGCACGGGTCACCAGGAAGAGCACTTTAGCGTAAGCTAAGGTGCTTTTTTGTATGTCTAAAACCACTCGCTAGGCGAGTGGTTCGATAAAGATTATATCGATGAGTAATGAAACTCAAACGAAGAATTTTGGAATAGTACCAGTGGGACAATTCCAGACTGGGTTATTGACGTATCGCCAGTAGTCCTGTATTAAAAGGTTCCATTGCAAACGAAAGACTCGCAGAAGCAGGATATTTTAGTATCCTCAGGCGCTACTACGAGTCCTTGCACTTGTGCGGTTGAACCGCTGTGTACCGGTCGGTACGCACGGTGGTGTGAGAGGGAGGCTCTTTAGTTAAGAGAGCCTCCTACGCGATTCTTTTAGGTGAAAAAGCAAACAAACAGAGCACTTCATTCAAATGCATATAGCGGCTATTTATTTCATACAGAGACAAATAGCGGCACAGAACAGATATAATAAAAGAAGCTATAAAAAGCAGGTATTCACGTGGAGGACGATATCGTTTCTACATGAACACCTGCTTTTTTATTTATTATTTACTGGTGGAATAAATAGTGGTAGCCAAGTATTCATCACTGACCCAACCATAAATCCCATTGTAATATACAACAACCCAGTCAGGCACATTGCTGCTATAGCCGCATTCCCATACGATGATACCGTAGGGGATATTATCCATTTTTTCATAATTTGTACCGGGACCTTTACGCATAACCAGCCCATGATCAGCAGTGGTGTAGGTACAAAGGCTATCAATTCGGCTAAGCGTTACATCTGGTGCAACGCATCCATCCGGCAGAATAATGTCGGCATTGTTTTCGGTGTAATCCTGTACTTGCAGTAAGCCCCAAAGGCCATTCTGTTTTGCCCATACGCAGCCATCGCGCGCGGGGGCTAAATCTTCATATTGCCCAGCGGGAATTATCTCATTGCCGTAAACATCCAGAACTAGCTTTTGTCCGGATTGGGTTTTCACAACTACCATGCCGGATAAGTCCGCGTAAGGATATTCAACAGTTTCGTTCATGATGGACAAACTCATCTGCGGCTGATAAATGCAGGGGATTACTAAAGCACCGCTTTGGTCGCAATATCCCCAGTTACCGGCTGCATCCTTTACCGCGATTAAAGATTCACCGGCCATGCAGGCATCCTGGTAGTCGAAATCGGTTAAAATTGTACCGTTTTTATCCGCAACGGCAAAAGGTGCAGAATTGTCAACAAGATAACCGGCATATTCATCATCCCAAATGCCTTGCTGGATGCCAACCAAATCAGGAGCATACACCTGTTCGATGGGCGTGCCACTAAATGTATAGACACCAATAGCAGAACGGTAAATCTGGCTGTCACCTAAAATCCACTGAATGCCATACCCGCCGTGCCCGCCCAGCATGGTTGTAAAAGGCATTTGTTGGGCAACCAGCTCCTGGTTAATCTGTTCTTCCAGGGCATTCAGTTTCTGGTAATCGTATGTATCATCTACCCCAATGGAGAGCTCCTGCTCACCATACAGGTACGGGATGCTTTCTGACAAATCTTCCAGAAAAGCATTACAGTTGGCAGCATTAAACAGGCTCCAGCGTTCGCCCTTGCGCACAGCGTACAGATTTCGGGCAGCGGCGTAACCGGCAGTGTGGGTTTCGCGGGAGAAGAGAGGAATCATCTCGTCAAAATCATATTGTGGCGGTAACTTCCAGTTGGCATTGCTAGTGGATGGTATAGCTGTGGCAACAGCTTCACTGGTCGGGGAAAGAGCAGCGGAGGAAGCAGGCTTATTTTCTGGCGCTGCAGCACAAGCGGTAAGCATTATTGCGGTGATAACACTGGCGGAAAATGAGAATAACTTCCTTTTCATGGCTTTTCACTCCTTGCGTAAATGATTTTTCGGTAAGATGAAGAAGTAATATAAGAAAGTGAATTCATAAACCCTATAATATCTTATTTTATCAAAAATATCTGCTAATGGGAATAGCTAACAATTCTACATGGATAAATTTGGATAGTATGACAAAGATTGCAGAACTGGAGTGAAAGTCCGAATTATGGGATGAGTGATCTGCTATAATAGAGAAAAGCAAAACAGAAGGGAGTTTGATTATGCACCAGGAGAAAAAGATGCTGGCTCATATCAGTGAAGACGGAACCCGCGTCCAAACGGTAGCGGACCATTTGCAGGGAACGGCAGTCCTATGTAGGCAATTTGCAGCAGCCTTTGATGCCCAGCAACAGGGAACTTGGCTTGGATTACTGCATGATATTGGTAAATATAGTACAAAGTTTCAAAAGCGCCTGCAAGGTGGAGAGAAAGTGGATCACTCAACGGCTGGTGCACAGGTGGCTGCCCGATATGGTCAAATCCCACTGGCTTTTGCTATTGCGGGACACCATAGCGGCCTGCCGGATGGAGGAGGCCGAAGCGATACCGCGCAGGATGCGACAATGTTTGGGCGATTGAAAAAGAGCGTTGAACCCTATACCCAATGGACGAATGAGATTAAACTGCCGTCCATACCGCCCCAGCCGGAAATGATGAAGGAAAATCGTTTTACACAGGCATTTTATACCCGGATGTTGTATTCCTGCCTGGTCGATGCGGACTATCTGGATACGGAAAACTTTATGAGCAGCCCTAAACCGCGCGGACAAGGCCAGACAATGGATGAACTGCTGAAAAGGTTGAACCAATATACCGCAAAATGGAGCCATCCCCAGGGAACCTTGAATCAGCGCCGCAGTTCAATTTTGAGTGCCTGTACAACGGCAGGGCAAACAGGGCGGCGCGGCCTTTATTCCCTGACCGTTCCTACAGGCGGGGGAAAAACGGTAGCGTCATTGGCATTTGCGCTTTCGCTAGCTGTAAAGAACCATATGGACCGGGTTATTTATGTGATCCCGTATACATCCATTATTGACCAGACCGCGGATGTGTTTTCGGAAATATTAGGAGCAGAAAATGTTTTGGAACACCATTCAGGGGTGGACTACTCTGCCAAGGAAGATGATGAGCCGGCAGCCTACCGCAAAGCATTGGCGGCGGAAAACTGGGATGCTCCGGTGGTGGTTACCACATCCGTGCAATTCTTTGAATCACTTTACGGCAACCATGCGTCACAATGCCGTAAATTACATAACATTGCAAATAGCGTGGTCATTTTTGACGAAGCACAAAACCTGCCGGTTCCTTATTTGCGCCCCTGCGTTGCGGCAATCGCGCAGCTGGTACAGCATTACCGCGCAGCAGCGGTACTGTGCACGGCCACACAACCAGCTTTGCAGCCCTTGTTTGATGAACTGGCGCCTGGGCTGCAGATGACGGAACTTTGCCCACATCCCAAAGAGCAATATCAGGCATTCCGGCGTACAACGCTAAAAATGCGCGGAGAGTTGGAACAAAGCCAGCTTGGCGCAGAACTGGCAGCGCAGGAACAAGTGCTGTGTATTGTAAACCGGAGAAAAACAGCACAGGAATTATACAATAACCTGCCCAAAGAGGGCAGCTACTGCCTGACAACATTGCTATACCCAGCCCATCGCAAACAGTTATTGCAGGAAATCCGGGAACGCTTAAAAGATGGGTTGCCCTGCCGTGTGATATCAACTTCTTTGATCGAAGCGGGTGTTGATGTGGATTTCCCGGCTGTGTACCGCGAGGAAGCAGGTTTGGATTCCATTTTGCAGGCGGCGGGGCGCTGCAATCGAGAGGGAAGACGCCCGGCGGAGCAGAGCTTGGTACAGATTTTCACATTGGAAGGGCAGCATGTACCGCGCATGCTGGAACAGAATGTATCCGCAACGCAAAGCGTCCTGAAAAAATATGCAGATCTGGCATCTCTGGAAGCAATCGAAACATACTTTCTGTTTTACCGTACCTTAAAAGGAGATAAAAGGCTGGATGAACAGCAAATTCTGCAAGGGTTCGAGCAGGATATGGAAGGGCGCATTTTCCCCTTTGCAACAGCGGCAGAGAGGTTCCGCTTAATTGAAACACCTGCCGTGACCGTATACATTCCCCAAGGGAAAGGGGAACATTTGCTTGCACGATTGCGTGCAGGAGAGGTAAGCAAAACTTTGTTCCGTCAACTGGGGCAATATGGTGTTCCGGTTTACCCGGATCATCTGAAAACGCTGGAGAATGCCGGGGCGGTTTGCCAAATCAGTGAAGGCATATGGGAATTAACGAACGGAAGCCTTTACGATAACAACACGGGCCTTGCTATGGAAGCTGAAACGGGAGCAGCCTGGTTTGCATAAAGCAAAAGCGGCAGGGAGCCTGCCCTGCCGCTTTTGTGCGCTAAAGTAAAATCAACTATTTCTATCCACGGCATAAGCTGCCGACGCAACTTATTATAAAAGAAAACCGGATGAAAAGCAAACAAAAAGTATACATGATAAAAGGATTGACATTTGGTGCCAAGTAGCGTATATTGAAACTATAGCAAAAATATAAATTAAAAACAACTGAAAATAGAAATGCAAAGGAGTTGATGCAGATGATCCAGCTGGAAGTATGGGGGAATTATGCTTTGCTCTCGAGGCCTGAGCTAAAAGTCGAAAGGGTTTCATATGAAGTCCTCACCCCTTCCGCGGCACGCGGCATAGTGGAAGCAATCTATTACCACCCTGGCTTACGGTGGAAAATCCGGAAAATCTATGTCATGAATCCCATCCGCTTTACCAACATCCGTCGGAACGAAGTAATAAGCAAAATTCTTTGTTCCGATGTGCGCAGTGCAATGAAGGGCACAGGAAAAGAACTTTACCTTGCCACGCCCCAGCAGATCGTTCAGCGTGCAGCCATGGTGCTGCAGGACGTTCATTATGTGATTGAGGCAGAATTTGAGATGACTGACCGTGCGGCACCGAGCGACAATCCGGGAAAGTTCCAGGATATTGTTACCCGGCGCATGTCCAGGGGTCAGTGTTTTCATACTCCTTATTTTGGGTGCCGTGAATTTCCTGCCGCATTCCGCGCATGGCCCGGCGGGCCAATCCTGACCATTGAGGAAACACGGGATTTGGGATTCATGCTATATGACTTTGACTACACTGACCCGCAGAACATAACCCCGATGTATTTCCATGCAAAATTGGAACATGGTGTGTTGAATGTGGCAGACTGCGAGGTGTACCGATGATTTTACAGGCTTTGGTACAATACTATGAAGATTTGTTGGCAAATGACAAAATCACACGCCCCGGTTGGACAAGTGCAAAAGTCAGTTGGGCTTTGGAACTGGATGAAAACGGCCAACTGATGGCATTGCACCCCTTGCATCAAGAGGAAAAGCGAGGAAAAAAACCAGCGCTTGTTCCACTTCAGATGAAGGTTCCGGAGCAAGTTAAACGGTCCCGAAACATAATATCTAATTTCATGTGTGAAAATAGTGCGTATATGCTTGGGATTGGGAAAAAAGAAAAAAAGGAACATGCGCTACAGTGTTTTGCAGCTGCAAAAGAGTTGCATCTTACTATTTTGCAAAATGTCCCAGGTCAAGCAGCGCAGGCGGTGCGGGACTTCTTTACAAACTGGGAGGCCAAAACGGCGGAGCAAAACCCTGTATTAGAGCTAAACATCAAAGAACTTTACAAAGGTGGCAACTTGGTATTTCTCGTTCAAGGCCATTATGCTCAGGAAGATGCGGAAATACAGGAAGCCTGGCAGCGGCAGTGCGATAAAAGCACGGATGCACCGGAAATCCGGTGTCTGGTCACGGGACAAAAAGCACCGCTTGCCCGTCTGCACCCCACCATTAGAGGTGTGATAGGCGCCCAGGACATGGGAACGACAATTGTTTCTTTTAATAAGGATGCCTTTTGCTCATACGGACATGAACAGGGGGGCAATGCGCCGGTTGGCAGTTATGCGGCCTTTGCCTATGCACAGGCATTAAACTATCTGCTGGCAGACAGGGAACATGTTCAGCGCGTGGGCGATACCACCATTGTCTGCTGGGCAGCAGGTGGTGAGACCGCCTACCAGCAGGTAGCAATGGATGCATTGTTTGCCATGGATGCGCCTGTCAGCGAAAGCGATGTGCGAAATGCAGTGGACAAGCTGGTCCATGGACAGAGTGTAGAGTGGCAGAACGTGACACTTGACCCACAAAGGCACTTTTATGTGCTTGGCTTGGCCCCTAATGCGGCGCGCCTCTCGGTTCGCTTTTTCTGGCAGGATACCTTCCAAACGCTGCTTGATAATGTGCAGAAGCATTATGACCGCTTAGAGATTGTGCGCCCTGCTTATGATAAATTCCCGCAGCTGGGGGTGTATTGGCTGCTGCAGGAAACCGTCAACACCAATTCCCGCAGCCCATCGGCAGCACCGCAGCTGGCGGGCGATGTTCTGCGTGCAATCCTGAATAATACAAGGTACCCGGCAACCCTGCTGGATGGCGTTATGATGCGTATCCGCGCAGAGCAAAAAGTAACACGCGGCCGTGCCGCTATTATAAAAGCATACTACCTGCGTAATGAAGATCCCCGTTGCCCAAAGGAGGTATTAACTGTGGAAAATAACAAGGAAACAAATTATCAACCGTATGTTATGGGTCAGCTTTTTGCTGTGCTGGAAGCAATCCAGATGGCGGTAAACCCGGATATCAATACAACCATCAAAGACCGCTATTTTAATGCGGCGGCATCCACCCCAGCTACTGTATTCCCGACAATTCTGATGCTGGCACAAAAGCATATGCAAAAAATGAGCAAAGCGCAAAAGATTTATTACGATAAGCAGATCGCAGCCTTGGCAGGCGGCAAATTAGAAGGAAGCTTCCCAGCACGGCTGACTCTGCCGGAACAGGGCTCTTTTATTCTCGGCTATTACCATCAGACACAGGAACGCTATACAAAGAAAGTGGAGGAATAACAATGGCACAGGCAATCAAAAACCGGTATGATTTTGTAATTCTGTTTGACGTTGAAAACGGAAATCCGAACGGCGACCCGGATGCAGGCAACATGCCGCGTGTCGACCCGGAAACGGGATATGGCATTGTTACAGATGTCTGCTTAAAGCGTAAGATTCGCAACTATGTCGAAGTGGCCAAAGAAGATGAAGCGGGATACCAGATTTACATTAAAGATCAGGTCCCCCTGAACCGCAGCGACAAAAAAGCATTGGAATATCTGGGCGTTGAAGGAGATTCCAAGGAGGCCCTGAAAGTCGCCAAGAAAGGTGACCCGGAGTTGGACCGTAAAATCCGGGACTTTATGTGCCAGAACTTTTATGATATCCGCACATT
>OMEB01000229.1_pt1 | contig 34654 bp, 37 predicted proteins | sample 1645311 | NCBI WGS metagenome assembly OMEB01 (sample SAMEA103958119, study PRJEB25191) | human gut metagenome | biome: human-associated habitat [ENVO:00009003]; feature: intestine environment [ENVO:2100002]; material: feces | place: Germany | collected 2013/2015 | reverse complement strand
CCTGAGTAGTCAAGAAACAAGCTAAATAGACCGCAAGGATTTATGGTTTCAATATTAATTATAGTATTGAAGATTATTTCGACCAAGAATGTATACATTTATGGAAAAATAGAAAATATGTTATATCAAGTAAACAGATGAGAGAAAGATTAGGAATAACAAATGAAGATATAAAAGAAGGGTTGGATGATAAAAAAGTTCTGGTATTATTAGAGTACATTCTTAATGTAATGGCAGTGTGCGATGCATATATGCCTGAGGATTCAGAATGGAGCAAAGAATTCAAGATGTTGTATCAGAATGTAGTAAATGTGGTGAATAGTCTTAATTATGAGATAAAAGTATTTGAGAAAGAAGAAAGGACTATTTTGGTTGAAAAGAGCGCAGCAACTACGGCTGTTGCTGAAATTATGGATGAAGAGACGGCATATCCTGTTATTGAATATAATCATTATTTGTTAAAAGGTGATTTGTCGCGTAAGAAACAAATTCTAAAATTGTTAGCAGATAAGTTTGAGGGGAAAAAGAAACAGATTAAATCAATCAATAATTCATTGGCAAGTGAAATAGGTTGCTTATTGAATAAACTGAATATTCGTCACAATAATGTAGAGGGGGAAAAGGCTGAGGTTTTCACACAACAATTATCATCAGAAGAGTTTGAAGAATGGTATGACGATACATATCAGCTATTATTATTAGCTTTCTTAGAAGAGGATAATATGAAAAGAAGGCAAAAGGTTAAAGATTTGCAAAGACAATTATAAAGAATATGTTATAAGATTTCAGACTGTATAGCGATATCTCATAATTTGGTTTTTCGTTAGTGGAGAAAATTGGATTGGAAATAATAGATTTATAAAAGTTGCATAAAAATTTTCAATATGTTAAAAAAAGGAGAAATTAATACTGCAGAATTATGATGATCAATTTAAACTAAATGGACAGGAATATTTTTATAGAGCAAAGGATGGCAGTGGAAGTTCAAAAATTACGAGGGTTAATAATGAAGAACATCATTACAGAATGGTTGAAATAACTAATAAGGAAACTGGGAATTATGATGTTATAATGATTAGTACAGGAGATTCATTTACTATGTTTCCTGATATGGTTAAGAACCAGTATGAGAAGTATCTTAATTCAAAATAAAATATTTCGATTAATAGAAGGTTGAAATACACCTTCTTTTTTTGTCTTTATTATTTGGTGAAAACATGTTATATTATAAAAGTAATTACTTTTATATAAATAAAAGTAATGAGAAAGGCGATATTATGGAGAAAGAAGTATTGATCCCAGAAAATCATACCGCAACAGAGTTTTTGCGTGGACAGGCATCAAGGATCTTCGAAAGTGTTGCTAAGAACGATAATGTGGTGATGGTTAACAAGAACAGTAAACCGCAAAATGTGATCATTTCATATGATAGATACTGTCGCTTAAAAGAAGATGGAGCGGATATATAGAAGGGGGGCAAGTATAATGAAGTTAGAGGAGCTTGTAGCAAAAGCATCAGAATATGATGAGATTTTAGCTAGAGATATTAAAGACTATATACACGGTCGTAGATATGGGTTGGTTTATGAAGCGTCTAAACCTGAGTTCGTTAGAATGTGGAAAAAACCTGTTGTGCGCGGAGATATAGTAAATATACTTCCTCCAAGGGGAATTATGGAGGATACAAAAAATGATGATGATTCATCAGAGATAATTTACAAGGTGGTTGGATTATCAAAAGGGTTAGCCACTCTTTGGAATGAAAAGAACGATGAAATAATAGAAGTCGAAAAAAAAGATATGCGCTAATTGTAGATTTCTTTTCTGGATCAGGAACTACTGCTCATCCAGTAATGAGACTAAATCATCAGGATGGTGGGCGACGAAGAAGTATAAATATTACAAATAATGAGGTATCAGATGAAGAAGCAAAAACGCTTACTTCTAAGAAACTACGTCAGGGTGATGAAGAATGGGAAAAATATGGTATAGCACGTTATATCACTATACCGAGGATAACAGCAGCGATTACTGGAAAAGACTATACTGGGGAAAAAACTTGCAGGTAGTTATGGGATAGAAACAGAAAAGTTTTGTGAAGATAATGAATTATCAGTAATGAGTAAAAAAACCAAAAAAGAAGTGAAAAATAGGCATATATATGTAAAGAAAAAAATACCAGATCCTTCAGTAATAGATCAATTCCCAATGGCAGATGGTTTTAGTGAGAATGTCGTATTTTATGATCTTGAATATTTGGAACCATCAATAGTAAGTGCTGATTTAGCATTTGATAGTATTGCTCCAATATTATGGATGAGCGGAGGATGCAAAGGCGCAGTTCTGGAACGAAAGAAAGGATATAATATTGGTGAAACATACGCAATATTATATGAAACAAGATATACAAAGAAATTTATTGAAGAGATAAATGACAAAGATCAGATTAAGGTTGTATTTATTGTAACTGACGTGGCAGAAAGATATCGAAGTTTGTGCATGGAACTGCGAGATAGAAAAGTAATGCAGCTCTATGAAAGCTATCTGAGATCCTTTGAAATAACTGCAATAGGGTAAGGAGGAAGATAACATGAAATTCGAATTAAAAGATTTTCAAGTACAGGCAACAAGGGCATTACTTGATAAAATGCTTAAAGCAAAGGACGCATATTATAGAGATGGAGATCCTGCATCTTGCTGTCTTTCCGCACCTACGGGTTCGGGAAAGACTATTATGGTTGCATCAGCTATAGAAGCAATATTTAATGGTAATCCAGAATGGGGAATAGAGAGAGATCCAAGCGCTACTGTATTGTGGGTGTCAGATAGTCCTACATTAAATGAACAGACAATATATAAATTTCGAGAAGCTACAGATCTAGACTTATCGCTAATTGAAACAATAGAGAATACTTTTACTGGAGACCATAACTCGCTACAGCCGGGACATATTTATTTTTTGAATAGACAAAAACTTTCAAGTTCGGGGTTGTTGACTAAGGGTGGCGAATCGCTTACATTCTGGGAATTACTTAAAAGAACCATACATGATTCTACAGTGCATTTGTATATGTTATTTGATGAAGCACATAAAGGGTTAGGAAGTAATGATACAACAGATAGTGCCGGAGAAACAATTACCTCAAAAATAATAGATGGGGAAGACGGGAAAACACCAATTCCTGTAGTTGTAGGAATATCCGCAACACCCAAAAGATTTACAGATGCGATGTCAACTCGAAGTGATAGAGTGCCCTACCCAACCGTAAAAGTTAGTCCAGTTGATGTACAGGCAAGTGGTTTGTTAAAAGATAAGATCATTTTACAGGCTCCGACAGAAGGCGCAGCTGTATATAATATATATTTGACGCAGGCATGTAAGAATTTTATTCAATCCACAAAGTTATGGGAGATGTATTGTAACCAAAATGATATTACTGTGGTAAAGCCCTTAATGGTTGTCCAAGTTCCGAATAATGTATCTCATGATAAGCTTCGGCAAATATGTGCTGAGATATATGAAAAAATACCTACATTGGATAGAAAACAAGCATTTGCACATGTTATAAGTGGTGAGGGTGATATGCATCTTGATCCATATGAGGTTAAGTCTGTAGAACCGCAAGATGTGCAAAGAAAGACAGATATAAAGGTTTTGTTTGCAAAAGAAGCAATAAGCACAGGATGGGATTGTCCGAGAGCGGAAGTTATTTTTTCGATGAGATCTCATAGTGATGATACGTATATAGCGCAGTTAATAGGTCGTATGGTACGTACTCCATTAGCAGAATCAGTAAGTCTTGAATTGCTCAATTCTGTAAGTTGCTATTTGCCTTATTTTGACCCGGTAACATTGGATAAGGTAGTTGAATATCTAACTGAAGAAGGCAATGATGATTATAGTGGAATATCACAATCATCTGGTCGAGAAATAGTAACAAAGCCTGTTGATGTTGAGTGGGATGATTCTTTTGGAATTGACAAAGTGTTTACTGGGATTGCATCAAAGGAAAGAGCACATTCGACGTCAAATTATATAGATGGTGCAATATCTTATGCAGGAATGCTTGAAGAGAATGATATTTCTGAAACAGATGGAGAATTATCATCAGATGAGATGATTCCTGATGATTCACTTAGCAAAGAAAACTTATACATCAAAGATGCGGAAAGTAAAAATGATGTATTAGCGGGGAAAAACAAGGAAGAAGAAATAACCTATACAGAAACGCAAAAAGATGATGAGACAAAAAAATCTTCACAAAAGTTAGATGATTTTGAAGAGCCAGGAGAGGTAGAGAAAACTATTGACGCGATGCTGAGAGCTTTAAATGAGTCTATCATTACATATGCCGAAGAATTTGAAAATGCAAAGAATACTGTTTTACGTGCGAAGTCAAAAAAAATCGAATTTCAGTATCTAGATTCAAGTTCAAGGGAAACGAAGATTTTTGAGGACGATGCTGATTCGTATGCAATAGCAAACGCAAAGAGAAGAGCAGAAGTTACATTATCCCCAAGTGTCACAAATGCCTTTTTTAGGCAGGAAATGCTAAGTGGTAAAGATCCTATTGATATAAATGTCGAAATAGCTGCTGCCGCGGCAGTAAAAGAAATAGTAGATGCAGTAAAAGATGGGGCAAGGAACAAACTTGAAAAGATGACTGAAAAATATGATTCGATAATAGCCAAATGTTCATCATCAGTTAGAAATCAGTTCTCATCAGGTATGAGTAGACATGGAATACCGCATACCGTGTTCCTGGATAAGCCAAGCTTTGATAAACAGGATGCAGTGGGAAAGAAGTATCCAAAGCATGTTGTAAATGATCCTAAAACACATATGGCGTGGTTTAACTTATATGAATCAGAAGATTCTGTTGTTATGCATGAATTAAAGAATCCTAATATAATATGTTGGTATAGAAATCCCGTAGGAAAGAGTACAGGGCAATCTTTACGAATTGCATATAGATTAGGCGATGACAGAAAGACATTGCATCCGGACTTTATATTCTTTGAAAAAGTGAATGGAGAAGAAATGCCGTCTATTGTTGATCCTCATGGGTTGCATCTTGCGGATACACTACCCAAATTAAGAGGGGTAGCTAAGTATGTTGAGGATTTTGGGGATATATTTTATAGATATTGGTTTGTGTCCGATTACAAGAATCAAGCAATGTATTTAGATATGAAAGATCCTGATGTTAGAAATGTTATTGCATTTGCGGCAGATGCATACGAGTGTTTTGAAAAATGTGGAAAGAGATATATGGATGGAACTCTTTCCAAATCGAAAGATGGATATAGAGCAAAATAATAGAAGAGGTGATCGCTAAAAAGTGATCGATTGATGAACAACAAAATGTAATTAGTAGTATTATGCAAATGACACAAATTCAATTGTTTATGGTTTGGTCGGTACAGGGAAAACGGTTTTAATAACAAATATGGCAATTCCCATTGGATAGACAAATCTGTTCGGTGGGGCTTTTCTTGTATAGAAGAGAGCAGGTAAAAATAGTTATTGATGTAATTAATATGGCAATTAAATAGCCTAATGAAGCCTACAGAAAAAGGTTGCGTGAAGCCACATAAAAATGTATAATTAGGAGTAATGAATTTCATATTAAATGATATTGGAGGTACTCATGTCACAGTCGGTTACGATAAAGAGTAATAAATATGGAATCAATTTAATTTTAGATGCGGATATGCCATTTGCTGATTTGATAAAGGCAGTTGTGGAGAAGTTTAAGGCATCCGCCAATTTTTTTAAAAACGCAAAGCTTGCTATTTCATTTGAGGGAAGGCATCTTTCAGATGAAGAGCAGCAGCAGATAATTGCAGCTATTGAGGAAAATACCACAATTGAGATTTTGTGCATTGTGGAGAGTGGTACCGAGCAGGAAGCCATTATGAAGGAGCAGGTTGAGGCATTTAATGAGGCAGTGCAGAAGCAGTGCGAGAATGTTGCGACAGTCAGTGTTCCAGAGCAGTTTTACCGTGGTACGCTTAGGTCAGGCCAGGTGATTACCAGCGAGTCTTCGGTCACAATCATAGGTGATGTCAATCCGGGAGCCAAGATTATAGCTCAGGGCAATATCGTTATTCTTGGTGCATTAAAGGGCAATGTTCACGCCGGATGCACAGGTGACAGGAGCTGTTTTGTATTTGCACTTGATATGCAGCCGATTCAGATTCAGATTGGTGATTTGATTGCGAAGAGTCCGGACGAGCCTCAGCCAAAGCACAGGGTAAGGCGCAAGGAAAAGCCGGCACAGGAGCAGGCACAGATAGCCATCGCAAAGGATGGATATATTTACATCGAACCAATTACTAAAAATATTTTAAATAGCATTTAGGAACGTAGGAGGAATAAAGTTCATGAGCGAAGTAATCGTTATCACATCAGGAAAGGGTGGTGTGGGCAAGACCACAACCACAGCAAATATTGGTACAGGTCTTGCACAGTTAAATAAAAAGGTTGTTATGATTGATACTGACATCGGACTGCGTAACCTGGATGTTGTTATGGGACTTGAGAATCGTATTGTATACAATCTCGTAGACGTCGTTGAGGGTAAATGCCGTATCCGTCAGGCTCTTATCAAGGATAAGAAATATCCTGATCTGTGTCTGCTTCCATCAGCTCAGACAAGGGACAAGGATGCTGTTACACCTGAGCAGATGGTTGAGCTTATCAATGAGCTTCGTGAGGAGTTTGACTATATTCTGCTTGACTGCCCGGCAGGTATCGAGCAGGGCTTCAAGAATGCCGTTGCAGGAGCTGACCGTGCACTTGTTGTCACTACACCTGAGGTATCAGCAATCCGTGACGCTGACCGTATTGTTGGCCTTCTCGAGGCAAATGAGATGAAGCGCATTGATCTGATTGTCAACCGTCTGCGTGTCGATATGGTTAAGCGCGGTGATATGATGAATGTGGATGATGTAACAGAGATCCTTGCAGTCAACTTAATCGGTGCAGTACCGGATGATGAGCAGATTGTTATTTCTACAAACCGTGGTGAGCCGTTAGTTGGCTCAGACAGCCTTGCAGGAAAGGCATATATGAATATCTGCCGCCGTATCATGGGCGAGGAGGTTCCTTTCCTTGATTTAAACCAGAAGCATGGTGTCTTTGAAAAGCTAAAGGATATGTTTAAGAAAAATTAAAGGGGGATACGTACCATGGGTATAATGGATTTATTTAAAAAGAAATCTTCTGGTAATGTTGCAAAGGATCGCCTGAAGCTGGTGCTGGTTTCTGACCGTGCAAACTGCTCATCGGAGATGATGGAGATGATGAAAAGGGATATCATTGAGGTTATTTCCCGCTATATGGATATTGATGCGGAGGCTCTTGATGTGAAAATCACAGAGACCGAGTCTGATTCTAACAACGGAATGGTTCCGGCACTTGTTGCCAATATTCCTATCCGTGACATGAAGCATCGTCCGGATCCAAGATAGAGTAAATAAAATAATAGGATATGATAAGATATGAGGGTCAAAAGGTGTTTTGACCCTTTAATTATTATATTGAATAAAAAGACTTGATTTGATATTAGAGTGTGATATACTTTAATACGTTACAAATAAATAAATTTTAGCAGAGTAGACACATGTGCGTTAAGTGCCGGATGAACAGGGAGTTGTCACCCGGACGAAAAGAAAATCTTGCGGTACATGAGTCGCATCCCGCTGCATCCGAAGATATTAATTATCTCCTGTTGTAGTTCGGTGAGGTCTGCAAAGGAGGTAATTTTTTAATGAAAAAATTCGTTACTTTGTTCACCGATTCTGCCCGAGAGCTTAAATCGGTCAGAACCATCACAACTATGGCAATGCTTGCTGCAGTTGCCGTTATCCTTGGATATTTCTCCATCGAATATGGACAGCTTATCCGTATCGGTTTTTCCGGTATTCCAAATGGTATCGTTGATTACCTGTTTGGACCGGTTGCCGGAGCTGTTTTCCACGGAGCGCTTGACATAATCAAGTATCTGATGAAGCCTACAGGACCATTTTGTCCACAGCTTACACTTGTTGTAATGCTTGCAGGTGTTTTATATGGATGTTTCTTTTATAAGAAAAAGCTTACCATATGGAGAGTGCTTGCTGCGAAGTTTGTAGTAATGCTCATCTGCAATGTCATTCTTAATACTCTGTGTCTGCAGGTACTGTATGGACAGGCATTGATGGCAATCCTTCCAATGCGTGCACTGAAGAATCTTATTATGTGGCCGATAGATTCAATTGTCTTTTTCGGCATTGCAAAGGCACTGGAGCAGATAGGATTGTTCCGCACCTTCCGTAAACAGGAGCTTGTAAAGAATGCATAGCAACAGGTCAATGGACCGGGTACTCAAATGAGAGTACCCGGATTTTTTATTTAATGGAAAGAAATACGTATAATGTGGTATGTGTATCATGTTCTTTATAATATATATAAATGATGAAAAGGAACATAGCAACAGAATAATGCACAGACAATATAATGCACAAAATATTACAATAAAATAATATTTTAAGTGTTAAATGACAGTTTTTATTTATAATTTTAAGTATAAGTGTCTTTAAACTGATAATTGTGAGGTATTTCGCATTTTTAATGAAAATTGTTGACACAATATATTGAACGTGATATTGTTTACTTGTTCAAAATAATACACAAAAGAAAACGAACAAACAACTACATATTAATTATGAATATTTAAGAGCAAAGACGCTAACCGGTGAAGCACTTTGCTCTTTTTTATTTATCAAAATCACAAGGATATTTAAATTAGGAGGCAATATATTATGAAATTAAAAGACACAGGATTAACAGCACAGGACATCAAAGACAAAGTAAAGAAGTATATGATTGAGACATATGAGCGTTTCGATTTCATCGCTGAGACTGCTGAGGGCATGTATCTGTATGATGAGAATGGCACACCATACCTTGACTTTTACGCAGGAATTGCCGTAAACAATGCCGGCAGCAGAAACCCTAAGGTTGTTGCAGCAGTCAAGGATCAGGTGGATGACATCATGCATACATTCAACTATCCATACACCATTCCACAGGCGCTGCTTGCTGAGAAGGTCTGCAAGACTATCGGAATGGACAAGATTTTCTACCAGAACTCAGGAACTGAGGCAAATGAGGCTATGATTAAGATGGCTCGTAAATATGGGATAGAGAAATATGGTCCAAACAGATATCACATCGTAACTGCAAAGGACGGCTTCCATGGCAGAACCTTCGGTGCTATGTCAGCTACAGGACAGCCTGGAAACGGATGCCAGGTGGGCTTTGGTCCTATGACATACGGTTTCTCATACGCTCCTTACAATGATTTAAAGGCTTTCAAGGATGCTTGCACAGAGAACACAATCGCTATCATGATTGAGCCTGTACAGGGCGAGGGCGGTGTTCATCCTGCAACACCTGAATTCATGAAGGGACTTCGCGAGTTCTGTGATGAGAAGGGCATGCTCCTCCTTATCGATGAGGTTCAGACAGGATGGTGCAGAACCGGAGCTGTAATGAGCTACATGAACTACGGCATCAAACCTGATATCGTTTCTATGGCAAAGGGTCTTGGCGGTGGAATGCCAATCGGTGCTATCTGTGCTACAGAGGAGGTTTCAAAAGCGTTCTCAGCCGGGTCACACGGTACAACCTTTGGTGGACATCCTGTATGCTGTGCAGCAGCACTTGCAGAAGTAAACGAGCTGCTTGACAGAGATCTTGCCGGAAATGCAAAGAAGGTTGGTGATTATTTCACAGCTAAGCTTGAGAAGCTTCCACACGTAAAAGAGGTAAGACATCAGGGACTATTAGTTGGTGTTGAGTTTGACGATACAATCTCAGGTGTAGATGTAAAGCATGGCTGCTTCGACCGTCATATGCTTATCACAGCAATCGGAAGTCATATCATCCGTATGGTTCCACCGCTTATCGTAAGCGAGGAAGAGTGCGACAAGGCATTTGATATTATCAAGGAGACTGTTGAGTCACTTTCATAGAAGGCTTGAATCATATTTGAAGCAGGCAACAGAATATATTGCGGCAGATTTTACGAGCCGGATAAAAGGACAAGGGCGTCACGATTAGCTTCGTGCGCCCTTCTTTTAAACAATATCAACATATTATAAAGATGTATATAAGAAAAGCGAGGGGAACGAAATGGCACATCTTGTTATTACAATAGGATGTGAATATGGCGCTAAAGGAAACCAGATTGGCAAAAAGGTTGCTAAAGACCTGGGAATCAAATTTTATGACAGAGATACTGTAGATGAAATAATAAAAGAGGTCGGTATTCCGAAGGATATCATGGAAAAGGTTGAGGAAGGTATCACCATCGCCGGAAAAGGTGCATAGGGTGATGTCAGAGGCTCTTTCTCCAAATATGCAGACCTCACAGAGCGTGCAATTCACGTCCAGAAAACCATAATCAGAAAATTATCAGACCGTGAGTCGTGTGTGATTATCGGTCGTTCAGCAGACTATATACTAAAGGAACATAAACCGATTTTACGTATTTTCATATATTCACCGGATGAAGTGAGGATTGAAAACGTAATGAAGAGCCACAATTTGTCGGAGGATGATGCAAAGCTTTTTATCACTGAAAAGGATAAGCGTTATCATAAGCGTCATATGGCGCTGACAGGAAGCAACCGAGGCGACAGACACAACAGGGATATGCTTATAGACAGCAGCCTGTTAGGAGTGGATGGCACAGCGGAGCTTATTGAGTCTCTGGCGAGAAAAGTGGTAGAGAATGAAAGTAAGACAGAAGCTGGAGGTGACAAGTAATGGAACAGAAAAAATCAGAATTTAACAAAGTCCTGAATGCCTGGGACGTACTTGTAATTGCATTTGGAGCCATGATTGGCTGGGGCTGGGTTGTCTCAACCGGAGGCTGGATTGAAAAGGGCGGAGTGCTCGGTGCCGCAATCGGCTTCGTTATCGGCGGTATCATGATATTTTTCGTGGGAATGACCTACGCGGAGCTGACAGCAGCCATGCCTCAGTGCGGTGGCGAGCATGTATTCAGCTACAAGGCAATGGGTTCGACAGGCTCATTCATATGTACGTGGATGATTATCCTTGGATATGTCAGTGTGGCATGCTTTGAGGCGTGCGCTTTCCCAACAATCATCACATATCTGTGGCCGGGCTTTTTGAAGGGATATCTGTATACGGTAGCAGGCTTTGATATCTATGCTTCTTGGCTTATTGTGGCGATAGTTGTGGCATTTTTAATTATGATGATAAACATTATCGGCGCAAAGACAGCAGCGATTTTGCAGACTGTACTCACATGTATTATTGGTGGCGCCGGAATTTTGTTGATAATTGCATCGGTAATCAATGGAACAGTTGATAACCTGGACGGACAGATGTTTGCAAGCAGCTCTGCAGGTCTGAACGTAAAGGCAATTATCGGAGTGGCAGCACTGTCACCATTTTACTTTATCGGATTTGACGTAATACCTCAGGCGGCTGAGGAGATCAATGTTCCGGCAAAGAAAATCGGCTCAATACTTATATTATCAGTAGTTCTGGCAGTTGTGTTCTATGCACTTGTCATTGTTGCGGTAGGTCTTGTCATGGGGCCACAGGCAATTGTTGATTCAGAGCAGGCAACAGGACTTGTCACAGCAGATGCAATGGCTGCCGCATTCAACACGAAGATAATGGCAAAGGTTATAATAGTCGGCGGAATGTGCGGTATCGTAACCTCATGGAACTCATTTTTGCTCGGTGGCTCGCGTGCCATGTACTCAATGGCAGAGTCATACATGATTCCAAAGTTTTTTGCAAAGCTCCATCCAAAGCATAAGACACCAATCAACTCACTGATTCTCATTGGAGTACTCACAATGCTTGCTCCTTTTGCAGGCAGAAAGATGCTCGTATGGATCAGTGATGCCGGCAACTTTGGATGCTGCGTGGCATACTGCATGGTTGCTCTTTCATTTATAATTTTACGTAAGAAAGAGCCTGATATGCCAAGACCATACAAGGTTCCTGCATACAAGTTCTTTGGAACGATGGCGGTCATCATGTCAGGCTTCATGGTTGCCATGTACTGTATACCGGGAAGCGGCGGAACACTTATCGCCCAGGAGTGGGGCATCGTGCTTGCATGGTGTGCGCTCGGCGTGGTATTCTTCGTCTTCTGTAAAAAGAAATACAAGGAGTCATTTGGTACACTTGTTGAGCTCATCTCAGATGAGGATGCTGCAACACTTATGCCGGAGGCAGATGAGGTTGAACTGGATAAGGTTATCGATGCTGCAATAGACAGGGTACTTGCAAAGAAAGCAAGCTAGGAAACAGAAAGGACAGATTATATATGGAAACATTTAATTTCTCGGTGCCACAGGACATCACAGTGGGAAAGGGCAGTCTTTCAAAGCTGCCGGAAATAGCCAAAAAACTTGGAGGTAAGCATGCACTCATCATTTCAGGACCTCATCTTGAGAAGATGGGACTTGTAAAAAAGGCAGCAGATTATCTGGCATCAGTTGACATAAAAGCAGACACTTTTACAGATATAGAGGCAAATCCATCTGTCACAACAGTGGAGAAAGCCACAGCAAAATACCTGGAGTCGGGCGCAGACTTTATCGTGGCATTCGGAGGTGGCTCACCGATGGATGTGGCAAAAGCAGTGGGTGTGGTTGCCAAATATGGCGGAAGCGTCACAGACTATGAGGGAGCACACAAGGTGCCGGGACCAATCGTACCGCTCATTGCGATACCAACCACCGCAGGAACCGGCTCAGAGGTGACAGCATTCTCTGTAATCACAGATCATAGCAGAAACTATAAGCTCACAGTATTCAGCTACGAGATATTGCCAAAATATGCAATACTAGATGCAGAACTCATCACAACAGCACCGGCAAGCGTAGCGGCAGCATGCGGAATTGATGCATTTATCCATGCCGAGGAGGCGTATGTATCCACAGCAGCTTCGCCATTTTCTGATGCACTGGCAGAAAAAGCGATGGCACTTATCGGTAAAAATATCCGCAGATTTGTAGCAAACAGAAACGATATCGAGGCTGCAGAAGCTATGATGACAGGCTCACTTTTTGCAGGAATAGCATTCTCATTTGCAAGGCTCGGAAATGTGCATGCAATGAGCCATCCGGTCAGCGCATTTTTCGATGTGCCTCACGGAGTGGCAAACGCAGTGCTGCTTCCTGTAATCGCAGAGTACAATGCACTTGCAGATCATGGAAAGTATCAGACCATCTACAATGATATAAGCCCGATTCCTGCATATGCGGACGAATTTGAGCCTATGATGCTTGTAGATGCAATCAGGGAGCTTTGCACAGACATCGGAATCCCTGAGAATCTGACCATCGCAATCAACAATGCCAGCAAAACCGGAACAGTCACAAAGGAAGAGATAGAAAGCAAGATAGAGCCGATGGCTGTCGATGCCATGAAGAGCGGCAACATTGCTGTCAATCCAAGGGCTTCACGCCAGTGCGATATTGAGATGCTGTATCGCAAGGCACTGTAAACTTATAAAATACAAAAACGGAGATATGAGTATGGATTATCTGTCACACAATGTATCTGAAAATTTAAAAAGAATACGCCAGTCAAAGGGCATGAGCTTAGATCAGGTAGCGGAACAGACCGGTGTGAGTAAAAGCATGCTTGCTCAGATAGAAAAGGGCACAGCAAATCCATCTATCGGAGTGCTTGGTAAAATCACAAGCGGTCTGCGAATTGAGTTTCAAAGACTTATAGATCCGCCGAGAGTGGACTATGCGCTCATATCTCCGGATGATCTGGTCCCGACAAAGGAGCTTTTGGGACAGTACAGGGTATGGACCTGCTTTCCATACGAGGACTCAAGGGAGGTCGAGGTATACCGTATCGACGTGGAGCCGGGCGGCGTGTATACAAGCGGTGGGCACGGCGAGAAAACACGCGAGTATCTTACAGTCACGGACGGTGTGCTAACGGTCGAGTGTCACGACCATGTGCAGGAAATCCATAGGGGACAGGTGTATAAGTTTGAGACCGATCAGCCTCATTTGTATCGCAATGATGGTGATAGGGTGGCAAGCTGCATGTGCTTCTTTTTGGATTATACTAATATTCGGTGAGATTTTCATTGGTTATCCTATTGCATATATAGGTTTACCTATATATAATGATGTACGTTGAGAAACAAATTGTTTTAAAAAGAACATCCCAGGAGAACACCATGCAAACATTAAAGAAATTTATCAAATACTACAAACCCTACAAAGCAGTCTTTTTCATAGACCTGCTTTGCGCAACAATAATCAGTGCCATAGATCTGGCGTTTCCGCAGCTGCTTCGCACGCTGACCAAAACCCTTTTTGCAGGAGCACCGGGAAAAATCATTTCTGCGCTGATTCCTATTACAATAGGCCTTTTGGTGGCATATATCATACAGACTGCGTGCAGGTATTATGTGACATATGCGGGGCACATGATGGGAGCGAGGATGGAGCGCGACATGAGAAAGGAGCTTTTCGACCAATATGAAAAGCTTTCTTTTTCGTATTATGATCAGAACAATTCCGGACAGATGATGAGCAAGCTCGTGTCCGATTTGTTTGATATATCGGAGCTTGCGCATCACGGACCGGAGAATCTTTTTATATCGCTTATAAAGATAATCGGTTCGTTCATTTTTCTGTTTATGATAAACCGTATGCTTGCGGTTCCTATGCTTATTCTTGTGGTGCTTATGCTTGTATTTTCATATGGACAGAATAAGAAAATGCAGGAAACCTTTATGGATAACAGGCGAAAAATCGGTGATATTAATTCGAGTCTTCAGGATACTCTGGCGGGCATAAGGGTGGTGCAGTCATTTGCAAATGAGCGTATCGAGCAGGAAAAATTTAACAGAAGTAATGAAAATTTCCTGATTTCAAAGGATGCAAATTACAGATGTATGGGAAGCTTTATGAGCGGAAATGCATTTTTCCAGGGGATGATGTATCTTGTTACGCTGGTATTTGGTGGTTTTTTGATAGCGCATGGAAGGATGGAGGCATCCGACCTTGCTATGTATGCGCTGTATATAGGCATCTTTATCAGTCCTATCCAGATACTTGTAGAGCTGACTGAGATGATGCAGAAGGGACTTTCGGGCTTTAGAAGATTCTTAGAGGTGGTGGAAACTGAGCCGGATATAGTTGATGCTGCTGATGCAAAACCGCTTAAAAATGTAAAGGGAAATGTCTGTTACGAGGATGTTTCGTTCCACTATAGCGATGATGATACACTGGTGCTTTCGCATGTATCCTTTGAGATACCGGCAGGAAAATCAATTGCGCTTGTTGGACCGTCAGGAAGCGGAAAGACTACAATATGCTCACTGCTTCCGCGGTTTTATGATGTAACGGAGGGCAGGGTCACAATAGATGGAAATGATGTGAGAAAGCTCACGCTTGAAAGCCTGCGCTCGCAGATTGGACTGGTTTCGCAGGATGTTTATCTGTTTGGCGGAAGCATAAAGGATAATATCGCCTATGGAAAACCGGATGCGACGATGGATGAGATTGTAGATGCGGCCAAAAAGGCGAATATACACGATTTTATCATGGAACTGCCGGATAAATATGATACATTTGTCGGAGAGAGAGGCACCAGATTGTCAGGAGGGCAGAAGCAGAGGATTTCCATTGCGAGGGTGTTCCTTAAAAATCCTCCTGTGCTAATACTTGATGAGGCAACCAGTGCCCTTGACAATGAGAGCGAGCGCTTTATCCAGAAAAGTCTTGAGGAGCTGGCAAAGGACAGAACGACTATCACAATTGCCCACAGACTTTCGACAATCAGAAATGCGGATGAAATTCTCGTGGTAGCTGACTGTGGCATTGCTGAGAGAGGCACACATGAGGAACTTTTGGCACAGGACGGAATATATGCGCGCTATTATGATATGAGCAGGTAGGATTAAGGAAATTTCCACTGATTAATCACAAATGAGGGGCAAAATACCTTTTGACCCTTTAATCATGTTATTATAGCTGCATAAACTAACTATATAGGAGCAGACACTATGCAGGCAATGTTCATAGACGTAGACGGCACTTTAAGCAGTCCGTGCTACAAGGTAAACGGAAAATTTCAGATAGGAATGTCAGATGTGCAGTGGGCAGACTACTGCAGTAAGCATGGTGAGGATACATATGAGTGGTGCCGTCCTGTGATGCAGGTAAAGGAGTATGCCATGAAGGCAAAGGAAAAAGGCACGAAGCTGTATGTGCTCACCACATCAGGTACAAAAATCGAGACAGCTGCAAAGCGCAGATTTTTAGACAGATACTATGCGGGTATGTTTGATGACATCTATGCGGTGGAGCATGATGATGACAAGGTCAGGTTCATTCTTAAAAAAGCAGCAGAGCTTGGGATTGAACCGTCGGACTGTGAGCTTGTGGAGGATACATACCGCATACTTTTGCAGACAGTGACAGAGGGGATTAAATCCACTCACATCACAACGATTCTCACAGGCGGATGCGAACGGTAACCCAAAATTTTCCACGGTCTATAAAGAAATAAAAAAACATCCGATAAAGATGACAGCAACAAAGCAGCACAGCTTATAGTTGGGGATGACTACAAGGTGCATTTATGTCGAAAGTTGCGACCGAAACCAATTGAATGAGAGTTCTATCAAGGCTATAATTGAACCAGTACAGCGATATAACTTTTTTCGCAGTGCTGGTTCTTTTCGATGTGCCAAAAGCGTATAGCGAATAAAATATAATTTCAGACAGGAGGACTTCAATTTGGAGAAAGTACGTTACATGATTTCCGATGCGGCAGCCGCCGTGGATGTGGAGACTCATGTGTTGCGTTACTGGGAGGATGAGCTGGGACTTGATGTGCCCAGAAATGAACTTGGTCACAGATACTATACGAGAGACAATATAAAACAGTTTTTGAGGATAAAGGAGCTTAAGGAGAAGGGGTATCAGCTTCGCGCAATCCGTGATATGCTTCATTCGGATGCACCAGGTGAGCCGTTAAATCCACCGAATCCTGAGGCTATGGAAAAATCCGTGCAGCCTGTAAATTACACGAATATCACAAATCAGACGGTGAAACAGGAGATGTCAGGGTATAATCCGGCATATCACGATGAACTGCCGGGATACAATCATACATATCGAAGCCGCACGGCAGATGAGCGTATGGATGAGTTTCGCGAGCTGATGAGCAATATCGTGGGGAGAGCTATAGCACTTAACAATGAGGAGCTGAGTCAGCAGATATCCACTGATGTGCAGGAGCGGATATTAAAGGAAATGAACTATCTGATGCGCGAACAGGACAGCGCGCAGGAGGAGAGATATAAAAAGCTGGATGCTGCCATACGCGGAAATCTGCGTAGAAAGGGGCTTTTTTCAAGGAAAAGGAACGCGGACATGCCTGCAGATACAAAAATAAGCGCTGCAGACACCAAGGGAAAGAAGGGGCGCGACAAGACGCATACGCATGAGCTTAATCCGGTGAGACTGTAGAGCATGCATGACAACGCTTACACTATAAAAATAATTACTGCAAAAAATGCTTACAGTATAAAAATGATTAAAATACAAAGACGATTACAACATAAAAAGACGACCCATAACAGGTCGTCTTTCTTTCTTACAGTATGCTAAAAATTAGCCCTGGCTGATTGCTCCAGTTGGGCAAACACCAGCACATGTACCACAATCGAGACAAGAATCTGCATCGATTACGTACTGTGAATCACCAGCAGAGATAGCTCCTACTGGGCACTCACCAGCACATGTACCACAGCTAACGCATGAATCAGAAATTACGTATGCCATAATGAAATCCTCCTTATAAAATAATGATCATTATTCGCCGTTATTGGCTTATCTGCATTGTAGTACAAAACACAGAATAATGCAATGCCAAATAAAATTGTACTTACTTTTACACAATCTTATATAAAAATTACTAAATATTGAGTAAAACTTGAAATGCTATTGTTACTATTGTATAATAGATAGAAAACAATTCAGAACCTCCGAGAACAAAAGCTGATACATCATGTTTACATGTAAGCAGCAGATGTTCCTGCTTTCGAGGTGGCTCTGAAGTGTTACAATAAAAACACATGATTATTTAGAAAAACTGGTGTTTGCACATGGTATATTACTGTAGTATGTGCGGTGAGGATATAAAATGGAAACAAAAATTATAAAAATAGATCAGGACAATTTAGACCATAAGCTCATGCAGGAGGCAGGTGATTTGATTGCAGCCGGTGAGCTTGTAGCGTTTCCGACAGAGACAGTGTATGGGCTTGGCGGTGATGCTTTAGATCCGGAGGCATCAAAGAAGATATACAGTGCAAAGGGGCGTCCGTCGGACAATCCGCTTATCGTACACATATCGGATTTTTCGGATTTGGAGCGCATCGCAAAGACAGTGCCGGAGGATGCAAGGAAGCTTTCGGATGCTTTCTGGCCGGGACCTCTTACCATGATAGTGGAGAAGGGCGATGCAGTGCCTTATGCCACAACAGGCGGCATGGACACGGTAGCTGTGCGTATGCCGAATCATCCTATAGCGCTTGATCTCATAAGAAGAAGCGGCTGCCTTATCGCGGCGCCAAGCGCCAACACATCCGGCAGACCGAGCCCTACAGAGGCTGCACATGTGGCTGAGGATCTAAGCGGCAAAATAGCCATGATTATAGACGGAGGACCGGTTGGCATAGGAATAGAGTCCACCATCATTGACCTGACAGAGGATACACCTATGGTGCTGCGCCCGGGCTATATCACACCACAGATGCTTTCAAAGGTATTAGGCAAAGAGGTTATCGTAGATCCGGGAATCATAGCGGCAGATGACACGAGAAAGCCAAAGGCACCCGGCATGAAGTACAAGCACTATGCGCCAAAGGCTGACATGGTCATCGTGGACGGTACGAGAAAGCATGTGATTGCAAAGATAAATGAGCTTGTGGCTTCGCACAGGGATGATGGCAAAAAGATAGCAGTCATTGCGACAGAGGAGACAAAGCAGTTTTACGATGCAGATGTTGTCCTGTCGATGGGAAGCAGGGCGGATGAGGATTCGATAGCCCATGAGCTTTACCGTATATTAAGGGATTGTGATGAGCTCGATGTGGATGTGATTTTCTCGGAGAGCTTCTCCACACCGCGTATAGGACAGGCCATCATGAACCGTATGCTAAAGGCGGCAGGTCATCAGGTGATAGACACACATGTGAAGTATGACAAAATCATTTTTGTCGCACAGACAGGCACATGCAGGGAGCAGATGGCAAAGGGCATCATGAACGACTTTGTACTCAAGGTACCGATGGAGATTGAGGCGAGAGGACTTGTTGTCCAGTTTCCGGAGCCGGTCAATCAGAAGGCAGAGGCAGTGCTCATAAGCAATGGAATTTCCACGGAGGGCATGGTGTCAACGCAGCTTGAGGAATCGGATATCACGGAGAGTACTATGGTATTTACCATGGAGTCATCACAGCGCGAGCGCATTATAGAAAGCTTTGCCGATATCGACCCGGAGCAGGTTTTTGTGCTTTCACAGTATGTGGGCGATGAGCTTGAGATACTGGATCCTTATGGCGGCACACTTCAAAGCTACGGACTGTGCTATGAAAGTCTCAGAGCTACGCTTAAGAAGCTGGTAAAGCGCTTAAATGCAAATACATAAAAGACAAACAAATATAACACAATATAAGACAAAGGAGAACAAATATTATGGGTAAGGTAGTAGTTATGGATCATCCGCTGATTCAGCACAAGATTGGAATTATGAGAAGAACCGACACAGGTTCAAAGGATTTCAGAACACTTGTCAGCGAGGTTGCGATGCTTGAGTGCTACGAGGCAACAAGAGATCTGGAGCTTACAGATGTGGAGATTGAGACTCCTATCTGTAAGGCCACTGTAAAGGAATTAAAGGGCAAAAAGCTTGCAGTTGTTCCTATCTTAAGAGCCGGACTTGGTATGGTGGAGGGCATGCTTGAGCTCATCCCTGCCGCAAAGGTTGGACACATCGGCATGTATCGTGACCCGGAGACAGCAGAGCCTATCGAGTACTATTGCAAGCTTCCGGCAGACTGCGCCAACAGAGAGGTATTTGTGGTAGATCCGATGCTCGCAACAGGGGGGTCAGCAGTGGCAGCACTTGATATGCTCAAAAAGCGCGGTGTGAAAAACATCCACTTTATGTGCATAATTGCAGCTCCTGAGGGAGTAAAGAGACTCACAGAGGAACATCCTGATGTGGATGTATATATAGGAGCGCTCGATGATCATCTCAATGAGCACAAATATATTGTGCCGGGACTTGGAGATGCAGGAGACAGAATTTTCGGAACCAAGTAATAAAATGTGTGATAGACCATATTGAATGGAGGTGTATATATGGGAGCTTCGGAAAAGAGAAAGGATTATATCTCATGGGATGAGTATTTTATGGGCATAGCGATGCTTTCAGGCATGCGCTCGAAGGATCCGAATACCCAGGTGGGTGCGTGCATAGTGGACCCGGAGCACAAGATACTCTCCATGGGCTATAACGGCTTTCCTCTTGGCTGCTCAGATGATGAGTTCACCTGGGCCAGAGAGGGAGAGGATAACAAGTATTTCTATTCTACACACAGCGAGCTCAATGCCATCTTAAACTACAGGGGTGGAAGCCTTGAGGGAGCGACCATATATGTCACCCTGTTTCCGTGCAATGAGTGCGCTAAGGCAATCATACAGTCCGGCATCAGGGAAGTAGTCTACGACTGTGACAAATACGAGGGCACGGCCAGCGTGACAGCTTCAAAGAGGATGCTGAGGGCAGCGGGGGTTACAATTCGCAGGTATGAGCACACAGGCCGTGAGGTGACGCTTGTGCTGTAGCACTTGTGGTGTACACAGAGACTTTTGACATGGGAGCATTCGTTGTGGATAGTGATAATACTGCAATTGTTATGTCAAATTGACGTGATTTAACATGAAACGCATGTATTTTTTATGCATTTTACACATAAAAATGTAGACAAAAGCAATAAAAATGATATAATAATTTGTATATGAAAAGAGATAATAAGAAAGAGGTAATGAATGCACTTATCATGGTTTTCCAGTTTGGAATCAACATGATTGTGCCGATATTTCTCTGCACACTGGCCGGTGTGTGGATTGGGAAAAAGACCGGAGCGGACTGGGTAACTGTTCCATTGTTTTTCATTGGAGCGTTTGCGGGGGCAAACAATATATACCGCATGGTTCAAAAATTCCTGAAGTCAGAGGATGATGGCAGAGCCGTCAGACAGACACCGGGCAGGCAGAGTACTATGGAAACAGAGATATCAGACAGTATTAGCAGGGTAGAGAAGGATGTTAAAAAGAATAAATGACGCATTGCCGGGACTTGTATTTGGGATAGTTTTTTACGGGATTGTTGTGCAGCTTATTGGGGTATGGTTTGTCACAGACAAAATTTCATATTCTATCGGCTTATGGTATGGGATAGCGATAGCTGTTGGTATGGCTGTCAATATCGCCACAGTCATATATGACGCGACCGCCATATATGGACAAAAGGATGCCAATCGCAGGATCGTAGCAAAATCACTTTTAAGGTATATTGTTGTTGCGGTCCTGTTATTTATATTGGGACTATTTGATTTTGGAAATCTGATAATGGCCTTTGTCGGTATGCTGGGACTCAAGATTTCAGCGTATTTACAGCCTTTATTTATGAAGGTGACAGACAGATTTTCCGGGAGAAGTGATGCATCTTCCGCCGGCGAAATGGAGACAGAGTAGCGAAACAGCAGGTAAACTTAATAAGGAGGAGGTGATAATGTGAATCAGGCGATTTTACTGGAAAGTAACGCAGACAATATCGACTTTATGATCCATGGTATTTTTTCGATAAAGGTATTCGGTCAGGAGGTCTGGATTACCACATCGCATGCCTGTATCCTCATAGTGATGGCCATTATGGTCATATTCGCTATAGTGGCAAACAGGAAGCTTAAAAAAGCAAAGGAAGTACCGGACGGCTTTCAGAATATCATCGAGCTCATCGTAGAGATGCTCGACAAGATGGTCGAGGGAACCATGGGTAAGTGGGCTCCGAGGTTTGTAAACTACATCAGCACGATTTTTATATTTATACTGATGAGTAATATCTCAGGCTTGTTTGGTTTAAGACCACCGACAGCCGACTACGGAACCACACTGGCGCTTGCACTTATTACATTTTTCATGATCAGATTCAATAAGGCTAAGCATCAAAGCGCAAAGGATATCTGGACCGGTATGTGTTCACCACTGCCGCCGTGGCTGCCTATATGGGCGCCAATCAACATTATCAGTGAGATTGCAATTCCTATCTCATTATCATTGCGTTTGTTCGCCAATGTGTTGTCAGGAACTGTTATCATGGCGCTGGTATATGGTCTGCTAAGGTTTATAGCCATAGCGTGGCCGTCAGTACTGCATGTATACTTTGATTTGTTCTCAGGAGCAATTCAGACATATGTATTCTGTATGCTGACAATGACATACGTTACACAGGCATGTGAGACGGATGAGTAAAACTATAAGATGTATTTTTAGGAGGATTCAATTATGGATATCAATGGACAGGATTTAATCAGAGCATGCTCAGCAATCGGTGCAGGTTTGGCAGTTATCGCCGGAATCGGACCTGGTGTTGGACAGGGTATCGCAGCAGGACATGGTGCAGCAGCCGTAGGACGTAACCCGGGAGCAAGAGGACAGATTATGTCAACCATGCTTTTAGGACAGGCGGTTGCAGAGACAACAGGTCTTTATGGTCTCGTTGTTGCATTACTTTTACTTTTCGTTCATCCGCTCGGATAGTATATTACGGTTTGCCGCAGAGGATTACCGTGCGGCGATACAGCCAACGGAAAGGAGAGTAAAAGTTGTTAGCACAGGGATATACATTTTTGTTTAATCTGGATGCGCAGTTGCTCTTTGATACAGTACTTTTGGCAGTTGCAGTATTTTTCCTTTTCATGCTGATGTCGTATCTGCTTTTCAACCCTGCAAGGAAGCTGTTAAAGGACAGGCAGGACAGGATAGAAAGCGATATAAACACGGCTGTTGCCGACAAGGAAAGTGCCGCAGCACTAAAGGCAGAGTACGAGGGAAAGCTTAAGGACATCGATAAAGAGGCCGAGGCTATTCTCACAGAGGCGAGACAGAAGGCGCTTAAAAACCAGAACAAGATTGTGGATGATGCAAAGGAAGAGGCTTCACGCATCATAAAGAGAGCCAGAGAAGAGGCAGAGCTTGAGAAGAAGCATGCCATGGATGATATGAAGCAGGAGATGATACAGATAGCATCGCTTATGGCACAAAAGGCTGTCGCAGCTTCGATCACCACAGACATTCAGGATACACTCGTTGAAGAGACACTTAAGGAAATGGGAGAATCAACATGGCTAAGCTAGTATCTAAGGTATACGGTGATGCATTGTTTGAGGCTGCCCTTGAGGACAACAGGCTATCCAGCCTGTCTGACGAGGTAACAGCAGTAAAGGAAATCATAGCTGCAAATGATGACCTCTCAAAGCTGATGGATCATCCGCAGATTGATAAAGAAGAAAAGGTCAGAATCATCGAAGAAATATTTGGGGGAAGAGTTTCAGCGGAGCTGGTAGGGCTTATGAGAATGATTATAGAAAAGAATCATTACAAAGAGCTTACCTTAGTTTTCGACTACTTTCTTGACAGAGTCAAGGAGTACCAAAATATCGGAACAGCATACGTCACATCTGCATTTGAGCTTTCAAAGGAGCAGAAGCTTGCTGTGGAGAAACGACTTCTTGACACGACAAAATACGTGAAATTTGAGATGCATTTTGAGGTGGATACCGCGCTCATAGGCGGTATGAAAATCAGAATCGGGGACAGAGTGGTGGATTCATCTGTCAGCAGCAGATTAGAAAGACTCACCCGCGATTTGACAAAAATACAATTGAAAGTAGGTGAATGCGCTCCATGAATCTAAAGCCGGAAGAAATCAGCTCAGTAATAAAGGAGCAGATTAAAAGATACGCTTCCCAGCTCGAAGTCGCTGATGTAGGAACAGTCATTCAGGTGGCAGACGGAATCGCACGTATTCATGGTCTTGAGAATGCGATGCAGGGAGAGCTTTTGGAATTTCCAGGGGAAGTATATGGAATGGTATTAAACCTCGAGGAGGACAATGTCGGTGCTGTTTTACTTGGACAGCAGCGCAATATCAACGAGGGAGATACAGTTAAGACCACAGGACGAGTGGTAGAGGTGCCGGTAGGCGATGCGATGCTCGGCCGAGTAGTAAATGCGCTCGGACAGCCAATCGACGGAAAGGGACCTATCCAGTCGGACAAATATCGTCAGATAGAGAGAGTAGCATCGGGAGTTATCTCGAGAAAGTCAGTAGATACACCGCTTCAGACCGGTATAAAGGCTATTGACTCAATGGTTCCTATCGGACGAGGACAAAGAGAGCTTATTATCGGAGACAGACAGACCGGAAAGACGGCTATCGCGATAGATACCATCATCAACCAGAAGGGACAGGGTGTGAAATGTATCTATGTAGCCATCGGTCAGAAGGCTTCTACGGTTGCATCCATAGTAAATGAGCTCGAGGAGTTCGGAGCCATGAGCTACACGACAGTAGTGGCTGCGACAGCATCAGAGCTTGCACCGTTACAGTATATCGCACCATACTCAGGCTGCGCTATAGGCGAGGAATGGATGGAAAACGGACAGGATGTGCTCATAGTTTACGATGATCTGAGTAAGCATGCAGCAGCATACCGTACGCTGTCGCTCCTTTTAAAGAGAGCGCCTGGACGAGAGGCTTATCCGGGAGATGTTTTCTATCTCCATTCAAGGCTTCTGGAGAGAGCAGCGAGACTGTCAGACAAGCTGGGTGGAGGCTCACTCACAGCCCTTCCTATCATTGAGACACAGGCAGGTGATGTATCGGCATATATCCCGACCAATGTTATCTCAATCACAGACGGTCAGATATATCTCGAGACAGAGATGTTCAACGCTGGCTTCAGACCTGCCATAAATGCAGGACTTTCAGTTTCACGAGTTGGAGGCTCGGCACAGATAAAGGCAATGAAAAAGATTGCAGCACCTATTCGAGTAGAGCTGGCTCAGTACAGAGAGCTTGCAGCGTTCTCACAGTTTGGCTCAGAGCTTGATGCAAGCACAGCAGAGCAGCTCGCGCAGGGAGCACGAATCAAGGAGATTTTAAAGCAGCCACAGTACAAGCCGATGCCTGTAGAGAAGCAGGTTATCATAATATACGCTGCGACAAAGAAGTATCTTATTGATATCAAAATCGAGGATATTTTAAGATTTGAGGCAGAGCTGTTTGATTTCATTGATACCAGATATCCTGAGATTCCTGAAGCAATCAGGGAGAAAAAGGTGATGGACGATGATACTGAGCAGGCACTTATAAAGGCAATCGAGGAATGCAAAAAGCAGTTCCGTTAGACGGTTGGATATTAGTAGAAGGCAGGTGGTAAAATGGCTTCGATGCGAGACATAAAGCGCAGAAAAAGCAGTATTACAAGTACTCAGCAGATCACAAAGGCCATGAAGCTCGTTTCTACCGTCAAGCTGCAAAAGGCGAGAGCACATGCGGAGGCAACAGATCCGTATTTCAACTATATGTACAGGACAGTAAGCTCGATGCTTGCAAAGAGCGGCAATCTGGAGCACCCATACTTAAAGGCCGGTGATTCGCCAAGGAAGGCGGTAGTCGTTTTGACATCAAACCGCGGACTGGCAGGCGGATACAAGCTCATCACACACGGAGACTTCAAAAAAGAAGAGCTCGACATATACGCTGTGGGAGCAAAGGGTGAGGAGCTGCTTACGTCAAAGGGCTATCATATAGTCGAGAGTGCACCGGAGATGATGGAGGACCCGACCTACGAGGATGCGGCGGCACTTTGCAAAAGAGTGTTAAAGGCATTTACAGACGGTCAGGTGGGGGAGATTTATCTCGCATATACCCATTTCAAAAACACAGTTACACAGGAGGCGAAGCTCATAAAGCTATTGCCGGTGGAGCTGGATGAGAGCGGGGCAGATGAGAAAGAGGACTCCAATATTCTCATGAATTTTGAACCGAATCCGGAGGAGGCTTTGGAGCTTATTATTCCAAAATATGTGACAAGCCTGTTTTACGGAGCACTGGTGGAGTCATTTGCCAGTGAAAACGGAGCCAGAATGCAGGCGATGGATTCTGCTACGAGCAATGCAGAGGATATGATCAGTGATCTGACATTGAAATATAACAGAGCGCGTCAGGGCTCAATCACGCAGGAGCTTACTGAGATAATTGCAGGAGCTAATGCGATAGAGTGATACATGCATATCCGGTCATGGGAAGGCAGGCAAGTGTGTCTGTGAATGGCCAAAAAGGCGAGTGTATCATATGAATTAAAAAAGAAGGAGAAACTATAAATGGCAGATAAAAATGTAGGTAAAATCATACAGGTTATCAGTGCCGTTCTGGATATCAAGTTTTCAGAGGGTAATCTGCCTGAGATAAACGATGCAGTCGAGGTGCCGCTGAAAAACGGCGGAAAGCTGGTCGTTGAGGTTGCACAGCATCTGGGCGACGATACAGTCAGATGTATCGCCATGGGACCTACTGATGGTCTCGTCCGCGGCATGGACGCTATCGCAACAGGAGCACCTATTTCTGTGCCGGTGGGGGAGAATACACTTGGAAGAATGTTCAATGTGCTCGGAGAGCCTATCGATGAGGTTGAGCCTCCACAGACAGAGGAGAAATGGGCAATCCACAGACCTGCGCCTAGCTTTGAGGAGCAGGCTACATCGCAGGAGATGCTTGAGACAGGAATAAAGGTTGTAGATTTGCTCTGCCCATACCAGAAGGGTGGAAAAATCGGACTCTTCGGAGGTGCCGGAGTAGGAAAAACGGTGCTCATCCAGGAGCTTATCCACAACATCGCTACACAGCATGGTGGATACTCAGTATTTACCGGTGTAGGAGAGCGTACACGAGAGGGAAATGACCTGTACTACGAGATGAAGGAGTCAGGTGTTATAGACAAGACCACCATGGTGTTCGGACAGATGAACGAGCCACCTGGAGCACGTATGAGAGTTGCCCTGGCAGGACTTACAATGGCAGAGTATTTCCGTGACAGAGGCGGCAAGGATGTGCTTCTCTTTGTGGACAATATCTTCCGTTTCACACAGGCAGGTTCAGAGGTATCAGCACTTTTAGGACGTATGCCTTCAGCCGTTGGCTACCAGCCGACACTGCAGACAGAGATGGGAGCTCTTCAGGAGCGTATCACATCAACAAAGAACGGTTCAATCACATCGGTTCAGGCCGTATATGTGCCTGCAGATGACCTTACAGACCCGGCACCGGCGACTACCTTCGCACACCTCGATGCCACGACAGTACTTGAGCGTTCTATCGCAGAGCTTGGTATTTATCCGGCTGTAGACCCGCTGGCATCCACATCGCGTATCCTTGATCCGCGTATCGTGGGACAGGAGCATTTTGAGGTGGCACACGCTGTCCAGGAGATACTCCAGAAGTATAAGGAGCTGCAGGATATCATCGCAATCCTCGGTATGGATGAGCTCTCAGAGGAGGATAAGCTTGTAGTAAGCCGTGCACGTAAGGTGCAGCGTTTCCTGTCACAGCCGTTCTTCGTAGCAGGACAGTTTACCGGACTCGAGGGCAAATATGTGCCTATCGCCGAGACCATCAGAGGATTTAAGGAGATACTCGAAGGAAAGCATGATGATGTACCGGAGAGCTATTTCTTAAACGTTGGAAGCATAGATGAAGTCCGTGCCAAGATGCAGTAATGTGAGGTGATTTCATGGCAGATAACATTTTTGACATAGAAATAATCACACCGGACAGGGTGTTCTACAAGGGAGAGACAGACTTCCTCGAGTTCAATACCCAAAACGGAGAGATTGGTGTATACAAAAACCATATACCGCTCACGACAGTGCTTGCACCGGGAATCGTGACTATCCATAATGGCGATGAGGAGAAAATAGCCGCAATCCATTCAGGCTTTGCGGAAATACTTGGAGACAAGGTCACATTTCTCGCAGAGCTTGCAGAGTGGCCTGATGAGATAGACATAGACCGCGCACAGGCCGCAAAGGAGCGGGCAGAGCAGCGCCTTTCAAATCACACAGCAGAGATTGATGTGAAGAGAGCAGAGTTTGCACTCAGGAAGGCACTTATCAGAATAGATGTGGCACATCATATGTAACTATAAAATCCCGGAATCTGCAGGTAAGCGGATTTCCGGGATTTTTAATTTTTTATAAGAAGACGGTAAAGCATTTTTCTCTTTCCAATCCGGCTGATAGGCATAGTTTCCCCGAAAGATATGATATTCTTTCGGGGAAATTTTTAGAAAATTATTTTTTTATGTAAAAAATGAAACATGGTCATGTCCTGACACGGTGGGATTTGCGGAACTGCTGTGGCGATTCATGAAATTTTTTCTGGAAGGACTGCGAAAAATAGCTGGTAGAGGAAAACCCGATACATCCGGCAATCTCTTCGATGCTGTGATTGGTTGTGAGCAGCAGGTCACGCGCAGACGCCAGCCGAACTTCGTTCAGGTAAGCGATGGGAGATTTCCCGTACAGCTCTGTAAAACGGTGTGAAAGGTAATATTTTGAGAGACTGCAGTTTTCGGCAAGCGAATCCAGAGAGATCATGCTCTGGTAATTGTGCTCGATAAAGCGTTTTACCTTGTGGCATTCGTGGCTGCTGTTCTGCGCATCCACCACTTCATAGGATACATGGTCTTTCCGGCAGAAATATAAAATTAAAATATCCAGATAATGCTGGCAGATCTCTGCGTAGCGGTCCTGTTTGTTATGCATTTCCCGCAGGATATTTTCAAAACACTGGCGGATAAAAGGCGAGTATGCAGAAGCCGGGACATGAATGTATTCCGGTTCTTTGTCAGTATTCAGTTTTAATCCTTCCACCCCGAGCACATAATAATCCAGTGGATTTTCCGGATCGGAAAACTCTGTGTGTGTTACCTGTGCACCGATCACGACAAGGCTGTTTGAGGAGACAGGAAGAGATTCATTTTCAATCAGCATGCGTCCGGTGCCGTCTTTAATAAAGAAGATTTCCGTAAAATGATGGCTGTGGGGAAACGAAGTCCAGTCATTTTCAAATTTGGATGCTGATATGGAAAGCAGGCGGAAATGGATTTCCGGCTGTACCTCATTATCCAGATTAAATTTGCGGTTACTCATGGAAAATACACTCCTTTCATGTCATAATTGCAATGATTTCCTAGTTAAAATGGAACGATGTTGTACTAAGTATACAATGAAAAAAATAAAATAACAAGATTTTTAAAATAAAGCAAGAATTATAAAATATAAAGCAATATATGGATAGTAAAAAGAGATGGCGTACTCTATAATAACAAATGTAAGGAAGAAAACATAAGGATTTATAGTAAAAAATAACAAAAATGGGAGATTACATGTTAAACTCCATATTTGTTACAGCTTTGGCACTTGTAATTCTTTTAATTGTTCCAATTTTTTTGATGCTGCGAGATGGGGACAATTGGCTGAAATCAGTAATTGGGAAAAGTTTTCTGTTAAATAATCTGGTCATACTTGCAATCGTATATGCTGCGACAGCACTTCCGTTTACAATTTATCTGTTGTCAGGGTATTTTTCAACATTGGCACATGATTATGAAGAGGCGGCATATATTGATGGAGCAGGTTATAGTACAACGATGTGGAAAATTATTTTCCCAATGGCAAAACCATCTATTATTACAGTAATCTTGTTTAATTTTCTTTCTTTTTGGAATGACTGTTGGTGGTTTAAAGGGTTGATGAGAAGGGAGATTAAAATGGAATTTGGGAAAAAGCACACAAAATGCAGAATAATTTTAATGGCAGCTCTTTTTATTGCCGGAATAAGCCTGTCTGTTTTTGGATGGGGTATGACAGGAAAAATAACAGGTTTAGGAATTATGCTTATTGGAATTATCTGTTTATTAATGGCATTGTGGATTTATAATTGCCCTTTTGCAGAAAAGAAGAAAAGAAAGTAATTATATGGATGAAATAGAGTGAGGAAGAAAAATGAGTGAGAAAAATACAGGTCGTGTCACAATTCCTACAAATCTGGACGTTGTTCCAGAAACAATTGAATTAATGAAACGCTGGGGTGCGGATGCAATCCGCGACTGTGACGGAACAGAATTCCCGGAAGAGCTGACAAAGACCGGGGCAAAGATTTATGCAACTTACTACACCACGAGAAAAGATAATGAGTGGGCGAAGGCAAACCCGGATGAGGTGCAGCAGTGTTATATTATGAGTGGATTTTATACGGCTGTTGAAAGCGAACTGCAAATTCCTTTGATGAAGGGGATTTCGGAGGAGTTAATGCAGGTCAATACAAGAGATGATATTAAACGATGGTGGGAAGTCATTGACCGTTCCACAGGTCAGGTGGTATCGACAGCGCAGTGGGAATACAACGGGGAGTCAGGGTGTGTCTGTATTCATGAGGCAGAACCATTTCATGAATATACTGTAAGCTTTCTGGCGTACATTATCTGGGATCCGGTACATATGTATAATGCAGTGACAAATGACTGGAAGGATTTTGAACATCAGATTACATTTGACGTAAGACAGCCGAAAACACATAAATATTCCATGGAGCGTCTGCGCAAGTTCTGCGCAGAGCATCCATATGTCAATGTCATCCGCTATACGACGTTTTTCCACCAGTTTACATTAATGTTCGACGAACTAAAGAGGGAGAAATATGTGGACTGGTATGGTTATTCCGCATCAGTAAGCCCTTATATTTTAGAACAGTTTGAAAAAGAAGCTGGCTATAAATTCCGCCCGGAATATATTATCGATCAGGGATATTATAATAACCAGTACCGTGTGCCGAGCAAAGAATATAAGGATTTTCTGGCATTCCAGCGCAGGGAAGTTGCAAAGCTTGCAAAAGAGATGGTTGACATCACACATGAATGCGGCAAAGAGGCAATGATGTTTTTGGGGGATCACTGGATCGGAACAGAACCATTCATGGAAGAGTTTGCAACGATCGGTCTTGACGCAGTGGTAGGAAGCGTTGGAAACGGAAGTACACTTCGTCTGATCTCTGATATTGAAGGTGTAAAATATACAGAAGGAAGATTCCTTCCATACTTTTTCCCGGATACCTTCCATGAGGGCGGAGATCCTGTCAAGGAAGCAAAGGAAAACTGGGTGACAGCACGCCGTGCCATCTTAAGAAAACCAATCGACCGTATCGGATATGGCGGATATTTAAAGCTTGCATTAGATTTCCCGGAGTTTTTGGACTATGTGGAGAGCGTGTGCAATGAATTCCGTGAACTGTATGAGAATGCAAAAGGAACAACACCGTACTGTGTGAAGAAGGTTGCTGTTTTAAATAGTTGGGGCAAAATCCGAAGCTGGGGCTGTCATATGGTACACCATGCTCTATATCAGAAACAGAATTACAGTTATGCGGGAATTATCGAGGCATTAAGCGGAGCACCGTTTGATGTAAAATTTATTTCCTTTGATGATATTTTAAAAGATAAGAACATATTAAAGGATATTGATGTCATTATCAATGTCGGGGACGGGGATACGGCACACACTGGAGGGGCAGTCTGGGAGAACCCGGTTATTTCCGCAGCCATTCGTGAATTTGTTTATCAGGGTGGAGGCTTTATCGGTGTTGGGGAACCGGCAGGACACCAGTATCAGGGACATTATCTGCAGCTTGCCGATTTAATTGGTGTGGAAAAAGAAACCGGATTTACCTTAAATTACGACAAGTATAACTGGGAAGAACACAAAAATCATTTTATTCTCGCGGATACGACAAAGCCGGTCGACTTCGGAGAGGGCAAGAAGAACATGTTTGCCTATGAGGGAACAGAAATTCTTGTGCAGAGGGATAAAGAGGTGCAGATGGCAGTCAATGAATTTGGCGAGGGCCGCTCGGTTTATATCAGCGGACTGCCTTATAGTTTTGAGAACAGCAGAATTCTTTATCGGAGTATTTTGTGGAGTACACATGGCGAAAGTTTATTACATCAGTGGTTTAGTACAAATTTCAATGTGGAAGTACATGCATATGTAAAAAATGGCAAATTCTGTGTTGTAAATAATACCTACGAGCCACAGAATACGGTTATCTATCGCGGAGATGGAAGCAGTTTTGCGTTGAAAATGGAGGCAAATGAGATTAAATGGTACGCTGTTTAATCAGGAGATATAAAGAGAGAATGCGGAAGATTTTCATGATGTCATAGGGAATCGTATAGAAAAGATTATGAAAGTAAGATATGCATTTCAGGAGCTGGAAAATCTGCCGGAGGGATTTGAAGTTCCGGCCGGAAGAGTAAAGCCATGGGGAACTGCGCATGCAATTTTAAGCTGTAAAGATATGATTGACGGACCATTTGCAGTGATTAATGCAGACGACTATTATGGAAGAGAAGCATTTAAGCAGATTTATGATTATCTGAGTGTGCATGAAGATAATGAAAAGTATCAGTATGCAATGGTAGGGTATCAGTTGAAAAATACTTTGACGGAGAATGGAAGTGTGGCAAGAGGTGTCTGTGATATTGATAGCAATGGAAAACTTGTCAGTGTAACAGAACATACAACGATTGTAAAACGTGGAGATAATGCTGCATATACGGAAGATGATGGAAAAAGTTATACGGATTTGGCAGGAGATACGATTGTTTCCATGAATTTATGGGGATTTAGCAAGGGATTTTTGTCAGAGATTGCGTATGGATTTCGTGATTTTCTGCAGGAGGGTCTGCAACATAATCCACTGAAATGTGAATATTATCTTCCGTCGGTCGTCAGCAGACTGTTAGATAGCAATAAAGCAGAAGTAAAAGTTCTTCTTACAACAGAAAAGTGGTATGGAGTTACCTACAGGGAAGATAAACCAATGGTTATGACAGCATTGAAAAAGCTGGAAGAGAATAATTTTTATCCAAAACAGCTCTGCGGAAAATTAGAAGCGGCTGCAAACTTCTGTTTTGAAGGTGTATATAAAGAAGAAATTCCATGGGGAATGGACATATTAATGATACTTACCGTGTTACATTTGAAAATGAACAAGGAGTAAAAAAGCATTATATTTTACAGCAGATGAACAAGAGTATCTTTAAAAACCCAGTTGAATTAATGGAAAATATCGTTGGAGTCACTGAATTCTTAAAAAGAAAAATTTCAGCTAACGGTGGAAATCCAGAGAGGGAGACATTAAATGTCATTCCGGCAAAAGACGGGAAACCCTATTATGTGGACTCAGAAGGTGAGTATTGGAGAGCTTATGTATTCATTGAAAATACCGTAAGCTATGATTTGATAGATAATCCTGAAATACTTTATGAGGGCGGTCTGGCATTTGGCTGATTTCAAAGTATGTTAGCGAATTATCCGGCGAAAACACTTCATGAGACAATTCCGGGATTTCATGATACCAGAGAAAGATTTGAGACATTCAAAAAGGCAGTGGAAGAGGATGTGTGCAGCAGAGTGGATTTGGTCCGGGAGGAAATTCAGTTTGTATTGGACAGGGAAGAAATTGTGGACTGCTTTCAGGATTTGCTGAGAAGTGGGAAAATCAGTTTTCGTGTGACTCATAATGACACAAAAATTAATAATGTCCTCATGGATAAGGATACCAAAAAAGGAATATGTGTGATTGACCTGGACACTGTAATGCCGGGGGCGGCCATGAATGATTTTGGAGATGCAGTGCGGATTGGAGCAAGTACAGCATTAGAGGATGAACAAAATCTGGATAAAGTGTGGTGCGATTTAGAGCTTTTTGAAGCATGTGCGAAGGGCTTTATTGAGGGCTGTGGTGGAAAACTTTCACAGGAAGAGATAAAGCTGCTTCCGATGGGCGCTAGGCTTATGACCTATGAATGTGGAATGAGGTTTCTTATGGATTATATTCAGGGAGACATTTATTTTAAAATTCACAGACCGGGGCAGAATTTGGACCGGGCAAGGACACAGTTTAAACTTGTCTCTGATATGGAACATAAGTGGAAAGTAATGGAGAATATTGTGAAGAAGTATATGTAAGACAAAACAGTGGCATTGACAATTTCCAATACTTAAAAGGCGTCAGTTTCGGAAATACCGGACTGACGCCTTGATTGCATTAAACGTTTGTATTTGATTCTTCTTCGCCCCAGAAAATTGGAATATATGATATAATAGCTACGTTGTCGCACCCAATCTGGCAACAGAAAGGGGGGTGTGCTACTTGGATTTGATAATTTCTTTCTTAGCTACCGCCATTATAGCATATGCAAGTTGCCTTTTCAAGATACACTTTTTTATTATTTTTGGCATATAAACCGTGAACTATTTTTTCATTTTTCATAATAGTATCATTATGGTATAATAGAAACATTAAAATCGTTAAGGAAAGAATCGAAGGTGGTGCAAACGAAAAAGCAGTATTGAGACTTTTCATTAACTG
>OMEB01000217.1_pt1 | contig 35526 bp, 30 predicted proteins | sample 1645311 | NCBI WGS metagenome assembly OMEB01 (sample SAMEA103958119, study PRJEB25191) | human gut metagenome | biome: human-associated habitat [ENVO:00009003]; feature: intestine environment [ENVO:2100002]; material: feces | place: Germany | collected 2013/2015 | reverse complement strand
ATACATCGAATTGCATGCAAGCATGCATCGATGATACCTTTTGACCCTTTAATCACAAAATCGAAAAATTACTTTAGAAAATTTACACAGAACAGAAGAAATATGTTATTATATACTCTGTAAATCAAAATACGGAGGTTAGTTAGATGGCAACGAGGAAGAAATCCTCAGCAAAAAGACAGACTAAAAAGGAGAGAATGGCTCAGATAGAGAGGCAGCAGGCCTTTAAAAAGGAAATATTTCTCTGGATAGTAGTAGCTGTTTCAATCCTTTTATTTATAAGCAATTTTGGAATAGGCGGTCATTTGGGAAACGCAGTAAGCGGTTTCCTTTTTGGTATATTTGGAATGGTGGCATATATTTTTCCGCTTGTGCTTCTGGTGGGCAGCTTTTTTGCTGTGTCCAATAAGGGCAATTCATATGCTATCATGAAGCTTGTTATGACCATAGTTTTCATATGGTTTATATGTGTGTTTATGTACCTGGCAGTGTATGGTGAATTCGCGGTTTCGCCGGTGCAGTCATACATTGACAGTGTTGAAAGGCATTCAGGTGGTGGCTTTATAGGTGCTCTTATAGGCTGCATTTTAGTTCCAGCGGTAGGAATTATAGGTGCATACGTGGTGACAATAGTTGTGATGATTATCTGCCTTGTGCTCATTACCGGTAAATCATTCATGAAAGGCATGAGAAACGGCGGCCGAAAGGTATACGAGTCAGCGCGTGAGAATAATGAGAGATATCAGGAGTATCGGCAGTATAAGTCAAGAGAGCGTCAGACAAGAGAGGGGTTAGTTTCAGATGATACAGACAGAGACATAAAGGAGGCTGCAAAAGGTGGCAGAAGGAATAAGCGTGCCGGCCGAAGGATGGACAATAAGATAACAGGCGTGTCACTTGATACAAAAATTGATGGCAGTGAAAACGCGCTAAATTCAGGAATGGCAGGTAGTGATACAGCGCATGTGGGGATATTTGGACAAGGTGCAGTAGCTACAGATGCGCTTGGTGAGATAACTATAGAGAATTACCCGAGTTCACCTGCAATAAAGGAGAAAAAGACGACAAGCCTTACATCATGGGATGCAGGGGAAATAGTGCAAACACCGGACTTTGGTGTGGCATCGGAGCCTGTTTCGGTTTTGGGTGGCACAGCTGCAAGCCATGTGTCGCAGATACCTATATCGGGCTGCGTGGAGCCTGATATATCTGATGATTTTGGCATACAAAAAGATAATGAGCTGCAATCAAAATTATCAGCTCCGGCTGCAGATGCGGTAATGACAAAACCACCTGCAGCAGAGCCAAGTAAGAAAAAGGTCAAATCAGACAAGGATGAGCTTGCCAAAGAGGTTGAAAAAGTCAGTGAGCAGATAGCGATAAATGACGCAGAAAATGCAATCCAGCAGAAGCCGTATGTATTTCCGGCTGTTGATCTGCTTAAGGCTCCTGATAGAGGTAAAACCGGTGATTCGCAGGCTCATCTGCGTGAGACGGCGGCAAAGCTTGAACAGACTCTTAATGTGTTTGGGGTGAATGCGAAGGTGAATAATATAAGCTGCGGTCCTGCTGTTACAAGGTTTGAAATCACACCGGAGCTTGGAGTGAAGGTATCAAAGATTGTGAATCTGGCAGATGATATAAAGCTTAATCTGGCAGCCGCGGATATACGAATCGAGGCTCCTATTCCGGGAAAAGCCGCTGTGGGCATCGAAGTGCCAAACAGCCAGAGTGTTGCTGTTTCCTTCAGGGAGCTTGTGGAGTCTGAAGAATTTAAAAATGCCAAATCAAAGATTACATTTGCAGTGGGAAAAGATATTGCAGGCAAGGTTAAGGTTACGGATATTGCAAAAATGCCACATCTTTTAATTGCAGGTGCTACCGGATCAGGTAAGTCAGTTTGTATCAATACAATTATCATGAGTATACTATACAAGGCAAAGCCGGATGAGGTAAAGCTGATTATGATTGACCCGAAGGTGGTTGAGCTTAGTGTATACAATGGCATACCTCATCTGATGATTCCGGTTGTTACAGATCCTAAAAAAGCTGCAGGAGCATTAAACTGGGCGGTTTCAGAGATGACAGACCGATATGAGAAGTTTGCAAACAGCGGTGTCAGGGAAATAAACGGTTACAATGCCATGATTGATGCAATGGATGGCAAGGATACAGAAAAACCGCCAAAGATGCCACAGATTGTCATTATAGTGGACGAGCTTGCAGATCTTATGATGGTTGCATCAAAAGATGTAGAGGAGGCAATATGCAGGCTGGCACAGCTTGCGAGAGCAGCCGGTATACATCTGATCATAGCTACACAGAGGCCTTCTGTTAATGTTATTACAGGTCTCATCAAGGCGAATATGCCAAGCCGTATCGCATTTGCGGTTACAAGCGGTGTTGACAGTCGTACCATACTTGATATGAATGGTGCGGAAAAGCTCCTTGGAAAGGGAGATATGTTATTTGACCCACAGGGTGTTCCGAAGCCCCTTCGAGTACAGGGCGCATTCGTTTCAGATAAAGAAGTTTCCGATATTGTGAAATTTATTATTGAAAATAATGAGAATGCACAGTACAGTAATGATGTGGCACAAAAGATGGAGAGCCTGTCGAATGATACGACAAATACAACCGTTACCATTTCAGATGTGGAAAACACGGATGATGGCAGGGACTCTTACTTTGCGGAGGCAGCGTCAATTATCACAGATAAGGAACGGGCTTCAATCGGAATGCTTCAAAGATACCTTAAAATTGGCTTCAACAGGGCGGCCCGCATCATGGATCAGCTCGAAGAGGCCGGTGTAGTGGGACCTGAGGAGGGAACAAAGCCCCGCAAGGTTCTGGTGACTAAAGAGGAATTAGATACTATATTAGAGAATAATTAACACAAAGGAGCAAAGAAAAATGAAAACAGATATTCAGATCGCACAGGAAGCTACAATGCTTCCAATCAAGGATGTAGCAGCATCTATAGGGATTAAAGAGGATGACTTAGAGCTTTATGGAAAGTATAAGGCAAAGATTTCTGATGAGCTCATCAATCGCACAAAGAAAAATCCTGACGGAAAGCTCATACTTGTTACAGCTATAAACCCGACTCCTGCAGGAGAGGGAAAGACAACTACAAGCGTCGGTCTTGGAGAGGCATTTGGACGCCTGGGAAAGAAAGCGCTTATTGCACTTCGTGAGCCATCACTTGGACCTTGCTTTGGTATCAAGGGAGGCGCAGCCGGTGGCGGATACGCACAGGTTGTCCCAATGGAGGATTTGAATCTTCATTTTACAGGAGATTTTCATGCAATTACATCTGCGAACAATCTGCTTGCAGCACTTCTTGACAACCATATTCAGCAGGGAAACGAGCTTGGTATCGACCCGCGCCAGATTGTATGGAAGAGATGTATGGATATGAATGACCGTGTCCTTAGAAATATCGTTGTTGGCCTTGGAAGCAAGATGGACGGAATGGTCAGAGAAGATCATTTTGTCATCACTGTAGCATCTGAAATTATGGCAATACTCTGTCTGGCCGATGATATGGCAGATTTAAAGAAGCGACTTGGAAGAATTATTGTGGCATATACCTTTGACGGAAAGCCTGTCACAGCCGATGATCTTCAGGCTACAGGCTCTATGGCAGCTCTCTTAAAGGATGCCTTAAAGCCGAACCTTATCCAGACACTTGAGCATACACCGGCAATAGTTCACGGTGGACCTTTTGCCAATATAGCACATGGCTGTAACAGTGTCCGTGCCACAAAGACAGCATTAAAGCTTGCAGACTATGTTATCACTGAGGCAGGCTTTGGCGCAGACCTTGGCGCAGAGAAGTTCTTTGATATCAAGTGCCGTATGGCAGGGCTTAAGCCGGATGCAGTTGTACTTGTTGCAACAATCAGAGCATTAAAATATAATGGCGGCGTGCCGAAGGATGAGCTTTCATCAGAGAATCTTGATGCACTTAAGGCTGGAATCGTAAATCTTGAGAAGCATATTGAGAATCTTCACAAGTTTGGTGTGCCTGTAGTTGTCACATTAAATTCATTTGTCACAGACACCAAGGCTGAGACTGATTTTGTAGAGCAGTTCTGTAAGGAAAGAGGCTGTGAATTTGCACTCTCAGAGGTATGGGAGAAGGGTGGCGAAGGCGGAATTGACCTTGCCAACAAGGTACTTGAAACAATCGAGCACAAGGAAAGCAATTTCAAAGTACTCTATGATGATAGCCTGTCACTTAAGGAAAAGATTGAAACTGTTGCAAAAGAAATATATGGAGCAGATGGTGTTACATATTCTCCGGCAGCAGAGAGAGAACTTAAGAGGATTACAGACCTTGGAATGGGAGATTTTCCAATATGTATGGCAAAGACACAGTATTCGCTTTCTGATGATGCAAAGAAGCTTGGCAGACCAAGCGGCTTTAAAATCAACGTACGTGAGGTTTATGCGTCAGCAGGTGCAGGCTTTGTTGTAGCAGTAAACGGTTCTATCATGACTATGCCGGGACTTTCGAAGAAGCCGGCTGCATACGGCATTGATGTGGATGATAATGGTGTGATCACAGGATTATTCTAGGAGGAAATATGGCTAATCTAATAGACGGAAAATTGATTTCAACACAGATTAAGGATGAGCTTAAGGAAGAAGTGGCAGAGCTTAAGAAAAAAGGCATCGAGGGCTGCCTTGCGGTGATTCAGGTCGGAAATGACCCTGCATCATCAGTGTATGTGCGCAACAAGAAAAAGGCGTGTGAGTATGTCGGAATCAAATCGCTTTCATATGAACTTGCAGAGGAGACTACGGAGGATGAGATATTAAAACTTATCGAAAAGCTCAATGCTGATGTTTCCGTAAATGGTATTCTCTGTCAGCTTCCACTGCCAAAGCATATCGATGAGGACAAGGTTATTGATGCTATTGACCCGAAGAAGGATGTTGATGGCTTCAGTCCACAGAGTGTTGGAGCGATGGTTATAGGAAAGCCTGGTTTTTTGCCGTGTACTCCGGCCGGTATCATTCAGCTTTTAAAGAGAAGCAATATAGATATTGATGGTAAAAGCTGTGTTGTGGTTGGCAGAAGCAATATAGTCGGCAAGCCTATGTCACTTCTCATGCTTAGGGAGAATGCAACTGTTACGGTATGTCATTCACATACAAAGGATTTAAAAGATGTATGTAAAAATGCTGATATACTTATAGTGGCAATAGGAAAGCCTAAGTTTATAGATGCTTCATATGTGAAGGATGGTGCGGTTGTCATTGATGTTGGAATCCACAGAAATGCTGAAAATAAGCTGTGTGGTGATGTGGATTTTGATTCTGTTGTGTCTAAAGCGTCACATATCACACCTGTACCGGGCGGTGTAGGTCCTATGACAATTGCGATGCTCATGAGCAATTGTGTTGAGGCTATGAAGAGATAATTAGACAATAAGTAAGAGGATTAGATGTATGAGATGTGCCAATTGTGGTAATGAATTGAAGGCGGGCAGTCTGTACTGTGATGTCTGTGGGCATCCGGTTCAGATAGTGCCTGATTACAACGAATTTGATGATTATCTTGATAATCTGGTTGGAAATGATGACAGGCGAACTGATGGACAAAAGACTGTAAAGCCTGTGTCTGATAGGACAATCAGGTTTGATGAGCCGGTGAGGGAACAGCTTCATAGTGCCGGTCAGCGGAACGGACAAAAACCGGACAGAATGTCGCAGTATGAAAATAAACAGGCTCAGACAGGCAAGCAGCAGTCTCAGACGAAACAACCGTGTGATGAGAAGCCGCAGTCTGACGGACAGAGGGCAAAGAGAGCGCAGCAGAAGAAGATAATTATTATCTCAGCTGTAGTGTGCGTTGTAGCAATTGTAATACTTATTGCAGCTATTACACGTAATGTAAGCAGATCACATGACAATTCATTTGATTATCAGGTGAAGCAGGCAAAGGCAGCTTATTCGGCGGGGAATATAAATTCCGCGGTTTCTTATTATGAGAAGGCTTTGTCGATTGATTCGGATAATACAGATGTCAGATTTGCTTTGGCTGATATATATATGTCGAAGAAGGATTATGATGCCGCTCTTGTGCTGTATCAGGAAATTATCAATATTGATTCAAAGAGCAAAGAGGCTTATAAGAAGCTTATCTCGATTTATGAATCAAAAAAGGATTATGATGCAATTGTTGCGCTGCGTGAGAGTGCTAAGGATGCATCTGTTTTAAAGCTTTTTGCGGATTATACTGTATCTAAACCGCAGTTTAGCAAGAGCAGTGGTAAGTATGGAGAGACTATTGAGCTTTCTATAGATGCAGACAGCGATACCAAAATATACTATTCATATGATTCGGATGATCCTTTGACCAGAGGAGAAAGATATTATAGCCCGATCACCCTGGACAAGGAAGGTACATATGAGATAACAGCTGTTGCAGTTGATGACAGAGGAATCAAAAGCGAGGTGGCATCTGCAAAGTATGAAATCGAGTTTGAGGCGCCGGATGCACCGGAGATAGACCCTGACGGAGGTACATTTGGTGCACAGACAGACATTACAATCACAGTACCTGAAAATTGCAAGGTATACTATACCTGGGATTCGTCAGATCCGAGTGCTGCATCAACAGAGTATACAGCTCCAATACCTGTTCCTGAGGGAAATAATGTGCTTTCTGTTATTGCGATAGACCAGAATACCGGAAAGTGCAGTGATATATACAGATCAAGATTTGAATTTTATATGAATTAATAAAAAACACGCATGAGTTGATTAATCATGCGTGTTCTTTTTTCATGTAATTCTCCCGAGAGTATATGAGATTTATGCTTAGATATTAACTAAATGATATCTATATATGATAAATCTTTCAAGGATTACTTGCCTTTCTATAAATTTTGTAATAATATTTTATTATATCTTTTTTAGGAGACAATAATGGAAGATTTAATGAAATTGAGAGAGTCTATCGATGAGATAGACAGTGAAATAGTCAGATTATATAAGGAAAGAATGGATATCTCAAAGCACGTTGCCGAGTATAAGATAACCACCGGCAAAAAGGTCTTTGACAAGACTAGAGAGGATGAAAAGCTTGAGAAATTATCGTCTCTTGCAGATGATGAGTTTTTGAAGCACGGTATAGTTGAGCTTTTTGAACAGATTATGTCGACCAGTAGAAAGAAGCAGTATCAGCTTATGACTGAGCATGGCATAGTGGAGAAGGAAAACTTTACTGAGGTAGACAGCCTGGATTTTTCCAATGCAAGGATTGTGTTTCAGGGAGTTGAGGGTGCATACTCACAGCTTGCCATGAAGACATACTTTGGCGAGAATTGTAATGGCTACAACGTGGATTCCTGGAAGGATGCCATGGAGGATATCAAATGCGGAAAGGCTGATTATGCAGTGCTTCCGATAGAGAATTCTTCAGCCGGTATTGTATCGGAAAACTATGATCTGCTTGTTGAATACGACAATTATATAGTTGGGGAGCAGATTATACGCATCGACCACAGTCTGATGGGACTTCCGGGTGCAAAGATTTCTGATATAAGGACTGTGTATTCACATCCGCAGGCGCTTATGCAGTGCTCAGATTTTTTTGATGAGCATAAGGATATTAACCAGGTGGCTGTCAGGAATACAGCTTTTTCTGCAAAGAAGGTAAAGGATGACGGAGATATCACACAGGCTGGCATAGCTAGCCATATCTCGGCTGATATATATGGGCTTCAGGTGCTTGAGAGCCGCATACAGAACAATAAAAACAATGCAACAAGGTTTATAATTGTGTCGGCTAAAAGGGTATGCCGCAGAGATGCGGACAGGATAAGCATATGCTTTGAGACACCTCACAAGAGTGGTGCACTGTATCATATGCTGGCACACTTTATATACAATGGAATCAATATGTTAAATATACAGTCTCGTCCGATATCTGATAAGGCATGGGAGTACAGGTTCTTTGTAGATTTTGAAGGGCGTTTCACGGATACAGCGGTGCAGAATGCGTTAAGAGGCATAAGGGAAGAGGCAATTGCCCTTAAGATTCTTGGTACATATTAGATGATAGAAATTTAGATAAAAGTGTTGACAACAGAAATTGTCTGTGCTATATTCTAGTAGTTGTATGAAAACAAAGTAGAGTATCCACTCTCACCTAAGCGCAATGGAGCGACTTAGCGTTAATATTTTCAAACATTTGTGTTGAAGATTGTATAGTGGATAGTCTGCCTATCCACTATTTTTTATGGAGGTACAAGACCATTAGCGAATTAATGATTAATGAACAGATCAGAGACAGAGAAGTTCGACTGATTGGAGCGGATGGAGAGCAGTTAGGAATTGTTTCTTCAAGAGAAGCTCAAAAGATTGCAGACGAGGCAGGACTTGATTTAGTAAAGATAGCACCAAATGCAAAGCCACCTGTATGTAAGGTGATTGATTATGGTAAGTATCGTTATGAGCAGGCCCGTAAGGAAAAGGATGCAAAGAAAAAGCAGAAGACCGTTGAATTGAAAGAGATTCGTCTCTCACCTAACATTGAGGCTAACGACTTGAATACCAAGATGAATGCTGCAAAGAAATTTCTTGCAAAAGGAAATAAGGTAAAGATCACACTCAGATTCAGAGGACGTGAGATGGCTCATATGAATGCAAGCAAACATATCCTTGATGATATAGCGGAGAATCTTTCAGATGTAGCGGTAGTGGAGAAAGCACCGAAGGTTGAAGGAAGAAGCATCGGTATGGTGCTGGCAGAAAAGAGATAACAATTTAAGGAGGAACACACAATGCCAAAAATGAAAACAAGCAGAGCAGCTGCAAAACGTTTCAAAGTTACAGGAACAGGAAAGTTAAAAAGAAATAAAGCCTACAAGAGACATATCTTAACTAAGAAAACAACAAAGACAAAGAGAAATCTCAGAAAAGCAACAATGACAGATGAGACAAATGTTAAGAATATGAAGAAGATTTTACCATACATGTAATCGGTAGTATTAGTTAAGGAGGAATCAACAAATGGCAAGAGTTAAAGGCGGTTTAGGCGCTAAGAAAAGACATAACAGAACATTAAAGTTAGCAAAGGGTTACAGAGGCGCTAGATCTAAGCAGTATAGAGTAGCAAAGCAGTCAGTTATGAGAGCACTTACAAGCTCATACGCTGGACGTAAAGAGAGAAAGAGACAGTTCCGTCAGTTATGGATTGCCCGTATCAACGCAGCAGCTCGTCTCAACGGACTTTCATACAGCCAGTTCATGCACGGCTTAAAGTTAGCAAACGTTGACCTTAACCGTAAGGTATTAGCTGATATGGCTGTTACAGATGCAGCAGGATTTGCTAAATTAGTAGAGGTTGCTAAATCTAAGCTTGCTTAGTTTAGCATAAAGAGATATATGAAAAAAGCTGCCGGGCTTCACATGAAGTCCGGCAGCTTTTTTTATTCTTGAGCTTTTTTGTATTTACTGCGATATTCCTTAGGCGAAAGGCCTTTTATTTTATGAAAGGTCTTTGAAAAATAAAGGCTGTTATCAAACCCTATAGAGCCTGCAATTGCTGTGATGGACAATGAGGAGTGTTTAAGCAGATAGCATGCCTGTTTGATTCTGAAATCGGTCAGATATTCCTTTGGCGATACACCGAGGATGCTCTGGAAGGAACGGAACAGGTGACTTCGGCTTAAGCCTATATATGATGCAATATCCTCAACGGTGATAGGGTATGAATAGTTGGCGGAGATGTATTCGATGCCCTTTTGTACATAGGAGTTTGCACTGTTTTGCGGTGGCTTTGATGTGGCGGCACTGACAAAAAGAGCGAGGGTGGTGTAGAGTCGCCCGGTCATTTCGAGTGCATTTTCAAATTCTGTGCCTCTGGCGTCGTATATATGCATGAGCTGTCTTTTGATTTCGTTTCCGTTTGATACACTGTGTATGTATGGATGCGCTTTTGTGAAATCAGTGGCTCTTAAAATGGTTGCAGCATCGCTGCCGGTAAAGCCTACCCAGGTATATTCCCAAGGATCTTCTGCATCAGCCTGATAAATCACTTCGGTATTTGGATATACGAGAAACGCATCACCGGGAGTTAATGTGTGAACACTGCCATTTACAGTGTAGCGGCCTTTACCGCTTATGATATAGTGAATCAGATAATGGTCTCTGATACCGGGTCCCCACTGATACAGGCTATCACAGCTCTGGAAGCCTACGTTATATACGGACAGAGATACAAGCTCTTTTTCTTTTACGATATAGGAATTTTTGTATTTGTTGTTCATATTGCCTACCTTTACAACATTTTTACATATTTCTTCTACATTTTATTCTATACAAAAATGAGCAAATGCGCTACAATAAATTTAACAAAAATGAAAAGGAGATATTTATTATGGCAATTTTAGTTACTGGTGGAGCCGGATATATCGGAAGCCACACATGTGTGGAGCTTCTTGATGCAGGCTACGATGTTGTAGTACTTGACAATCTTTCAAATTCATCTGAGAAGTCACTTGACAGAGTTAAGGCTCTTACAGGCAAAGAAGTAAAGTTCTATAAGGGAGATATCCTTGACAGAGACATCTTAAATAAGATTTTTAAGGAAGAAAAGATAGATAGCTGTATTCACTTTGCAGGACTCAAAGCAGTAGGAGAGTCTGTGGCAAAGCCTTGGGAGTACTATAACAATAATATTGCAGGAACACTTACACTTGTTGATGTGATGAGACAGAATGGCTGCAAGAGCATCATTTTCTCTTCATCAGCTACAGTATACGGAGATCCTGCACAGATTCCTATCACAGAGGAGTGTCCAAAGGGACAGTGTACAAACCCATATGGCTGGACAAAGTCTATGCTTGAGCAGATACTTATGGACATCTATAAGGCAGATAATGAGTGGAACGTTATTCTCCTTCGTTACTTCAATCCAATCGGAGCTCATAAGAGTGGTACAATGGGTGAGAATCCAAACGGTATTCCAAACAACCTCATGCCTTACATCACACAGGTGGCAGTAGGCAAGCTCAAAGAGCTTGGAGTATTCGGAGATGACTATGATACTCCTGACGGAACAGGTGTGAGAGATTACATCCATGTAGTTGACCTTGCGGTTGGACATGTCAAGGCTTTAAAGAAAATTGAGGAGAATGCAGGTCTTTGCATCTACAATCTTGGAACAGGACACGGCTACAGCGTGCTTGATATCGTAAAGAATTTCGAGGCTGCAACAGGTGTTAAGATTCCTTATACAATAAAGCCTAGAAGACCTGGCGATATTGCTACATGCTACTGTGACCCATCAAAGGCCAAGAGAGAGCTCGGCTGGGAAGCACAGTATGGTATTAAGGAGATGTGTGCCGACTCATGGAGATGGCAGAAGAACAATCCTAACGGATATGATGATTAATTATGACTAATTTTTAATTCAGGCTTATACTTAAATTATTTATGCCTTGGAGCATTCTGTAGTAAACAGAATACGCTCCAAGGCAATTTTACTTTAAGGCAGAAATATTTATCATAGCGTCCGGTGTCAACAACAATAAAAAAACATCGCATAAATGCGATGCTTTCGGGTTGGGCTGTATTTAATTAAATAAATATCAGTGAGCAGTCCGTACGGGAATCGAACCCGTGTTTCCGCCGTGAGAGGGCGGCGTCTTAACCGCTTGACCAACGAACCGTGTATTATACTATCATGGAGTTTCAAAAAAAGCAAGTACTTTTTTAAAAAAACTTGATTTTTTTTTCTGATAGTGCTATTATACCTATGATAACAACGTTGACTAGATTGAGAGAGGGCAAAAGTCCTCTCTCAATTCACGTTTATAAACATCAGGCAGCTATTCAGAACCACTTGGAACAATTCTGAATAGTTACAAATATAAAAAAGAGAGGTGATAAAATGTCAAAGGCAAGTGTATATGAGGCAAAGACGGAGAATTTTATACAACCAATTCTTGACAGCATGAATTTTGAGCTTGTTGATGTCGAGTATGTTAAGGAAGGCGGCATGAACTACCTGAGAGCATATATCGATAAGGAGGGTGGCATAACTGTTGATGACTGTGAAGTGGTTGCAAGGCAGATGAATGAGATTCTCGACAGAGAGGACTATATTCCTGATTCGTACACCTTCGAGGTTAGCTCGCCGGGGCTTGGAAGACCTCTCAAGAAGGAAAAGGACTATGTGCGCAATATGAATAAGGAGATAGAGATTCGCACATACAGGGCTATCAACAAATCAAAGGAATTTTATGGTCTGCTTAAAGCCTATGATAAGGATACAGTGACAATAACCGATGAAGACGGCAATGAGACTACATTCAATAAGAGTGACATTGCGCTTATACGTCAGGCATTGGATTTTTAATTAAAGCGCACGATAACACAAATAGGAGGAAAAAATAATGAGCAATGAGTTATTAGAAGCGTTAAATATATTAGAGCAGGAGAAAAACATCAGTAAAGAAACTTTACTTGAGGCAATTGAGAACTCTCTTGTGACTGCCTGCAAGAACCATTTTGGTAAATCAGACAATGTAAAGGTAGAAATCGATCCTGAGACATGTGCTTTCTCATGCTACCAGGAGAAGACGGTTGTAGATACGGTTGAGGATCCGGTGGAGGAAATTTCATTAGCAGATGCCCACAAGGTAAACGGTAACTATCAGCTTGGAGATATCGTGAGAGTTGAGGTTAAGTCAAAGGAATTCGGACGTATCGCTACACAGAACGCAAAGAATGTTATCCTTCAGAAAATCCGCGAGGAGGAGAGAAAAGTAATATTTGACGAGTACAACAGCAAGGAAAAGGATGTTGTGACAGGTGTTGTTCAAAGATACATCGGAAAGAATGTCAGCATCAACTTAGGTAAGGCAGATGCACTTCTGACTGAGAGTGAGCAGATAAAGGGTGAGGTATTCAAGCCTACAGAGCGTATCAAGGTATATATCCTTGAGGTTAAGTCCACATCAAAGGGACCAAAGATTCTTGTTTCAAGAACACACCCTGAGCTTGTGAAGAGACTTTTTGAGTCAGAGGTTACAGAGGTTAAAGAGGGCATAGTTGAGATAAAGGCTATTTCACGTGAGGCCGGAAGCAGAACAAAGATTGCAGTATGGTCAAATGATCCAAACGTAGACCCTGTAGGAGCATGTGTAGGTATGAATGGTGCCAGAGTAAATGCTATCGTAAATGAGCTTCGCGGTGAGAAAATCGATATCATCACATGGGATGAGAATCCGGCAATACTTATCCAGAACGCACTTAGCCCTGCAAAGGTTATCTCTGTTATCGCAGATGCAGATGAGAAATCAGCAAAGGTTGTTGTTCCGGATTATCAGCTTTCACTTGCAATCGGTAAGGAAGGACAGAATGCAAGACTTGCAGCAAGACTTACAGGCTTCAAGATTGATATCAAGAGCGAGACACAGGCCAGAGAGTCAGGGGACTTCATGGATTATGAGAATGACTATGAAGAGGATGATTATGATGACGATTATGATTATTCGGATGATGAGCTTGCTGAGAACGAGAGATTAGCTGATACAGAACAGGCAGATGTACAGACAGAGGCTTTAGATACAGAGGCTGACGAGAACGAAGCAGCAGGTACAGAAAATGATGCGGCAGCTTTAGAAGCAGATGCTTCTGATATCGATGAGACAGATGATGCGGCAGATAGTGGTGATGAGCAGTAATGGCAAATAAAAAGATTCCAATGCGCAAATGCGTAGGCTGTCAGGAGATGAAGGAAAAGAAGTCACTTATTCGCGTGGTAAAGACTGCGGAGGGCGACATAATTCTCGATGACACCGGCAAGAAAAACGGCAGGGGAGCTTATATATGTAAGAGCCTTGAATGCTTTAAAAAGGCTAAAAAGACAAAGGCACTTGAGCGTTCCCTTGGTGTTAGTGTATCAGAACAGGTATATGAGGAGCTTGAAAAGGAGATGAACCAAATTGACAGATAGAGTACTTTCTATGCTGGGATTAGCAGCAAAGTCAGGCAATGTGGTTAGCGGAGAGTTTTCTACCGAGAAAGCTGTAAAGACAGGAAAGGCATTTTTAGTGATAGTTGCAGATGATTCATCAGACAACACAAAGAAGCATTTTTCGGATATGACTGCTTTCTATGAGGTTCCGATTTATTTTTATAGTGACAAGGTGGGGTTAGGGAATGCAATAGGCAAAGAGTTTCGCGCTTCCCTTGCAGTAACGGATGAAAACCTTGCAAATGCAGTGATAAAAAAGCTGCAGTCGAATAAAACTGAATAATGGAGGAAAATAGATATATGGCAAAAATGAGAGTTCATGAACTTGCAAAAGAATTAAATATAAAGTCGCAGGACGTCATAGACACATTAAACGGCACACAGTTTGCTGTCAAAAATGTGCAGAACGGTCTTGAGGATGAGGCACAGCAAATTGTGCGAAAGAAGTATGCAAAAACAGAAGTAAAAAAAGATGCACCTAAGAAGGAAGAACCTAAAAAGGATGAGGCTAAGGCAGCCGACAGACCAAAGAAAAAGGCAAGCATCACAGCTGTTTTCAATGCACAGTACAGTAAGCAGGGTAGGAAAACAAATGGTGGAAACGGCAACGGAAATAATGGAAATAACAGTTCGCAGCGCAGGAATGGCAATGGCAGACGCGATAATCAGTCATCACGTCCTGAGCAGCACAGCATTATTAAGCCAAGACCTGTCGGAGAGAGAGCTATGCGCCCTATAAGTGAGCGTACAGCGGATCCATATGCAGATATGAAGGCAGCCAATTTGCGTCCGGCACGTCAGGCTGACGCTGATAGAAGAAGCGATAGACGTCAGGACAATGGCGAGAAAATCAACAACAGAAACACTGACAGAAATGCCGACAGAAGCAGAAATACGGACAGAAACAGCGATAGAAGAACAAACAATCGCGACAACAATAACCGAGATAACAGCAGAGACAATAATAGAGACAATAACAGAGTCTTCAGAAATGACTCCAGACGTCCTGCAGAGGGTGGCAGAAGCTTTGACAGAAATAATGACAGAAGCAGAAGCAACGACAGAAGCAGGAGCAATGACAGAAATAACGATAGAACAGGCAGCAGAGGTGATGACAGAAATCGTTTCAGAAAAGAAACAGTTGCAGTTGCAGCTCCTGATGATGTAAGAGGAAAGGAGAGCCGCGACAGAGGCAACGATAGAAAGAATAAGCATAATCACAATCAGAGCCAGAAGCAGGATAAGCTCGGAAAGAAGCAGGAGAATTACATCAATCTCGAGAAGCACGGCGGTAAGAAAAAGCCACAGCAGCCGAAGGCACAGCCAAAAGAGGATGAGAACGAGATTAAGACAATTTCTCTTCCGGAGAAGATTACAATAAGGGACTTAGCTGATAAGATGAAGGTTCAGCCTTCAGCCATCGTAAAGAAGCTTTTCATGAAGGGCGAGATGGTAACAGTTAACTCTGAGGTCGATTTTGCAGCTGCTGAGGAGATTGCGTTAGAGTTCAATTTCATATGTGAGGAAGAGGAGAAGGTCGATGTGATTGCAGAGCTTCTCAAGGAGGATGAAGAGGATGAGAGCAAGATGGTTCCTCGTCCACCTGTAGTCTGCGTAATGGGTCACGTAGATCATGGTAAGACATCACTGCTTGATGCCATCAGACAGACACGTGTTACAGACCGTGAGGCAGGTGGTATCACACAGCACATTGGTGCATCTGTTGTATCAATCAATGGCCAGAACATCACATTCCTTGATACACCGGGACATGAGGCATTTACAGCAATGCGTATGCGTGGTGCAAACTCTACTGATATCGCAATCCTTGTTGTTGCTGCAGATGATGGTGTAATGCCGCAGACTGTTGAGGCAATAAACCATGCAAAGGCAGCCGGTGTAGAGATTATCGTTGCTGTCAACAAGATAGATAAGCCAAGTGCCAATATCGACAAGGTTAAGCAGGAGCTCTCAGAGTATGAGCTTATCCCGGAGGATTGGGGTGGAAGCACAATATTCTGTCCTGTATCTGCACATACTAAGGAGGGTATCGACAATCTCCTTGAGATGATTCTTCTCACAGCAGAGGTTCTTGAGCTCAAGGCTAATCCTGATAGAAACGCAAGAGGTCTCGTAATTGAAGCACAGCTTGATAAAGGCCGTGGTGCGGTTGCCACAGTGCTTGTACAAAAAGGAACACTCCATGTCGGAGATCCTATCGCATGCGGAAGCAGCTATGGTAAGGTAAGAGCCATGATTGATGACAAGGGCCGCAGAGTAAAGGAGGCTAAGCCTTCTACACCTGTAGAGATACTTGGACTAAACAGTGTGCCTTCAGCAGGAGAGACATTTGTGGCATGTGATTCAGAGAAGGAGGCAAAGGCATTCTCTGACACATATATTTCAGAGGAAAAGAATAAGCTCATTGAGGATACAAAGGCAAAGATGTCACTTGATGATCTGTTCTCACAGATTCAGTCAGGCAACATGAAGGAGCTTGATATCATCGTAAAGGCAGATGTACAGGGTTCAGTTGAGGCTGTTAAGCAGAGTCTTGTCAAGCTTTCAAATGAGGAGGTTGTGGTCAAGGTCATCCATGGCGGCGTTGGTGCCATCAACGAGTCAGATGTTATCCTTGCATCAGCATCAAATGCAATCATCATTGGCTTTAACGTCAGACCGGATCCTGTTGCCAAGGCTACAGCAGACCGTGAGGGCGTAGATATCAGACTTTACAAGGTCATCTACAATGCTATCGAGGATGTATCTGCTGCCATGAAGGGTATGCTTGATCCTGTATTTGAGGAGAAGGTTATCGGACATGCGGAAATCAGACAGATTTTCAAGGCTTCAGGCGTTGGAAACATTGCAGGTTCATATGTGCTTGACGGATTTATGGAGAGAGGCTGCCGTGTCAGAATCAGCAGAGAGGGTGAGCAGATATTCGAGGGAGACCTTGCTTCACTCAAGAGATTCAAGGATGACGTCAAGGAGGTCAAGACAGGCTATGAGTGTGGTCTTGTATTTGACGGATTTAATGATATTCAGGAATTCGATATAGTTGAAGCTTACAAGATGGTAGAGGTTCCGAGATAATCATATATTGGTTATCTTGAATTAATGCAGCTATTCGGATAGTTACGGTTTAATATAAAAAGAAAGCGGGATTATATGAGAAAGAACAGCATAAAAAATATTCGTATCAACGAAGAGGTAATGCGTGAACTGTCAAATATCATACGCGGTGAGATAAAGGATCCGCGTATCAATCCCATGACAAGTGTTGTTGCTGTCGAGGTGGCACCTGATTTAAAGACAGCAAAGGCTTATATCAGTGTGCTTGGTGACAAGAAATCACAGGCTGATACACTTGCAGGACTTAAGTCAGCGGAGGGATATATACGCAGAACTCTCGCAAAGAACATCAATTTAAGAAATACACCTGCCATTACATTTATCATAGACCAGTCTATAGAGTATGGTGTTGAGATGTCTAAAAAGATTGATGAAGTAACAAAAAATCTCAAAGAGGATTAACAAAGAGGATTGATTATGACAGAGATTGATTCTATTTTAAAGGATGCACAATCAGTTGCCGTTTCCGGTCATGTGAGACCGGACGGCGACTGTGTCGGCTCAACACTTGCTGTATACAACTACATAAAGGATTATTATCCTGATATAAAGGCAAGGCTTTATTTAGAGCCAAGCCCAAACATCTTTAAGTTTATGCAAAGAGCAGATGAGATTGACAGCAGCTATGCGGATGATACAGTATACGATCTGTTCATAGCATGTGACTGCAGTGACACAGGCAGACTGGGAAGTGCAGCTAAGTATTTTGAGTCTGCAAAAAGGACACTTTGCATAGATCATCATGTTACAAACGGGGCCTTTGCGGACGCAAATTACATCTTTCCGGATGCGAGCTCGACCTGTGAGCTTGTGTTTGAACTTCTGCCGAAGGAGCGCATCACAATACAGATAGCAGAGTGTATTTACACAGGCATGGTGCATGATACAGGCGTGTTCCAGTATTCCTGCACTTCAAAAAAGACTATGGATATTGCAGGAACCCTGATGGAGATGGGCATTGATTATTCAAGGATAATCGATGATACATTTTATACAAAGACATTTGCCCAGAACAAGATTATGGGGCAGGCACTTTTGAATGCTTCTTTGTATCTGAATGGTGATGTTATATTGTCTGCAGTATCGCGTGCTGAGATGGAGAAGTACAACGTACTTCCAAAGCATCTCGACGGTATTGTAAATCAGCTGCGCGTGACAAAGGATATAAAGGTTGCTGTATTTCTCTACGAAAATGAGGATGGTACCTACAAGGGCAGCCTGCGCGTAAACGGTGATTACGATGTGGCAAAGGTTGCGTCGGTATTTGGCGGAGGAGGACATGTAAAGGCCGCCGGATTTACGATTGAAGGACCGCTTGAGGTGGCAACAGACCGCATCCTTACGGCAATTAAGGATAATATTTAGGGAGAGATTCTGGGCAGATGGTTAATGGAATAATCAATGTATACAAGGAAAAGGGCTATACAAGCTTTGACGTTGTGGCAAAGCTTAGAGGCATATTCCACCAGAAGAAGATTGGTCATACAGGTACACTTGATCCTGATGCGCAAGGCGTCCTTCCTGTCTGCCTTGGAAAGGCAACCAGAGTGTGTGACCTTTTGACAGATAAGGACAAGGTCTATAAAGCTGTGCTGCTTTTGGGACAGGAGACAGATACACAGGATATTACAGGGCAGGTCTTAAATCAGGCTAAGGTCAATGTGACTGAGCAGGCGGTGTATGATGCAATATCACAGTTTATTGGCAGACAAAAGCAGGTGCCGCCAATGTATTCGGCTCTAAAGGTCAATGGGAAAAAGCTCTATGAGCTTGCCAGGGAGGGCAAGGTTATAGAGAGAAAAGCCAGGGATATCGAGGTGTTTGATATCAAGGTTGAAAGCATTGATTTGCCTGAGATTACGATGACGGTGCACTGCTCAAAGGGCACATATATCAGGACGCTGTGCAATGACATCGGAGAGAGGCTGGGCTGCCATGGCTGCATGAAGTCACTGCTTAGAGTAAGGGTAGCAGGCTTTGACTTAGAGCATGCACTTACACTTTCACAGATTCAGTCAAAGGTGGATGAGGGCTGCTTTGATATGGTGATGCCTGTTGACGGAGTATTCGAAAATCTGCCGGCAGTGCATACTGCTTCAGATGCCGATAAGCTTGTCAGAAATGGAAATAAAATTCCGGCAGTGCTTACGGATTATTTAAAACACAGTGCTGACTCTGATATAAGATACAGAGTATACAATCATGAGGGCATATTTGTCGGGGTGTATTCGTATCTTGATGAGACCGGTGAGTTTAAGCCGGTTAAGATTTTTATGGAATAGAATAGTATACAGATATTATGGAATATATAAGCAAAACTCTGGATTTTCATGTCAAGGAGCCGTCCGTCATCTCGTTTGGAAAGTTTGACGGGCTTCACAGAGGACATGAATTTCTGATGGAAAAGCAAATTGAACAGAGCAATCTGCATGGCTACAAGCGCATCATATTTACGTTTGACATTCCTCCCAAATCGGAGGTACTTGGCGTTGAGTCAAAGGTTATAATCACAAACGATGAAAAAGAGTATGTGTTTGAAAAATCAGGTATTGACTATTTGATAGAGTGTCCGTTTGTGCCACAGGTGATGACGATGGAGGCGGATGCGTTTGTCAGATGGATAGTTAAAAGTCTTAATGTCAAGTGTATCATTGTCGGAGATGATTTCCGTTTCGGGCACAACAGGGCAGGAGACCATCGGCTGCTTTCTGCGATGGCAGGAGAGCTTGGATACGAGCTTATGGTGGTGGACAAGATAAAGGATGGAGACAGGGATATAAGCAGTACATATATCCGCGAGGAGATTGCGGCAGGACATATTAAAAAGGCAAATGAACTGCTGGGATATCCCTTTTTTATAAAAGGAAGAGTAGTGCATGGCAGAGCACTAGGCAGGACTATTGGCATTCCGACAGTCAACCTTTCAGTGCCGCACGATAAGCTGCTTCCACCAAAGGGAGTGTATATGTCAAGAGTTCTTGTCAGGGACAACTGGTATCTTGGTGTAACCAATATAGGATGCAAGCCTACTATAGAGGGCAAAAATCCAATCGGTGCAGAGACATATATCATAGATTTTGGGCAGGATGTTTACGGACAGGATATCATGGTAGAGCTTCATAAGTTCGTAAGACCTGAGATGAAGTTTGATTCAATAGAAGCGTTAAAGAGCCAGATGAGTGCAGATATCAATTATACAATCAATTATGCAGGCAGTCACACATTCTAGTGTGGCTGTTTTTTGTGAAATAACCCAAAATAACGAAAAAATGACAAATGTTACAGAAATATTACAGAAAAATATTGACATTTTAACAATTTGTGATATACTCGTAAACATGGGATTATGGATAGCATGAACTGGAGGCTATATGAAAAATAAATTAAAATTAGGACAGGCAGCAGGCGTTGTAGCGTTTGCTATTATTATAGGAGCGGTATCTATGAGCTCAAGCAGCACAGTAGATGCCAGAGCATCATTAAAGGAAAACAGAACAGTCAATGCGGGGGTGGCCCTTGGTCTGACAGAGGCGGCTGATGCTACGGAGCTTCTTACAGCAGGAGCGACATCTGCTCTCACATACTACGGAGATGAGCTTACTGTTGCGCAAAATGACAACAATGTTGTAACAGCATCTGCACAGGGCGCACCGCAGACAGACGATGCTTCACAGGAGTCTGAGCAGGCAAATGAAGCAGCTCAGACACCGACAGCCGCACAGACCTGTGGTTACACAAATCTTGGTATGTCGGTTATAAGCAGCGGAAACTTAAATATCAGACAGGAAGCTTCGACAGACAGCGAGGTAATAGGAATACTTACCAATCACAATGCCTGTGAGCTTCTTGAGGATGCCGGAGACTGGTACAAGGTCACATCAGGCAAGGTGACAGGATATGTAAACAAGCAGTATCTTGTAACAGGAGATGAGGCAGAGGCTATTGCAGAACAGGAGATTAAGACGGTTGCCACAGTAAATACGGAAACACTGAATGTGCGTGCAGAGAAGTCAACAGAGGCTGAGGTGCTTTCGCAGGTTGGAAATTCAGAGGCATTCACGGTTAATTCTGTCGCTGACGGCTGGGTTGAGATAAGTGTGGATGATTCGGTAGGATATATATCACAGGATTATGTGACACTGGCACAGGCACTTCCTACAGCAAAGACTATAGAGCAGGTGAAGTATGGTGACGGCGTATCAGATGTAAGGGCATCTGTTGTATCGTATGCGTTACAGTTTGTCGGAAACAGATATGTGTGGGGTGGTACAAGCCTTGAGAATGGAGTTGACTGCTCAGGCTTCACAATGAGAATTCTTGGAAAGTATGGAATCTCATTACCGCATTCATCAAAAGCACAGCCTTCATACGGCACAAAAATCAGTGCATCTGAAGCAAAGCCGGGAGATTTATTCTTCTACGGAAGTGGAAGCAGCATCTCACATGTTGCAATTTATATCGGAAACGGACAGATTGTCCATGCCAGCAACAAGCGTGACGGAATCAAGGTTTCAAATGCATTTTACAGAAGTCCGATTTGTGTTGCAAGATATTTGCCGGATTAATAAAAAAACAGTTTACAACAAATGCTTACTATGCTATACTGCATAAGTATGGTTTTGCCCATGTTCGGTAGTTGGACACTCCGACCTATTGCTGAGCATCATACAGTTATCAGGGCGCATTATAATATAAGGAGGATCAACAATGATCGCAAAGGAAAAGAAACAGGCTATTATCGCAGAGTACGGTAGAACACCAAATGACACAGGTTCACCAGAGGTTCAGATCGCAATTCTTTCAGCAAGAATCGCAGAGTTAACTGAGCATTTCAAACAGAACCCAAAGGATCATCACTCAAGAAGAGGAATGTTAAAGATGATCGGTCAGAGACGTGGATTACTTGCATACCTTAAGGAGATTGATATCGAGAGATATCGTTCACTTATCGAGCGTTTAGGACTCAGAAAATAGTATTTTCTTTAGAGCGGAGTAATTATTATTCCGCTCTATTATTGTTTTTTGAAAAGCAGAAGTAAGCCGAGACCACTAAAGAGTGCATGAGCGTACATGTATTGTTTAGTAGTTTCGGAAGAGGAATACACTTCTGCAAAAGAATTTTAAGGAGAATTAATATGTACAAAAGTTATTCAATGGAACTTGCCGGCAGGACTCTTACTGTAGATATCGGAAGAGTAGCAGCTCAGGCAAACGGAGCTGTTTTTATCAAGTATGGTGATACAACAGTCCTTTCAACAGCTACAGCATCTGACAAGCCACGTGATGGTGTGGATTTCTTCCCACTCAGCGTTGAGTTCGAGGAGAAGATGTACTCTGTAGGAAAAATTCCGGGTGGTTTTAACAAGCGTGAGGGAAAGGCATCTGAGAACGCCATCCTTACAGATCGTGTAATTGACCGTCCTATGAGACCTCTTTTCCCAAAGGATTACAGAAATGATGTTACATTAAACAACCTTGTTATGTCAGTGGATCCTGAGTGCCGTCCTGAGATAGTTGCAATGATCGGTACAGCTCTTGCTGTTCATATATCAGATATTCCGTTTGACGGACCATGTGCCATGACACAGATGGGACTTGTTGATGGAGAGTTTATCGTAAACCCTTCACAGAAGCAGTGGGATGAGGGCGATTTACAGCTCACAGTTGCTTCTACAAAGGAAAAGGTCATCATGATTGAAGCAGGAGCCAATGAGATTCCTGAGGATCAGATGATTGAGGCAATCTACAAGTGCCACGATATCAACCAGACAGTTATCGCATTCATGGATCAGATCCGTGATGAGATTGGCAAGCCAAAGCATGAGTATGAGAGCTGTGCTATTCCTGAGCAGATGTTCGAGGATATCAAGAAAATTGTTACTCCTGAGCAGATGGAGGAGGCAGTATTCACAGATGAGAAGCAGAAGCGTGAGGAAAATATAAGAGCTATCACAGAGCAGTTAGAGGAAGCCTTCGCTGACAATGAGGAGTACCTTGCAGTACTTGGTGAGGCTATTTACCAGTATCAGAAGAAGACTGTCAGAAAGATGATTTTAAAGGATCATAAGCGTCCGGACGGCCGTGCAATCAACCAGATCAGACCACTCGCAGCAGAGGTTGATTTGATTCCTAGAGTTCACGGCTCTGCAATGTTTACCCGTGGACAGACACAGATTTGTGATGTTGTAACACTTGCTCCTTTATCAGAGATTCAGAAAATCGACGGACTTGATGCAAATATCACAACAAAGAGATATATGCATCACTATAACTTCCCTGCATACTCTGTAGGAGAGACAAAGGTATCACGTGGACCGGGACGTCGTGAGATTGGACACGGAGCACTTGCTGAGAAGGCACTTGTTCCTGTACTTCCAAGCATTGAGGAGTTCCCATATACTATCCGTGCCGTATCTGAGACATTTGAGTCAAACGGCTCTACATCAATGGCTTCAACATGTGCATCATGTATGTCACTTATGGCTGCAGGTGTTCCGATTAAGGCTATGGTTGCCGGAATCTCATGCGGACTTGTAACAGGCGATACAGATGATGATTTCCTTGTACTTACAGATATCCAGGGTCTTGAGGATTTCTTCGGAGATATGGATTTCAAGGTAACAGGTACACATAAGGGTATCACAGCTATCCAGATGGATATCAAGATTCACGGACTTACAAGACCTATCGTTGAGGAGGCAATCGCAAGAACACGTGAGGCACGTCTCTACATCATGGATGAGGTCATGAGCAAGGCAATCGCTGAGCCTAGAAAAGAAGTAAATGAGTGGGCTCCAAAGATTGAGCAGATTACAATCGATCCATCAAAGATTGGTGATGTTGTCGGACAGAAGGGTAAGACAATCAATGAGATTATCGACAGAACCGGTGTCAAGATCGATATCACAGATGATGGCGCTGTTTCAGTTTGCGGAACAGATAAAGAGATGATTGCAAAGGCAATCGACATGATTAAGATTATCACAACTGATTTTGAGCAGGGACAGATCCTTGAGGGAACAGTTGTAAGCATCAAGGAGTTCGGTGCTTTCATCGAATTTGCTCCTGGTAAAGAGGGAATGGTTCACATTTCTAAGATTGCAAAAGAGAGAATCAACAGAGTAGAGGATGTACTCACACTTGGAGACAAGGTAAAGGTTGTCTGCCTTGGCAAGGACAAGATGGGAAGAATCAGCTTCTCTATGAAGGATGTAAAAGAGGATTAATTAATATACGTTAAAGTATCACAATAATATCCAAGTAAAGGGCTGCACGCAGGTGCAGTCCTTTTAATATATGAAATTATAGTGATGAGGTTTGAGTTAGGACAAAACAGGTGCGTTTGTGTCATATTGTGAAAACGAATCATATACTAAATTAAAAAATAAAATAATAATGAAAAATGCGAAATATAGTATAAATGCAAATCTGGTATATAAAAATGGATATAGTGGTAAAAATGTCAATATAGCAGTGCTTGATACGGGGGTGTTTAAACACAAACAGCTTGATGGGTGCATAAAGCACTTTATGGATTTTGTGGGTGGAAAGGAGACATGTTATGACGATAACGGGCATGGTACACATGTGTGCGGTATATTATCGGCTGCAGATATAGGCATGGCTCCGGGGGCAGGACTATATGTGTTTAAGGTGCTTGATTATCTTGGCATGGGGCAGACATCGGATTCAATTCGTGCACTTAAGTATATAAAAGAAAACTGTGTCAGACTTAATATAAAAATACTCAACTTCTCTGTAGGATATCTGCCATGTTCTGATACAGCAGAGCGTGTTAAGATATTGAAGCTGATAGATGAATTGTGGGATATGGGAGTGGTAGTTGTTGCGGCAGCGGGCAACTACGGCCCGGCACCGTTTTCTGTAACTGTGCCGGGAATTTCAAGAAAAATAATAACAGTCGGAAGCTTTGATGATATAAGAAGTGGCAAAGGTCCTACCGACTGTTGTATTGTAAAGCCTGAGATTCTGGCTCCCGGGCATGATATCATAAGCCTTGGAACGAGGGATGGCACATATGTAAGAAAAACAGGTACTTCAATGGCTACACCGATTGTGTCAGGTGCCATAGCACTTTTATTGGAAAAAAATCCAAATATGAGACCGGAGGCGGTTAAGCTAGCCCTGTATAATACATGTGACAGGGCAGGGGATAGTCACAAAGGCTCGTGGGGGATTATAAATGTTGATAAATTGGTGGGAATATTATAATATGTATTAGAGATTTATTATAGATAATATAGGAAATATTAGGTTGTATAATTGTAATTTTGTGGTAGGGCTTATATGAGAAAAATATTACAAAGACTGCTTTCAAAGCTTTTTATAGTTTCAACAATAATAATCATACAGATGATATGGTGGTTCTTTTTGTTTTATACGGCATCTGTTGCCAGCAGGGTGTTTCAGGATCTGCTGTATGTGGCAGCCATATTGCTTTCGCTTTATATTGTCAACAGGCGGATGAAAATGTATATAAAAATGTCATGGATATTTTTGATACTGAGTGTTCCAATCGTTGGGATTCCGTGCTATTTCTTTTTCGGAAGACCTGAGCTTACGTCGAAGACACAGAAAAGAATGGCAAGAATTGTGGAAGCATATGCGCCGCTTCGGCCTGAAAACGAGCTGCTAAATGAGACACTCAGACTGACAGATATGGATGCATACAGACAAAGCAGGCTTATTACTCAAAATCAGAAATATCCACTGTATGCGGAGGACTGCACAGAGTACTTTAAATCAGGTGAGGAGGCTTTTGAGAGCATTTTAAAAGATTTAAGGTCAGCTGAAAAGTTTATCTTTATGGAGTATTTCATAATCGGCAGTGGCGTTATGCTTGATCAGATACTTGATATACTCAAAGAAAAGGTAAAGCATGGAGTTGTGGTGAGAATCATATATGATGATTTTGGCAGCATAAATGCCATTCCGCCGCATTTTATAAAGGAGATGGAGAGCATCGGAATACAGACCAGACGCTTCAATCCATATAAGCCCATGCTTTCAGTAATTATGAATGACAGGGATCATAGGAAGATACTGGTGATAGACGGACGTGTGGCGCATACCGGTGGTTACAATATAGCAGATGAGTATATCAACAAAAAAATCAGGTTTGGTTACTGGAAGGATGCCGGTATCCGTGTGGAGGGAGAGTGTGTAAACAGTTTCACGACGATGTTCCTTGAGATGTGGAATTATATCAATAAGGACAATGCTGTGCATGATGAATATCTGAATCCACACAATACCTTCAGCCAGTCAGAGAAAAGTGGTTTTGTCCAGCCATTTTGCGATTCTCCACTTGAGCATGATGATGTAGGAGAGAATCTTTATGTGAGTATCATCTCAAGAGCTAAAAAATATGTTTATATTTTTACCCCATATCTGATACTTGGAACGGAGCTGTCACATGCTATGATATCGGCAGCCAGGTCAGGTGTTGATGTGCGTATTGTTGTACCTAAGATTCCCGATAAAAAGCTCATTTATCTGCAGACAAAAGCCAATTTCAGACCTCTTATCGAGGCGGGGGTAAGGATATATCTATACACACCCGGCTTTATACACTCTAAGTGTATAGTGGCAGATGATGATACTGCGATAGTTGGCACATGCAATCTGGATTTCAGGAGCATGTACTGGAATTTTGAGGATTTTGTATACATGTACAGGACTCAGTGCATCGGAAAAATAAAAGAGGATGCGATAGAGACGTTTGCGGTTTCAGAGGAGGTGTATGAGGAAAGCACAAATGATATCTCATTTGCAGGCAGGCTGCTGCAGAGTATTTTGCAGCTTTTTGCACCGCTTTTGTAAATGTGTCTGTAAAGCGCCTGATAAAAATCTGTTGAATAATGTTACAAGTTGTAATATAATAATCCAAGCGATAGCGTAAGCGACGCACGAAGAAACTGAATATGTAGCATAAAGGTGTCGGAGCAGACAAGCATTTGAATCTGATTTATGACAGGCGATGTGAAGCTGGCTCCGGTGAAAAGGGAAACAGGTGCAAATCCTGTACGAACTCGTCACCGTAATTAAGGAGTGACGGCCGATAGGTCACTGGGCAACCGGGAAGACGGCCGAAGCGATGATATATAAGCCGGGATACCTGCCTTTGTGTTGTACGGAAACAATAGTGTTTCAAGCCACGAGTAACTGGCTGTACGTGATGAAATAATTATAATTACAGACAAGGTTATGATAGCCGTATAGTCTGGGTTAGAAGGATTTTGACATGTATAGCTCTTTGACATAATAGTACAAAGAGCTTTTATTTTTGACGCTTTAAATGTTTTCGTCTTACATATTTAAAACATGTGCAGCTTAATTGCTGCAAGGAGAATGAAAAGGAGAAAACATGAAAAAGAAATTAGTAGTAGTACTGATGGCAGCAGTTATGGCTATGACAGCAGTGACCGGCTGTGGCAGCAAGGCAGATGATGCAAAGAATGATACACAGGCATCTAAGGCTTCAGAGAGTGAGACAAGCGCAAATGCAGATCAGGAGGCAGCAATGCATGTGGCAGATTTAATCGATGCAATCTACGTGCAGGAGAGAACAAATGATACAGACAAGCAGTGCAAGGAGGCTAAGGAGGCCTGGGACAAGCTCACAGACGCACAGAAGGAGCTTGTAGAGGGAGAAAATGCTGATCCTGACTATTTCGGCAGAGATACAGGCGATGCTTCAAAGGATGATCCGAGAAATCAGGATGATATCGGCGAGAACGAGATTCTTGTAGTAAGCTTTGGTACATCCTTCAACGACAGCCGTGTGGCTGATATCAAGGGTGTGGAGGATGCAATAGCAGCTGCAAATCCTGACTGGTCAGTCAGAAGAGCCTTCACAGCACAGATTATCATCAATCATGTACAGGCAAGAGATGACGAGAAGATTGACAATATGGATCAGGCACTTGAGCGTGCAGTCAAAAATGGTGTAAAGAATCTTGTGGTACAGCCTACACATCTGATGCATGGCGCAGAGTATGATGAGCTTTCAGAGGCTGTAGAGAAGTATAAGGATAAATTTGAGTCTGTAAAGATTGCAGAGCCACTCCTCGGTGAGGTTGGAAGTGATGCAACAGTTGTAAATGAGGATAAAAAGGCCGTTGCAGAAATTCTTACAGAGGAAGCAGTAGAAAAGGCAGGCTATGACAGCCTTGATGCTGCAAAGGAAGAGGGCACAGCATTTGTATTTATGGGACATGGAACAAGCCATACAGCGAAGATTTCATACAGCCAGATGCAGAGCCAAATGACAGATTTGGGTTATGAGAACGTATTTATCGGAACTGTAGAGGGTGAGCCGGAGGATACATCATGTGAGTCTGTCATTGAGAAGGTGTCAGCCGCTGGTTACAAGAATGTCATTCTTCGTCCGCTTATGGTTGTTGCAGGAGACCATGCCAACAATGATATGGCGGGAAGTGATGATGATTCATGGCTTTCACAGTTTAAGGCATCAGGAAAGTTTGATAAAATCGATACACAGATTAATGGACTTGGTGAGATTGAGGGTATCCAGAAGCTTTATGTTGAGCATACAGCGGCTGCTATGAGCAAGTAGCAGTTACTTAAATGTATAGTGGGGAAGCTATAAAATAACAGGAGCAGTATATCAGACATGAGAAAATTATTCAGAAACAAGTTTACTTATATCGTTGCAATGACACTGGTTTGTGCCATGAGCTTGGCAGCCTGCGGTAATAAGAATGCAAAAGCTGAAACAGAAAGCAAAAAAGCAGTGCAGGACGCGACAGAGAGCACAAAAAAGGCTGAAAAAACAGAAAAGATAGCACTTTCAGATGGTACATATACAGCAGAGTTTACTACAGACAGCTCAATGTTTCATGTGAATGATGCATATGACAACAAAGGTACACTCACCGTGAAGGATGGCAAGGCAACAATACATGTTGCTCTTACATCCACACACATTGTAAATCTCTTTTTGGGAACAGCAAAGGATGCCTCAAAGGACAAGGCTGAGCTTTTAGAGCCAACTGTTGAGACTGTCGATTATGGCGATGGCACAACTGAGGAGGTCAATGCGTTTGATATACCGGTTCCTGTTTTGGATGAGGAATTTGACCTTGCACTTATCGGTACAAAGGGCAAATGGTATGACCACAAGGTAAAGGTTTCAAACGCCACACCTGCGGACGCAGATGCAAGCGTATCTGAGAGTGCAGGAAAAGAGCTTCCTGACGGAACATACAATATCAATCTCGATTTCGAGGGCGGAAGCGGTAAGGCGAGCATTGCATCACCGGCTGAGGTGACTATAAGCGGTGGAGCCGCTACTGCAACAGTGCAGTGGAGCAGTCCAAACTATGACTATATGATAGTTGACGGACAGAAATACATGCCTGTAAATACAGACGGCAATTCTGTATTTGAAATTCCGGTTAAGCTTGATACACCTATGCAGGTTATCGGAGATACAGTTGCTATGAGCAAGCCGCACGAGGTTGAGTACACACTCACCTTCCATTCAGATTCTGCTACAGAGGTGCTTGGTGAGGATGGAGAATAATTAAGCTATGCATGGAAGAAAAAAGATAATTATATATATATTGATATCAATTATAGGACTGTTCTGGCTGTCAGGCTGTGACAGTCCTTCTTCCGATTCAGGGAATACCGAATCGAAGGCTGAGGCAGAGGCACAAAACGGTCTTATATATAAGAGCAGTATGAAGCTTTTATATGCAAAGAATTTTTCTGTTGACTATTATGAGGGTGGATACAAGATACTTACTACAAAGGACGGTACTAAAATACTTACTGTGCCAAAGGGCAGAAAGACTCCAAAGGATATTGACAAGGATATCATTGTATTGAAGGAGCCTGTAAGTGATTTGTATCTGGTCGCATCAGGGGTGATGGATATGTTTGACAAGCTTGATGCAGTGGACACTATTAAATTTTCGGGGCTTGACAGTGATGGCTGGTACATTGACAGTGCAAGAAAGGCTCTTGAAAGTGGCAGGATGCTATATGCCGGCAAATATTCAAAGCCCGATTATGAGCTTTTGGTGTCAGAAAACTGTTCTCTTGCCATAGAAAATACTATGATTACCCATTCGCCGCAGGTAACTGAAAAGCTTAAAAGCTTTGATATCCCTTCAATAATCGAGTACTCAAGCTATGAGGAGGAGCCGCTTGGAAGAGTGGAGTGGGTGAAGTTTTTCGGAGCACTCACAGATCGGGATGAAAAGGCCGATGAGCTCTTTAATGAGCAGGTGGATATTGTAAATCGCATCGCAAAGACAGATGGTACCGATACGGATGATGCCACAAAAAGTGATACAGTTGCATTTTTCTATATCACATCCAATGGACAGGTTCAGGTGCGCAAAAGCACAGATTATGTGCCAAAGATGATTTCGCTTGCCGGCGGAAAATATATTTTTGATGCATCAAATGACGACGATACAGGTAGGTCAACCATGAATATGCAGCTAGAGGATTTCTACAATGGAGCAATAGATGCTGACTATCTGATATATAACAGTGCGATAGACGGCGGTGTGAAGAATCTGAATGAGCTTTTGGACAAGTGCCCGGTGCTTGCTGATTTTAGGGCAGTCAAAGACGGCAATGTATTTTGCACCACAAACGATATGTATCAGCAGTCTATGTCCATCGGATATATGATTGATGATATGCATTCGATGATTACAGGTGCACCCGACAGCGGCATGAAATATCTGTTTAAGCTCAACAGGAAAATCAATAGCACAAAAAGATAAAAATCGGAGCTACAACATGGAAAAAACCAGAAAAATAAGGTGTTTTACAACATTTATTATTCTTATAATCTTAATTATCATATTGCTTATCATGAATGTGTGTATAGGAACTGTACACATATCGTTTAAGGCTGCATTTGCGACACTTTATGACCACTCAGACAGGGTAGGACGTATTGTGTGGGATATCCGCATGCCAAGAGCCATTGCAGCGATGATACTGGGCGGGGCATTAGCGCTTGCAGGATATCTTTTGCAGACGTTTTTCCATAATCCAATCGCGGGACCTTTTGTGCTCGGTATATCATCGGGAGCTAAGATGATTGTGGCACTTGTTATGGTATTTTTACTTGGAAATGCCATACGTGTGAGCTCACTGGCCATGATTGCAGCAGCGTTTTTGGGAGCAATGCTTTCAATGGGCTTTGTGCTTATCATTTCAAGAAAGGTAAGCAGCATGTCAATGCTTGTGGTGAGCGGTGTCATGATTGGCTACATATGCTCTGCGGTGACTGAGTTTGTGGTGACATTTGCAGATGATTCCGACATAGTAAACCTGCATAACTGGTCAAGGGGAAGCTTTTCGGGTATGACATGGGACAGCGTCGGGGTGATGAGCATTGTGGTGGGAATCACATTTATCTTTGTTTTTCTCATGTCAAAGCCCCTTATGGCATATCAGCTCGGAGAGTCATATGCCGTAAATCTGGGTGTAAACATAAAGCGCATCCGGGTGCTTCTGGTATTGCTTTCAAGTCTGCTTTCCGCATGTATAGTGGCGTTTGCGGGACCGATATCGTTTGTCGGAATAGCCGTGCCACACATAGTAAAAAGCATGCTAAAGAGCACAAAGCCCATATAAATGATACCGGCCTGCTTCCTTGGGGGAGCGGTGTTCTGCCTGTTTTGTGATTTGCTTGCGAGGATGATGTTTGCGCCTACGGAGCTTAGTATCAGCACGGTTACGGCAGTATTTGGTGCACCGGTAGTGCTGTTTATCATGATAAGACGCGGCAAGGAGAAAAATGTCTGATGAAATATTATTTTACTGCACAAAAGCTGGCCGTTGGATATGATAACAGGCCGCTTATTGAAAATATTGATTTTTCCCTGAAAAGGGGAGAGATTCTCACATTAATCGGGCCAAACGGTGCCGGTAAATCGACTATTTTAAAAAGTATTGCAAGACAGCTTTCGCTTGTGAGCGGTACGATATATCTTGATAAAAGTGATGTAGTGACGATGAATGGCAATGAATTTGCAAAGAAAATGGCTGTTGTGCTCACCGATAAGCTAAAGACGGAGCTTATGACCTGCTATGATGTGGTTGCGACCGGCAGATATCCATACACAGGCCGGTTCGGAGTACTTTCGGATGAGGACAAAAAGGCTGTGGATGAGGCGATGGAGCTGGTCAATGTATCACAGATAAAAGATAAGGATTTTACAAAGATAAGCGATGGACAAAGGCAGCGGGTCATGCTGTCACGGGCTATATGTCAGCAACCGGAGATTATAGTGTTAGACGAGCCTACCTCGTATCTTGATATAAAGTACAAGCTTGAGTTTTTATCAATACTCCAAAGGCTTAAAAGACAGAAGAATCTTACGGTTATCATGTCGCTCCATGAGCTTGATATGGCAAAGCGTGTGTCAGACTATATTTTGTGTATAGATGGCAGATATGTGGACAGATACGGAACTCCCGAGGAGGTATTTACTGACCAATATGTTTCAGGGCTTTTTGGAATTACGGCAGGAAGCTTTGACGAAACAGGAGAGGATTTAGAGCTGGAAAAACCGGATGGAATGGCGAGGGTATTTGTCATAGCAGGAGGGGGCTTGGGCAGAAAAAGCTTTAGGAGCTTACAGCGAAAGGGTATCCCGTTTGCGACAGGAATCATCTATCAAAATGATCTGGATTATCCTGCGGCAAAGGCGCTTTCTGCTGAGATTGTCAGCGCAAGAAGCTTTGAGCCTGTAGACGATGCCCTTATTGAAAAGGCAAAGGAGCTTATTGATGCATGCGAGGGCGTTATATGTGACAGAACAGAGTTTGGCACATATGAGCAGTTTAACAGCAGACTTTATGAGTATGCAGTCTCTACAGGAAAAATTATAAAAATTCCTTTTCTTGAGGAACAATTGGCACAGCTTTAAGGAAGTTACTGTTCACATTACAGTTTAATATTCATGATAAAGCAACAGACTACCACATAAATTCAGACAGCAGGTATAGATATGGCAAAGGTAATTATGGTACAGGGTACAATGTCCAATTCAGGCAAGAGCTTTCTTGTCGCGGGCTTGTGCCGTATTTTCAGACAGGACGGATACAGAGTGGCACCGTTTAAATCACAGAACATGGCGCTCAACTCTTATATAACAGACGAAGGACTTGAGATGGGACGGGCTCAGGTGATGCAGGCTGAGGCAGCAGGCATTAAGCCTATGGTGTGCATGAATCCTATTCTTTTAAAGCCCACAAATAACACAGGCTCACAGGTGATTGTAAACGGAATGGTGCTTAAAAACATGCCGGCGAGAGAGTATTTTGCATACAAAAAAACTCTGATACCGGATATAAAAAAGGCATTTAAAAAACTTGAGGAGTATGCGGATATCATAGTGATTGAGGGCGCCGGAAGCCCGGCTGAGATTAATCTGAAGGAAAATGATATTGTAAACATGGGGCTTGCGCATATGGTGGATGCACCGGTGCTGCTCGTGGGTGATATCGACAGAGGTGGTGTTTTTGCGCAGCTGCTTGGTACACTTATGCTTTTAACCGATGAGGAAAAGAATCGTGTCTGCGGGCTTATTATCAATAAATTTCGTGGAGACAAGACGATCCTTGACCCGGGGATACAGATGCTTGAGGAGAGAGGCGGAGTGCCTGTCACCGGAGTGGTGCCATATATGGATGTACAGCTTGAGGATGAGGACAGCCTGACAGAGCGCTTTGACAAAAAGACAGATGGGCTTATTGATATAGCGGTCATTAGATATCCGAGAATATCAAATTTCACGGATTTCAATGTCTTTGAGCAGATGTCCGAGGTGACTGTGCGTTATGTGTCAACAGTAAATGAGCTGCGTCATCCGGATATAGTATTTTTGCCGGGAAGCAAGAATACGATGGGGGATCTTTTGTGGATGAGACAAAACGGACTTGAGGCCGCTGTCAAAAAGCTCTCCTGTGAGATACCTGTTTTTGGAATATGCGGAGGCTATCAGATGCTTGGGGCTTCAATAGCCGACCCCGACGGTGTCGAGGAGGGAGGATATATGCGTGGCATGGAGCTTCTTCCTATAGATACCGTTCTAAAAGACAGCAAGACACGGCTTCAGACAAGCGGTGAAATAGCACATGTAGATGGTGTATTAAACAGGCTTTCAGGCTGTCACTTTCTGGGCTATGAGATACATATGGGTAAGAGTGCATATAGCGCAGCTTCAGATGAGCAGGGGGCTTGTGCTGACAGGAAAAATGAGTTAAATAATGTCATATCTGATGGCAGAAATGTGTATGGCTCGTATATCCACGGCATTTTTGATACTGCAGAGGCAGCCAGAGTGATAGTGGATTATATTGCCGATAAAAAGGGCATTGATGTGAATGACAGCGCTATTGTAAGCTATAAGAGCTTCAAGAAAAAACAGTATGACAGGCTTGCGGACACACTGAGGGAGTATCTGGATATGGATGCAGTGTACGGCATGCTTCGTGAGGCAAGATATGATTGAAAACAATATTATTTCTGACCATTTTACAGTTGAAGAATTGAAAAAATTAAAAATAACACCACCTGATGTAAAAATGTACAAAAAAATCCGTTCAAACTGGGATTCGGTGGCAAAGCCGCTCGACGGCATGGGTGATTTTGAGCTATTAACGGCTAAGGTCGGCGCTGTTTTGGGAGATGAAAATATAGATATTTCAAAAAAGGCGGTCATAATGATGTGTGCGGATAATGGTGTGGTTGCTGAGGGCATCAGCCAGTCCGGACAGGAGGTGACACTTGCAGTTGCAAAATCAATGGCAGGGAAGGCTTCATCTGTCGGACGCATGGCAATGACTGTCGGGGCTGATACAATTCCAGTGGATATAGGAATAAACAGTGACGAGAGTGTTAAAGGGCTGCTTCAAAGAAAGGTGCGCATGGGCACGAGAAACTTTGCAAAAGAGCCTGCCATGACAATGGCTGAGACACTTGAAGCGATTGCAGCAGGTATAGAAATAGTGCGTGGGTGTAAGGCAGACGGCTGCAGAATTATTGCAACCGGTGAGATGGGTATAGGAAACACCACCACAAGCGCGGCAATGGCAGCCGCCATGCTAAGGTGTGATGTGGCTATAGTGACAGGAAGAGGAGCAGGCCTAAACGACAGTGGGCTTGAGAGAAAAATCCGTGTAATTGAGAGTGCAATAGAAAAGTATGATTTATATAATAAGGACACATTTGAGATACTTATGACAGTCGGAGGACTCGATATTGCAGGACTTGTCGGAGTGTGTATAGGCGGTGCATTATACCATATTCCTGTTGTTCTCGACGGAGTGATAAGCATGGTTTCAGCGTTGGCAGCAGGAAGGCT
>OMEB01000110.1_pt1 | contig 54558 bp, 95 predicted proteins | sample 1645311 | NCBI WGS metagenome assembly OMEB01 (sample SAMEA103958119, study PRJEB25191) | human gut metagenome | biome: human-associated habitat [ENVO:00009003]; feature: intestine environment [ENVO:2100002]; material: feces | place: Germany | collected 2013/2015 | reverse complement strand
TATCCTGTCGCTGATGATGCTCCGCAGTATCCTGTCGCTGATGATGCTCCGTAGTCTCCTGTCGCTGATGATGCTCCTTTGTATCCTGTCGCTGATGATGCTCCTTTGTATCCTGTCGCTGATGATGCTCCGCAGTATCCTGTCGCTGATGATGCTCCGCAGTATCCTGTCGCTGATGATGCTCCGTAGTATCCTGTCGCTGATGATGCTCCGTAGTCTCCTGTCGCTGATGATGCTCCGCAGTCCTCATTAGATTCTGCTTCTGGCTTAACTCTTTCTTTCGTATATTCAATAGCTGCCTGTACCAGTCCGGCAATGCTCACTCTTGCCCCAATCTTAATCTTCGTGGATGCCACTTTCGTATCATCAGATCTTTTTGATATCTCTCCACCCTGTTCGACTTCATGATATACACTGTGTGCCGGATCGTAATATCCAAGGCAATCTAATGGATACTCGCATGCATGGAATCCACAGTTGCACGCTTCGGCTCTTTCTTCTTCGTATTCTTTTCCCTCTTCATACCGAAAATCTCTGCAAGTCATGTCTTTGTTGAATCCTTTATAGGCTTTTATTACTTCTCCCACTTTTGTTCCTCCTAAAATCAAATTTCTTCTTTTTCTCTTTCTTTTTTCTTAACCACTCTGCAAGATATTCCTCTTGCTCTTTGTTTTCCAGTTCCTGTCGTGTCACTTCATTACCTCCTAAACTTTGGATACAAAGATATTAGATTTTAAGATACAAAATGGGCGCACCCCGTTACGGAAGTCGTGGTCATAGTTGCGGATGTTACCGGACGGAGTAACAACCGCTACTGAACGCGCCCATCCTCTTTCTCCCGTACTCCACGGTGTGCAAGTCCAGTACCAATTCGGGAGGTCTTTGTTTACAAGAAGATCATTGTATCCCCTTGCTTCGTCAAATGTCAGAGGTCTTACTTTTGTCAAAAGCTTTCCAAATACTTCCTGTCCATCAACTGTTACTAATCCGGCTTCATTTGTACAAATATTTTCTTCTCCGAATTCATCAGAAAACTCATTGAGAATTTCGCCTTCGCACAGTTCTCTTAATAATGATTTCCTGTATTCCGTACAATCATCATCAAATTTCACATTTTCGCGATATAAGCCTTCTGTAATAACTACAGTGGAATCTTCTTTCTGTTCCAGTACAATGAATCTTCCGATGCCTGTAGCAAACTTCCCACCAATCGGAATATCTTTCAGCATCACTTTGTTTTTCTGGTCTTCTTTCTCGATAGCTGCTACTAATTTCTTTGCTAATTCCAATACATTACTTTTGCTCATTTTTACTTTCCTCCTGTTTCTTCTGCTTTAAGTATTCAAACGGATCCGCATAATGTGACTTCCGTTTAAAATCCTCAATAGCCTGTTCCTGTCTTGTCACAAAGTCACCTCCGAGTAGCGTTCTTTTTGCTACGTCTTACTATTCTCCGCTTTTTCTTTGTTTCTCCAGGTAATTCAGCTTTAGCGCTCGCCCAACTACAGTCCGCCAAAGGGCAGATAAAACAGTTTGGATAAGTGCATCCATCCGGTTTTGCCATGTTTATTCCTCCTATGTGATAAGCTTTCTCTCTAAATCATTCATGTCATAGTTCCGGCCATCGAAATTATTGAATCCTTTTTTTCCTTGTCCGCTATCCTCGTACTGTCCCTCAGACACTTTTGTAAAGTTGTTCGGTAGTACAAACCAGTCGAATGTTATCTTCCAGTTCTTCACTTTCCCTTGTAAGTACTTGCTTTTCTTCACGTTATCCACAGCTTGCAAGACATCTTCCAAACCGTTGCTTTCTAATCTCGCTTGTAAGTTCTGATATCTCTTGGAAGTCTTTTCTATCTTCTTTACAGGTTTTATCCCGTAGCTTTCCAAATCGTTCCAAGCTTTTATGACAGTTTCAACGGATCCATCGTCTTTCTCCGGCTTTTCTTTTTGCCTTATCTGCTTATCTTTTTTTTCATTCTTCTGTTCGGTCTGGTATCTTGCGTAGTTATTCACCGTGTATACGGTATATCGGTTGGTACTTTTGCATGTGATTTCTCCCGTCTTTTCCAGGTGCTTTAATGCTGTCTTTACCTTGCTTTCGCTCATTCCTGTTCCTTTTGCCAATCTGTCTATCGATGCAACAAATGATCCTTTTTTTATCTCTTCGCCACGATAACTTGCGTCTTTCCAATTCGCTTTTAATAGCATGTGCAAGAACAGATGGCATGTATTTACGTCTGTATACCAGTCCCAGTCCAGTATCTTTCTGCTAAGTTTTATGTAATTCTCGCTCACACCTCTTCAATATCCACCTCAATTCTCGGATTTTTCTTATCAACATAGAATTCATCCGTGAATCCCACTATGTTTTTCCATCCATCGTCCTGTAAGACTTTGGTATCTACTAATGCATCTTGGATACACTTTCGCCCAAATGCGCTCACATTATCCAAATCCCGTCTCTTGTCCGGCTCATACCATCGGTAGTGCATCCGTACCTTTCTTGTTATTCGCAATCTTCCAAATTGCTCATATATGGCTTGTATCACACGGGATTCATTATCTTTCTTCATATCCGCACCTTTATACCTATTGGTATTCAATGCCCGGATATAATCATTCATGTTGTTCAGTTTCCCTTTTATGATTAGTATGTAATGCATTGTATTCCCCCGCATCTTTCCAGCTTTTGAACGTCTGCGACATAATTTTTCTTTTTTTAAGCGTCGACCTCGCCCTTGATAAATCTTTGTTGACATATTCGTGATACATCTTGGTGTCTATTGGATCACTTGGTATCGGTCTGAATATCCCTTTCCCTGTGTTTACGATGCAATCACCATCACAGTTTGCTTTCTCTATCATTCTTCTCAAGGCTCTATCTACGTTTGGGTCTGCCGGACGTTGCATTGCGTTTTTGTGTCCATCTGATATCCTGATAAAATAGCTTTCTGCTATCTCTCTGCTATTCTTTCCCACCGCTTTTCTCCTTTCTGCCGGAGTGTGGCTTCTCCGGCCGTGATACAATATCTTGTGCTGTGCATATCGAATGGGTGAGATGATATGCGTTAGAACCTGTTAATAGTTCCTTTTGCCACATGAATCTATATTTATTTAGTTACAACCTGTTCTTTCCGAACACCTGTATGAACTCTTCTCTTGTCCCGTAGTGTTCTTCAAAATATCTCTGTGCCATCTGCTTAAGTTTTAAGTCCAATCCCTTGTTCGGGTTCCCGTGTACGCTTTCTGGCGTAAATTCGTGTAAATGCGGCGCTAACGGTATCACAAATCCGTATTCTTCCGATTTTTTTCTGTACGGACCATAGAAAATGTGGTGTCTGTGACAGTTTGGACTTCCTGTGAAGTAGCAGTGTTCCATATCGTCAGTGAATACACTTTTAAGTCTTTTCGCCAATCTTCACACCCCATCTTTCTTTCATTTCGCTGATTTGGTTCGGTGTCATAGTCTCTATGCCAAGTTCTTTCGCTTCGTACACAGTCCCGTCAATCAGCTTTGCCATTTCATCGGTATCGTAAGTATGTGAACCTCGCATTACCAGATTCACCCGGAATACTTTTCCTTTCTGATTGGTGGTTGTCCTAGATGTAGGTTGCAGATGAACAAATTCCACATCGTATGCGTCTATATCATCGTCCAATGGGAGCGGAACTAATGCGCCGTTAATGGTTTCGTACTGTCCGTATTCCGCTATTACCTTATTCTTTATGTACACCTTGCTGTTCCCGGTCGCATCTGCAATCTTTCCAACCAGTACATGAAAGTAAGAGTTTGCATCGAGACTTCTTTTTTTCTTGTATGCCTTAATTGTTATTGCAATCTGCTTACCTCTAAGGTTCTCAAATGCCTGCCTAGCGTCTTCATTTAGCGTCAGACTGGCTTTTTGCTTATTGGTGGCAAAATCCACCGCTAAGCTGTCAAAAGTCCCTGTATAGTCCATTTACACACCAAACATCTTTCTGGCTTCTTCCTGATTATCCAGGAACCACCCGTACTGCTGTTGTGTCAGATCTTCAATCTTCTGCGCACTGTATCCGGCTATAGCCTTTACTTCATCAATTTTGTTTTTTTCAAATATCTTCCGAAGTTCTTTTATCTGCCCTTGTGTAATCTTTCCGTCATTGGCTTTCTGTTCTTTCTTTCCACCACTCTTTTTATCGGCTCCCGTCTGCTTCGCATATTCGTTCGTATCCGGGTCTTTAACATCATCCAAAAGAAACAGTGCGTTCATTGCGTATTTTCTCGCATAGCTTGATGCTGATCCCGTCACTTGCGATTCATCCATCTTTGGTTTTGTCTCTGGCTCCCTTGCATATCCAGGAACAGAAATTTCATCACCAGTTTCACAATCCTTGAATATTGCGACCGCTTTCACATACACTCTTCCGGCTATCTCTGTTATTTCGTCATGTATCGTGAGCAGAACATTGTATTCTCTGCTATACTTTTTGAACTCTTCCAAAATGCTTTCAGCACTTCTGTAGTTGTACTCACCAAATTTGTTATATTTGTCTTTTGGTACATTCATTCTTGTCTGAATATCTGAAAGCTTTTCTGTAACATCAAGATTTCGCTTGTCCTGTTCTGTCTTCTGCTCTTTCTTCTCTTCTGCCATTACACATCTTTCCTTTCAAAGTAGATACCGAGAGAAGTTAATGCCATTTCAATTTCTTCCAGTTCGGCATCCGTAGCCTTAACCGTAAATACTACCGTCTTCGAATCTTCCGTGGTGAGTTCCGCTGCTTTCACTTCGTCCACCGTCTTAATCTGGTCGATGGCTTTCTGTTCCGCTTCTTCCTTAAGTCTTTCCTCTTCACGGATTCTGGCACGCTCTTCTTCTCTTACACGCTCACGTTCTCTTTCGAGTTCACGATCACGTCTTTCCTGTTCCTCTTTCTCTTTTCTCCGTAAGATTTCCGCTTTTTCCTGTTCGTAGCGGTTAATCATCTGGATAGCAAGAGCAAGGTTGTTGTTCTCCATGTACAGGTTCAACGCCTGTTCCTCTTTTTCGGACTTCATGGCCTTAATGGTTGCGATATCCTGTCTGGTCTGCATAGCCTTTAAGTTTATCTCTTCCCGGATAGATTTCATTGTGGTGGATGCATTTGTCCACTTCTCACCGTAGATTTTTTCCAACGGCATATAATCATGCATCTCTTCTTCCACCAATTCGTTGTACAGGTTCTGGATTTCTGCTTTTTTCTCTTCCACACGCTTCGCTTCAAACTCTTTCACCTGTCCGTCAATCAGTGCGATAGGTTTATCAATCACTCCGATCAGCTCTTTCACCTTGCCCTCAAACACTTCGTAAGGCTTCATGTACTCTTTCTTCACTTCAACCTTGCGGTCGTTCACTGCCTTTCTCAGCTTTCTGAGGTCTGCCAAATCTCCTTTGGCTTTCTGCTTATCCTCTTCTGCAAACTGCTTTGTCTCATACACTGCCATCTCTGTTTCAAGAGATTTCTTGATGTCCTCAAAGTTTCCGGTAATAACCCCCATCGTCTGGTTTACGGTTAATTCCAATTTCTGCATTGCGATTCCTCCCAAAGTTCTTTCACGATTGTTTTGCACTTATTTTTTTCTGCCACCTTGTCGGCAAGCTTATGCACATAAGCCTTGTCCATATCTGTTTCATAGACATATGCCCCAATACGGTATTCCAAGTCTGGTTTGCAGATCATCCATATCTCTGCCATCTTCTTTCCCTCCTGTGATCTCTTTCACACATTCTTCACATAGTGTCTGTCCGTCAAATGTGTATAAGCTGTCACCACTGTATACAGGTCTTCCACAGCATGTGCAGTATTCCTGTTTTTCTTCTTCCGGCTCCGGCGGTATGGTCTTCCAATGGTCATAGCCTTTAATGCTCTCCATCTCCATTCCACCCCATCAGTTTTAAAATCATGTCTCGCTCAATATAGATGTTTTGGCAGACATATCTTTTCAGTGTGTCCAGTTGCGCTTTCAGGTAGGCATATCCGTATACTGCATTTCCGTAGTCGCTCACGATATCTGTCACTGCATCGGCTACGCTCTGTAAGCTATCTTTTTTCTCTTCTCCCATGTTCAAATCCCCTTTCATGTGTTATAATTTTCTTGAATGTTTTTCTGAGTGCTTGACTGGATTTTATCCATCGGCACTCTTTTTTTATACACATCCGGCTATCATAACCGCCAATGCGTATAGCGTTATCACAAGTGCTATCCTGTAGTAGTTAAGCTTGTCTTCCATGCTCTCTACCTCCTACCCGATCATAAGTATCAGCATTGCGATGAATGTGACAAACCATAAGCAACGCCAAAAGATTACTTTTCTTTTCAACTTGCGGATGATCTCTGTTGCCATTGTCATGTGTGTTTTTCCTCCTGTTCTTCAGATTTGCGAATTACAGGAGAATGTGTTATAATCAACCTGTATTCGCTAAGTGTTCTTTAGCGGTACACCGCCCTGTCTGGTATGTCGGTACCAGCGGGGCACTTTTTATGTCCTTTTTATCGTCAGACCGATTATGTCTGACATATATCTATATTCTTTTTATTCTTATTCTTCTTTATATTCTTCTATTGTTGTCAACTGGCTTGCGAATTGATTGTTAATGGATTGTTGTGTGGCTTGCTAACCGTTTTTGCTTGACAAGCGGTTTTGCCTTATTTTTCAAGGGTTTTAGCTTGTCATTTGCTTGTCAACTGGCTTGTCAAAATTTTCGATTTTTTGAAAATTTCTTTAATTTTGGCTTGTCAATTGATTGTTATCTGAGTGACGTTTGGCTTGCGACCAGTTACCGTTTCTCCCTTATTTTTCAAGGGTTGTGGCTTGCTAAGTGGCTTGCGATTTGACCAAAAATCAACTACCATTTTCGCATTTACTTTTCCAATAATTTGAATACATTGAAAAATAAATATTTTTAGGCTTTTTTACTGCCTTTCGTACCTGTTTTTTTCACCTTTTTATGTACGTTATTACCGCCAATGATGTTCCCGTTTTTGTCCAGTTCGTCCCAAACATATCGCCCTTTACCGGAATTTCGCCACTGTGAAAACCCTCGCAATTCTCCGTAGTCAAGCCATTCTTTTATGAGTTTTACATGACTGTCTAACATGCACTGAACGGTAAATTCCATTGTTGTGCCAACCGGAACGGTCTCTGAACATGCAAGGGATATTCTTTCTCCCTGTGGTGTATTTGCCCGGAGCGGTCTCTGACACGTTCCCATATCACCGTCAAAAATCAGAGGTATTTTGCGCTCTTTCACAAAAATAAGACCGTCAATCTCCTTTTTGTACGCTTTAATTTTTGATGATTCACTGCCCTTGACTTTGCGAAGCATTCCGCAAGAATCTTTAAACATTCCTTTTACCTGGTAGTCATATACGAACGGCTTTCCGTCTTCGTATTTGTGGAAAATCGTCATTGATTTCTCTTCCACTGCATCTACACCAAGTGTTGCTACTTCGTCCTCACGGGACGGTGCGTCCGGTGCTTTGGATGCAATATAAGTCCGGTGAATCTCCTTATCCGCACACTGAGAACCTAATACTTCCTCAGTGAACGTAATTCTTACTTTTAATTCTTTCATGATATGTTTTTCTCCTTTTCAATTTGTTTTGGTGTCATTGCTGCGCTGTGCTGTTCTTCTCCCTTTCTATTCTTCTCCTCTCCATTTCGCAACTGGGCTGTTCCCTGCGCTTCCGTTTCAGAGCTTCTCTTTTCAATTCCATATCTTTTCGTGTCTGTTCGTGCTGATCTGCTACTTTTCTTATCCGTGCTAAGCGACACAAAGCCATTTCATTTCCGCGCTGTTCATTTCCGTCTCAGTTACATTCAGTTCTTAACATTTCAGCTCCATAGCCTTTCAACTCTTTGCTCTTCCATTGCATGTTGTATTTTCTTCTGGATTCTCCTATACTATTCATACAGGCACTGCTATGCCGAGTAATTCAGAAAGGAGTATTTTATGACCAGAAATCAAGATTTAATCAATAAAACAGTTGAGATTACTGTAGCCAAACTCTCAAACTCCAACGTTTCTGCGAATAAAGACGGTGGAGAACGTGTTGCTGAATTCATGCAGGAAATCTACAACAAATTAGTTGACCTTAGTGAAAAGGAAAACTAATTAAACTTTGCTCTGGCAGACATCAGCTCGGCCAGAGCTTTTGTCATTTCGGTCAATTCCTGACTTTCATAAATAGATGCAACACATTCTGTTTCTCTCTGCAAAAAGTCACACAGTTTTTCGATGGTTTTATCTACTTTTAAAAGTTTGTCCTGTTCCATGTTGTCACCTCCCTGTATTCAATTGTTATGTACTCCGGCATCCCTTATGTTTTCTTCGCCGGAGTGTCCGGCTTCTTTTCTGCTTCATCTGCCAGACTTTCTACTTTGCCGAGAAAATAACCTTTGTCAAATTCGGATAAGTTTGGCATTGCCTTTTTTATCTTCTCAACTATCTTTTTCTCTTTCTCACTCATGTACTCACTTCCTTTCTGTGCTATACTCTCCTTTGGAAGGAGGGATAAAATGAAATTTGACTTTACAGTAAGTTTTGCACTTTTACTAACTCTTTGTTCTATCGTTCTGCCAACAATAACCACAATTCTAAATAACCGGCATCAAATTAAAATGCGTGAAATGGATTTTAATTTTGACAAAAAATTTTCTGTCGTTGAAGCTTATATCGAATCTGTTGGGAATTGTCTTGAATTATGCTCTCGTGCAAATCTTTCCCAATACAATAAAGCTAAAGGAATGCTTTATTTGTATGTCCCAAAAAAGTTATACAAACAAATAAATGAGTTAGACATCTGTATTCAAAACCAACAAATTAATACGGCAAAATCACTTTTTGATGTTTTATGCGTTGACTTATCCAATGTAATAAAACAAAAGTAATGCTATTGCCAGATTTATTGACATCTGAGAACTGCAAGTCAAATATGGCACTCTCAAGAACAACCAGAATGGTTTTTCAAGTTTTAATACGATACATGCCACAATCAATGCAGTTATCCCGTATACCGTGCAAATAACCGATGCAGTTATCATTTTTGCTATCACCTCCTTGTTGATTCTACTTTTGCAAGGAAATATCCTTTATCAAAGTCTGACAAGGAGGAAAAACCTTTTATCACCCGTTCCACTATGTAAGCATCCAAACCAATTCTTTTAATCTCTGGATGCTGTTCAATCAGAACATCATCAAATCCTTTGAATGTGCATGGCCGGCTTTCTTTTTGCTCAACGCTTAGAAGTTCATTCAACTTTTTACAGGCTTCATCAAATGGAATTTCAAAGTATTCTCTCCCATTTGGAGTGTGTTTTCTGTGATTGCAGTAATGTCTGTGCATTTCTCTTTCTATGTCAAATGGATTGCTCAAAAATTCACTTGCATAGATTCTTCTAACCTTGTACGGTATCTGTTTTGCTCTACGTTCCACATTTCCAGAAACGCCTATCTTTACAAAGCCGTCACACTCCATCACATAAACTCTTTGATTCACTTTTTACCTCCTAACGTTTTTTAAATCCTATATTTTAGGATTCTCTATCCACAAAAATAAAGTCCATAGGAATACCAGAAAGTTCACTGATGATTCTTAACTGACTTAAATCCGGCTCTGTTTTACCTAACTCCCAATTAGTTACAGTTGCCGGAGAAACGCCCACTTTCTCAGCAAATTCTCTTTGTTTCAGCTTCGCATTAACTCTACATGCTGCTATGGAAATCCTCGGAACTTTGTAAGTCTCTACCATTTAGGTTCCTCCTTTCTTTATCTTATGCCTGTATTATAATCCTATTTTTTCGTATTGTCAATATAATAATTTAATTTTTTAGGATTCTTGTTGAATTTTTTAGGATTCTGTGATACTATAATAAACGTAGAGAGGAGGTGTTAACATGACCGAGGAGGAACAGAGAAAAATCTTCGCAAAGAACCTAAACTACTACATTTCCAATAGTGGAAAGCAACAAAAGGAAGTTGCTGAAGCGTTAGGATTCCCCCAAACAACTTTTAATACTTGGTGCACTGGCAAGATAATGCCGAAGATGGGAAAGGTACAGGCAATAGCTGATTACTTTAAGATTTTAAAATCCGACTTGATTGACGATAAATCATTCAAGGAACCATCAGAAGAATTTCTTGAGATTGTAGCAAAATTAGGCGCAGACGATGAACAGTTTCAGAAAATTATAATTGATTATTATCACATGAGCACAGACAGAAAAAAAGTTTTTTGCGAGTTTTTCAACACTTTCGTTTCTGGCAACTAAAAAGGAAAAGGGGACATTAAGTCTCCTTTTCCTTTTCTTCTCTATAGCACGCTTTGACAAAATAAAATACCAGTTTTAAATATTTTTCGCTTGTCATTGCGGTTACTGCTTCAAGAATCCGAGTTTTGTAATATTCTTGCTGTTTCTTTTCGTCCACATAAATCCCTCCAATATCCCGACACCTCATTCCAGTAGCGATTACCTACATTACAGAACATATATTTGCTATCTGTCAATGTTTTCACTGATAGCATCTTTTACAATAAGATAGATGTACCGCATTAAGCGAGGGTCACGGATGCCTTTTATCATCCGCTTGATTTCGTTTTCATAAGTATCAGTCCATGTTTTGCTGCTCTTGCTGTTCATTTCGTCCTTTCCCATTAGATTACCTCCTATCAATGGCTTGACAAGTGCCATTTTTATTTTATAATTATACATGTAATATTTATATAGATTATAACTCGAAACTATAGTCAAGATGTTGGCTAAAATATCATATTTTTCATATAAAAATAATGAAAAATAGCCAAGATATTAGCCTTTTCGACAGGATGTGACATAATGCTAACGAAAAACGAAATGTTGGATAACTTTGCACATAACATCGAAGAAGAGCGGAAGAACCTTGATTTTACGCAAGTTCTCTTTTCTAAGATGCTGGGTGTATCTGTGTCCACATACAAAAACATCGTTTCACGGAAGACTAATAATCTTGACGTTTTCTTAGCACTAAGGTTGTCGGAACTAACGCACAAACCTATCCCTGATCTCTTAGGGTGTTCTTCTAAGGAATACGAGGTATTGGGAAAGTACAGGCAATTGACCGACAGGCAACGTGCGTATATTCTTGGTAAGATGGACTATGAACTCTCTATGAAAGTATTGGAAACGGATCCAGAAAACATGTTGGATGTTCTATGCCCCACTGGTGAGATGGCTGACGGTATGATATTGGATTCCTCACACGAAGAACGAATATACTGCCCGGAATACATAAAAAAGTACGGTGAGACGTTACATTGTGGTATAAAGATAACGAGCAACCACTTGCTCCCTGTATATGTAAAGGGTGATATCATTTGCATATCCAAAAGAGTACCAAGAAACGGTGATACCGTGATTATTATACACAAAGAAACAGGACGTGCGTATATAAGGCGGTATGTACAGAGAGGTAAGACAAAGTTAGTCCCGATCAACGGCTTCGGTGATGTCATAGAAGTTGATCCGAATAGTTTTGAAGACATGGAACAATGGGTAAGGTTTGGAGTTGTGATTGCGGTATTAAGAAGATAGCATACTATGTATGCGGAGGTACTTATATGCAGAATAAAAAGGTATTGGAATTAGATAGCTTTTTCGGGAAACTTGTTGCTTGTGATGAATATGTAGAGATTATTCCTATGTATGTAACAGATTCTCGAAAACAAGGGAGAAAATTCTATTATCAAAACATTAGCGGTATAACATGCAAAGAACCAAGTGTTTGGTGGGGGCCTGGATATATACAATTTATAATTCCGGGAGAACAGGCCAAGCAAATAAAATGGATGGACAAAGGCTGGAAGAATACTGTTAAAAATGATCCAAATTCTTTACTTCTTTCGGTTATAGGAAAAGATTACAAAAAAAGATACAAAGAATTTATGGATTTTCTAAACAAAAAGATAAGCGACAAACCAGAATCTACCGCAGAAGTTGCAAATGATCTAAATCAGCTAAAAGCATTAAAAGAACTTCTTGACTGTGGAGCAATCAATAAGCAAGAATTTGAAGAAAAGAAAAGAAAAATACTTAATAAAATATAATCATAGCATACTATATAAAAAATTGAAAGGAAACATAAAAATGGATGACGGCAAAAAATACTGTAAGCATTGTGGAGAACGGATAGATTCTGATTGCGTAGTATGCCCGAAATGTGGTAAACAGGTGGAAGAATTAAAAAGTAAAGATCAGAGCATAATCATAAACAACGCTTCGTCCGCTTCTTCTTCCGCAAGTTCCAGTGCAAGTGCTTCTGCTTCTTCCTCTGCAAGATATTATGGGTGCCCGAAAAATAAATGGATAGCATTTTTCTTATGCTTATGTTTGGGATTTGTTGGCGCACATAAATTTTACGAGGGAAAAATAGGCATGGGAATCCTGTATATATGTACGTTTGGACTTCTCTTCATTGGTGTAATTATAGATTTGATTGCTATCCTTGGAAAGCCAAATCCATATTATGTATAAAAATTATGAAAAATAGATTAATGGCAGTTGTCCTTGTGTGTGCCATGACTGCTTTAACAGGTTGCTCTTCTGGATTAACCGAAAGCGAAGCGGACAAAAAGATAGAATCTGCCATAAAAGAGAATAATAAACAACTGAGGGAAGATATTCTGAGTGATTTAGACAGCCATATACAGGCGAAACTAGATGAACAGGACAAACTTACCGATGATGAAAAAGAAACGCTTAAAGCGGAAATAATGCAGTCTGTAGACGAAAGGTTGTCACTTAAATCATCGAATAATACCGTATCCGTAAAGAGTGCATCACCTCAGACAAAAGTTGTGGAAAAACAGGAAAGAACCGTTGAATCTCCGATAAATAAATATTATACAAGCGTAACCAACATTGAACAATCTACATCTGAGCCAGAAAAAGTAATAGACGGAACTCCTATCCCTGTAGAAAAAGGTGAATTTGCAATGTGCACTTCATCAGGCCGTACTACATATACGATTGAGACGATCACAGCGAGCATATATAATCATGACAATGAACCGTATCGTGAAATCAAGTATCCTTACGAAATCCACGTATCCATAACCGGAACATACAGGGATTGCGAACAATCCGATTCACAGTATCCTACTACAGACAATGTATTGGTTCTGCAACCGTATGGCACAACCCTAGGTATGTGGAATGAGGTAATGAACGAAGACGATCACACATTCACAGCGAATTATCAAACCACACTTAATATTGTGCCGGACAAAATTATAGTAAAATAATAAACACCCACTACTAATTGCTTGATGTAGTGGGTGTTTTTGGTATTGTATGCAAAGTGTAATGATCTTATTCTATTTTACGACACCCAATAAGAGCCAGTAGGTCGTGATAAGTCCTACTTTTCTGTCCGGTGTAAGTCCTCTGTTTCGTTGGAATACTTCTACGCACTTCCCGAGATAATCTGTCCATCCCTCATTGTAAGACAGCTTTGTAAAGCCATATACGTCTCTGAGGGTACGTCTAAGCCATCTAATAGCCGTGATACAGTTGTGTGTCTGTCCTGCCCATAAGATATGCGTTTTAGCAAAATTCTGTGAGCCGACACCGAATTTGTCATCAACAGACAGTGCGCTGGTATCAAACCCTTTGTTCATGGCTTTCTGCCATTCTCCAACACGGGAATTGTTAAGATAATACCGCTTGTCACCTTTCCAAGATTCATCTACCGGTTTAGGCGCCGGTGCTACAGTCGGTTTCTGTACTGGAGTTACCATACCGCCAAAATCCTTATAGAGATAGTTCACATCCACATAACCTGGAATGCCTGGAATAGAACCCTTTGACGTGTACTGCCACATGTCGATTCCGTTTACTCCGGCAGATTTAGAGCCGTAAGATGCAATCCACAGAGAATATCCCCATGCCTGACCGATATAGTTTTTGTACCAAGATGTAGATGCATAGATTCCGGCTTTATAGCCATGTTCCACCATTGCGTCACAAAATGCTTTTGCATTGGCTTTTGCAACGCCCTGTGTTCCCGGCTGTTCGCTGTCAAAATATACAGGCCATGCCGGAGAATGTCCTTTTAGAAGTCTTAATGCGTGGTTGATTTCTCCCTGTACTGCACCTGTAGTCTTTGCGTAAGAATACAGATATACACCGTAAGGGATGCCAAGACGCTCACATTCAGATACATTTCTCAGCCATTTTTTATCATCCTGTCCAGTCTGATCTTGTCCATATCCGCATCTAAGGATAGCACCTACAATGCCAGATGCTTTTACTTTCGCCCAGTCGATGTTCCCGTTATGTTCAGAAACATCGACTACCCTACTCAATATATCCCTCCTGTTTTAAATGTTCTTTCATTTCTGCAATCTCAGCTGCATGCTCTTTCATGAATTTTTCTGCATCTGCTTTTTCCATGCCGTAGTGTTCTACCAATTCGTCTACAGTGTAGCCGTAGGCACAGCTTTTGACTACTTCGCAAATGGTTTCTTCGCTCATTGTTGCCATATTTATTCTCCTTTTCTTAGTGATACAATAATCATGGCATTTTCTACTTTTTTTGCTGTGCCCGTACTTTTCTTAAATAGTAAGGGATTTTTAATCAATTCTAAATGGTCAGATGTAAAACTTCTTGCATAGCACTTATTGCATTTCTTATTATATTTTCAATATTGTTCATAAAAACACCCCTTTCAAAAGTTATATTACTATCAAAAGAGGTGTTTCCTGTATATTATCTTTGTTTATTCCTGTCTAAAAATTTGCGTTTTGAATACAAATTTTGATTAATACACAAAATTCAGTTAGTGTATTAAATGGGAAGACCAAGAACGCTGCTATCGTATTAACAAAGCTCTTTGCAATTGTATTCCATGATCGCTAACTTCCAAAATACATGAAAGCGTTTTAGTAGTTGGATCCCAATTCCGGTTATCCTTGCTTATGTTACTTCCGCAAAAAGCAAGTAGCTTTGTATCATATCTCGATCCAATGCAAATTAATGCGTTAGCATATACATTGTCGTCTATTTGAAATGAAACGCACAGAAGTCCAAAGTCTAAATCATTATATGAGATTTTTGATTTTAGCTCTCTATTGTTGATGGTTGTCTCAATTGGAACGGTCAAAAATTGCTTGCTATTTAACTTATCTTCTTCCAAGTATTCCAAGTACCACCATTTTTCTTACGAAAATAAAATGAGTTCTCAGACGAATTGAAGAAAGCAAACTGAACTCCATAATTATTTGATGTTGATGGAATAGTTAATATTGTTCCATAATTCGTATTGGTTTCTACACCAGAAATTCCATTAGTAATGTTCGAACGGGAAAACCAATACAATGACAATTCTCCTGTTGTAGTAGGGATAGTATCAAGATCTCCTTTGAATTCATTCTTTCCTGTACGAATTTTGCCCTTGCTATTTAATTCATTAAGCGCACCGATAACCGTCTGATTCTGCGTCTCTAATTTTGCAAACACCTTGCTTGCGAGCTTGTCTAAAAAGTAGTCAGCTAAAGTCGACAAGGTGACACGCTTATTTGCTTTTGGTGATTTATCAGCATCCAGTGCCATAACCTCATCGGTATCAGTCGGGTTTGTATCTGTAGTGTAATCTGTCCATTTTGCCATAATTATTCCTCCTTAAGATAGTTTTCTTTAATATAGTCATCTACCGCTTTCAAATGAGATAAAATTTCATCACTCATTACGATAAAATTCCCCTTAATGTTTGGATTCACCAATTCTCCTTTTTCTGAGACTTCGGAAAAAGTGAAAGAAACTCTTTCACCCTCCCCTGTTGTAAATTTTGTAAAACTGGTTAACATTTTTTTCATATTATACCTCCGCTTGCATCATATCTACATAGTTCTGATATTCCATTTCACCGATATATGCATAATCGATATCCCGTTCTTCTACGTTTTCATTGTAAACATCTATTCTGTCATATTCGTAGTCCTTTTGGCGTGCCTTAATTTCCCATGAAAAGTTTAGGCTTTCCGTGCCCTCTACGACAAAGTATGTTTCATGCCGTTCAGATACCCATACATCACCTTTTCCGTTTTTCTGCAAAAATACTTGATATTTGCAACCGTTTGCGATAGTTTCTAAGAATATCGGGTCAATGCTGATATAGCATTTTCCGTCAGCTCCTATAGTGCCCTCTCCAACATCTCCAAACATTGGTGCCGGAGTTTCGTAAGCGTTCAAAAGTCTTTTTGAATAGCTTTTTGTGTTGACTACCCTGCTTTTTTTACCTGTTACTGAAAAATTACCTGTAATACTAACATTTTTACGTATCGACCATTCGTAGTTTGCATCGAGAGATGCTACTTCTGTACCAGTATAATCCCACATTCTAATATATTGTGGTTCAATCACAACTCCAGGACCAGCACGATTCATAGAAACATCAACTCCGCCTTGAAGCTTTACATATGCTTCGAATTCGCCGGAGTCATCTACTCCATCTATGTATGAAATGATTTTTTGCCCCCCATATGTTTTCAATCCTTCATTGTCAATAGACATGCTTTTCCACCCAGCAGAATGATATACTTCAAGCACTCCTTGTTCGTTGGCTTTTCCACCTAATTTAAGTGTACCGCCCTCTGCATAAGAGAAATTAAGATAGATTTTTCCGTCTTTAAGGAAAAGTCCTTGTACCTGTCCGTTATTTGTCAATCGGTTAAAGATATCTTCCTGTGTCAGTGCTTCGTTCAAGTCATCTACTGCGGAATCATCCGTATATTTAACAGCTTTCTCCCAATCCGTAGTTACAAATGCACCGGATGCTTTAGCAACTTTGCACCGCATTAAATCTCCGCTTTTCCCCTGTGTCCAAAGGTCGCCGACATCATAAGGCGGTGCCGGTGTGGTGACGAATACTCTACGCTTGCTGTCTGCCGTGTCCTGTGCGTTAGATGCATCATTCATTGCCTTATCAATTTGGCTGTCCTTTATTCGGAACCACTGCCATACACTGTCAATCTTGAGGAATCGGTATGTATAGCCTTTTGTTTTCCAAAAGAACAGGTCACCGTTGTGCAAGGTTTTTAATTCATCGGTTGTCCATGCGGATGCCGGAACGTTGCTAAGTGTTGGCTCGTAATCGTAGAAATAGGTGTCAATCTTGCCGTCAATCTGTGTCTGAATATCTTCTATCTTCGGGTCGTAGGTATTCTGAATGAAATCATTTACCGTGGAATCATCCGTATAGTTATCTTTCTTTCCCCAGTCCGAAGCATCAAAGTTTCCGTTTGCTCTTGCTGTCACACACACCTTGATATCCGTACCTGTGAACCATGTGTCACCGACATCGTAAGGTGGCTTTGGCTGTGTGACATAGATAGATGCTTTCCCGTCAATTTTGTCGAAAACTTCATCCGGGATAGAGGATTCAACCCAGTGTCCGCTCTGATAGATGTATTCTTTATTCCCTGTCTTTGTGTGCCACAAATCACCCTCATGCATGGCTTTTTCTGATTCTATAGCAAGTAAGATTTCGTTCCCGTTCACATCAAGAATCTTGTTTCCGTTCACGTCACACCATGCAGTTGTTTCTACTGTTGTCCACGAAATAGCCGGGTCTTCATCTTGATACCATGTTTCAATCTTTTGGTCGAGCTGTTCTTTGATTTTTTCAACATCTTCTGCATAAGTTATATTGATGAAATTCTCCACGGTTGTATCATCGGTATATTTAACAGCCTTAATCCAGTCACCTACGCTATACTTTTCGCCATCTTTCTTCGCTGTCACGCATCGTTTTAAGTCTGACGTATCATCACCGACCCACAAATCACCGATGTCATAAGGTGGGAATGGCGTGGTGACAAATACACGCTTTTTGGTCATGGCAAGGTTATTTGCACTTATTGCATCAGCATCCGGCATTTCCTCCCATGCAGAGCCGTTCCATCTCTTTGTTTTCTGTTCATCCGGGTTATACCACAGATCTCCCTTGTGATTTGCTTTCAGTTCGTCAGTAGTCCATGCTCCGGCCGGATTAATAGACTGGTTATATGTCTCAATCTTACCGTCAATCTGTGTCTGTAAGTCCTCTCCGAGTGCGTCAAGTTCTTTTTTAACTTCATTCGCCTTTGTGTCATCCGTGTATTTAGATGCCTTTTCCCAATCTGTTTCAGAAAATGTGGCAGATTCAGAACGTGCGGTCTTGCATCTCATGATATCCCCGTCACCGCCTTGAACCCAAAGGTCACCGATATCATAAGGTGGTGCCGGTTGTACAACAAATACTCTTCGTTTTCCGTCTGCGGTATCCTGTGCTTTTTCCGCTGCTGCTAATGCTTTTGTTATATCGGTATCCTGTATCAACTGCCATTTCCAAGTGCCGGTAGCATCTTCTTGCGTGAACCGGTACGAATATCCTTTAGACTTCCAATAGAACAAATCTCCCTCATGCTCTTTCCTGGTTGTCTCGGTTGTCCATTCGGATGCCGGGTAATTCTGCATAGTTGGTTCGTAATCGTAAAACCAGTTTTCAATCTGCCCGTCCAGACGTGCCTGTATCTGTGCAATGATAGGATCGTAAGTTGCTGTGATAAAATCATTCAAGCCAGAATCATCTGTGTATTTGTTACGCTTCTCCCAGTCGGAAGAGGTAAAATCTCCTGTCTCACGGCTTTTTACGCACGTCATAATATCAGATGTGGAACTGTCAAACCACAAATCGCCTGTACTATATGGCGTAGATGGTGTGTTGATAAATATCTGTGCTTTTCCGTCAATTTCATCAAATACCGCATCCGGGACAGGCATTTTTACCCATTCACCGGATTCTGAATATCGGTACTCTTCGTTCGTGGTTGTGTTTTTCCACAAATCACCGATATGAGATGCTTTGGTTTCCTCGAAGTAGAGATACATTTCATTCCCGTCTGTGTCGAGGATTGCATTTCCATCCGCATCGCACCAAGGTATTTCCGTGATTCCACCCCAGTTAACCGCCGGGTCAGTAGGCTGATACCAGGTTTCAATCTTGTTTGTAACTTGGTCTTTCAGATTATTGATGTCTTTTGTGTATACATTGTCAACAAACTTTTTGACAGCTATGTTTGCGATAGCTTCAAGTGTCTGTCCACCGATGGCAAGTGATTCCGCACGGATATCCACACGGCCTGTTTCAGTATCTGCATAAAACGTGATATTGCCGTCTTTGTCTCTGATAGTTAATGCCCCGGTATTGATATAATCCGCATTTATTCCGATAGCATACAATACTTTTGCTACTAAATCACCAGTGAGAAAGAAGCCGTAAGGATAGGTCTGACCGCCGTCCGTTGATACACCTACAGCATCGGATGTAATCTTAATGACGTTTTCGGATTCACTCATTGTCGGCTTGTCATGCAGATATGTTATATAAGAGCCGTCAGCCTGTCGCACCTTACTAGTGTACATTCCTTTTGCATTGGAAAGAGTGGTCTGCAAATTCTCAATAGCAGATTCCATTTCTTTTCGATTTTTGTTTGCTTCTGCCTGTACTTTGTGATACATCTCGGCAGATTCACTGTAATATGTACTGCTATTTGTTTCCGGATCCTTGATACCGCAAGACAGTTCAGATTCTCCAGGATAAGAAAAATCATGTGTGGTTATCACTGTTTTGTACGCTTTGTCGTTTTGATCTACGATAACGGCACAATCCATGATTTCTGCGGTCGGGTAAGGAAAAAACGTTCCAGAGAACGATGTCAGTGTCACACCGTTCAACACATCTCCGATTAATTCCAGTGCTTTTTCTTCTGCGCCAGTGATTAATGGATTGGTTATAGTCAATGCATAGTCATCCGTTCCGTTCAGATATTCTACGTCCTCATTGTTTACACGCTTTGTAGTTCGTATTCCAGTAATCGTTACCGGGTTCATCCCTACTGTTGGATAATCCGAATATTCGGATAAAACATGGTATTTTGCGCTTTGTGTTGACAATTCAGTGTACAGAGTACCGTCTGTAACGTCTCTGAGTGGCTCAAAATCGTAACTTTTAATGCTAAGAGAACCATTCTTAATGATTGCATTTCCGACCGCTATTTGAGCAATATATCCAATAATTTTACGAGCCGTTGTCTTTTCCGGCATACTCTGAATTTGAAAATCTTCGTTCTTGAAATGAGCATCCGCAACTGTAATTCCAACGAACGCACAGACTTCTAATAACAGGTTTCTTGTAGTTGCCGGATAGGAAAGCTGAGAAGTAAATTCTTTATTAGCTTTATACATAGCATCATAAGCCGTGATTTCTATAACTTCTCCCGTTGCTACCGGAGAAGTGACATAAAATACGCCCTCATTTATTCTTTCCTGTGTACCATCCTCCAAGTCTGCTTCTGTGTATAATGTGATCTGTGAATAAAAGAAATCATAATCCGAAAATCTTTCATCCTCATTGAATAAGGACAATGTGATAGTTTTGGACAGAGCGGAACCCAGCGGTAAATCATCACCGCCGGATTCCGAATATCCGTTGTCAGAAATGGCAAAATCATCCTCTGAGTTTAGTGTTATTTCAGAACCATCTGAAAATAAAACTTTTGCGTAAGAGTAAAATGGCCCGCCATTCTTTATAACTTTTTTAAAATTGTTACTTACATTTTTCATCTTCTACCCCTAACTATTTAAGGTCAGCGACTGTCTAAATCGACAGCCGGAGTTATTTATAATGACAACGGATTGATACAAGTTACTTGAAAGCTTAATTCGCTATACCTTTCTTCTCCGTTATTAAGACGTACAACCGGAAGATTATAATTAGAAGCATAGAATTTTCCAGTTTCCCACTGCGCTTTATATGCGTTAAAATGGTAGAAATCAAATTCATTTTTATTCATAACCTGTCGGAGTATATTTGACGCTTCTTTTGCACTGATATCTGTCCATTTTAAGTTATATGCTTCTACGGTAAACATTACCGTGTTTTTCATATTCCCTTTTTGCGTACGTGTAGACTTTGCAGTAGAGGTTGTCGCAAGTTGTACTGTATATCCGTCTTCGTCAACGTCAGGGGCGGTGTATGTTCCGAACCTCAAATGCTCCTGTACCATATCATCACCCCCTACGCCATCTCAAACGGATTCATACCCGTCTGTGACATTACTACTTTTCCCTCTTCTACCACTGCTTTATATATCTGCTTACCTTTCAGATATACTGGGATTTCAATGCGCTGTTTCTGTCCACCGCCGGATTCTTCCCTTACAATCTGCCGGATTAAGCTTTCCGGTGCTTCGATGTTGTTTCCGTTCTTCTGGTCGCCGAGTACCGCCATGAACTCTTTGTTTGGTGGAATTACCGCACCTTTTGCAAGATACGGGATATAGTTCGGACTCCAATAACCAATATTAAATCCAACAGAACTCCAACCTGTAAACTTCTGCAACCATTTTGGCAACCGAATATTCATGTGGTTCATAGCACTTGCAAATCCGTTCTGCATCCTCTGGAATCCACGTAACATAGCGTTCATAAAGCTGATGATTAGATTTACCGGACTTTTTACAACAGATGCCATTGCATTCCATATTCCGGCAAATATATTCTTAATTCCATTCCACGCTCTTCGCCAATTCCCAGACAAAACACCGTTTACAAAATTTACAATACCGTTAAATATCTGTTTTACCGAATCGAAAAGATTTTTAATATTCTGCGCCCATCCGTTCATATAATCTCCAATGATTCCAAATGCCTTTGTCCAGTCTGTTTTAAAAATACCATTCACAAATTTTGAAAACGGTGTTAAAACGAAATTCTTAATGAATTCAAAAACTTGGTTCACAAGGGTCTTTATTAAGTTAAGTGGCGTGGTGACTATTGTTGCCATTAAATTCCATACGCCAATAAAAATATCTTTTATTCCCTCCCAAGCTTGTTTCCAATTGCCGGTAAATACTCCTGTAAAAAATTCAACGATACCGTTAAATATCTGTTTTATACCATCAATGATATTGCTGATAGTGGAAAAGAAAAGATTCATGTAATCGCCAATAATTCCGAATTGTTTTGTCCAATCGGTTACAAACGCATTACTGAGCCAATCTGCAAAATTTAACATTGTCTGTTTTACTTGATCCCAATGAGTTACTAAAAGTACAAGGATTGCAATCACAGCCGTTATTACAATCGGGATTATTCCAACTGAGGCTATAATCGCACTAATTGCACCGATAAGACCTTCAGAGCCAAGTATTGAAATCAATCCAGATATTCCGTTGACGATCATTGCGATTAATGGTGTGATTTTTCCGGCAGCAAACGCACCCATCAAAAGCGAGCCGATCAATTCAATTATCCAAGAGTGCTTGCTTAAAAAGTCAAAGAATCCTGCTATTCCATTAATCAATGTCGGTAATCCTTTTTCTATTAGCCACTTCAAAAATGGCAATACAATAGTTGTGTATAATTCGTACACATAATCACCAATGACTTTAATTAATGGTTGTAATTTTTCCAAAACATTTCTAATTGAATCAAGTAATGGATAAAAATCAAGTTTTCCAACCCAATCAGCCGTTGCCCATACAATCTTATTAATAATATCTAGGATTGTTTGGAAAATATCAGCAATTGCCTGTATAATTGCCGTACCGACTTTGTTTTTATTCCATGCCACATCTAATTGTCTTGCAACATTCCCGATAGTCGTAAAAATTCCTTGCGTTATTTGCAAAATTGTTTCCAAAATCTTTGTGCCTGTACCATTTGTCCAAACTTCAAGCATGCTCTTTCCGACATCTGTCACCAGATTTTTCAATTCGGTAAAAGCGTATTTAGCAGAATCAATAGTATTTTGTCCCTCTTTGTCCCACGCTTCTTTGAACGGTTTGAATATTTGCGAGAGAATATCCTTTAACTTTTCCAAGATTGGGATATCTGAAATTGCCACTTCTTCAAACATCGGTGATGTTCCACTTCCACCGCCAGTATTCGGCGTACTACTTGATGGATTTTTAGAGCCGGAATTGTTTTTGTCCTGTTGCTCTGTGTATCGGTTCAGATCATCCAATGGTGAAAGATAATCCTCTGTAGCGTCCGTTGCGTCCTCTGTAGCGTCTGCCACATCTTTTGTACTGTCTGCATCTTTCTTTGCACTGGATGCCGTCTTGTCCAAACTCTTCGCATAGTCTTTTTGCACCGCTATAGCTTTCGTGTATGTTTTCTTACCGCTTAGGAAAGCAAAGAACATACTTACATAACTTGCAGCTGTCGAAATCATGTCGATAAACTTAGACAGTATCGGTGCCACTATGGAAAGTATCGGTGCGAATGCTGTTGCGAGTGAGTTTTGCAAGCGCACCAAACTGCTCCACAACATCGACAAGCTGTTATTCGTATCACTGGAATACTGCGACAGGTTGTCGAATCCTCCTTTGATTCCGCTCATTACAGCTGAAAACGCACGGAAAGCAACGCTCATAAGCAAGGACATTCCAAGCATACGGCCAAGGCTCATTCTTGCACCACCGGCAGATTTTGAAACACCTTTTATGGATTTTGACGCCCGCTTGCCGGATGAACTCATTTTATCGTTCGCATCTGAAGCTTTAAGTGTTTTGGATTTATATTCGTCTACAGTTCCTTTTATAGATTTGTAAGACGTATTTAACCGATCATTGATATTTGCAAGCTTGTCTTCGGCTACCGCAAGCTTTTCCATATCGGCTTTCGCTTCTTTAGTTCCCGTTCCTGTCCGAAATGCAGTGCCACTTGCTTCTAAGTCTTTTAATTCTCCCTCAGCATATTTGATGGTGTTCGCCAGTTCGTCAATGTCATATTGCTGTCTCTTGTAAGTATTGGAGTTCTTCTTTCCACCGTTTGCAAGAAAACGTTCCTGTGCTTCTGTAAGCTGATTCATCTTTGCTGTTGCTTGATCTATCTGTGCCTGTATTTCCCTGTATTCCTCTGTCGGAATCTTCTGGTTGCCATATTCGGCTACTTTTCTTTTTAATTCTTCTACTTTTTCGGATTGCCTAGCATATTCCCGGCTAAGTTTTGAGAACGAATCAATCTGCTTCTCTATTGATGCTTTGGTTTTGGCACTAACTCCATTCAGTTCATTCGCCATTTTTCTCAGTGATGATTCTATCTCTCTGCCACCGGCACTCATACCATCCGAGTTGATTTCGGTATCAATAATAATGCTACCGTCTGTCTGTGCCATAGCAATTCCTTTCTACCGTTAATTTTTTACGGTCAGCGAACATCTCCAATTGATGTCCGGTTATTTCTTCTTGAACCCGAAAAGTTCTCTTAATTCTTCCTTTTCGGCTTCGCTACGTTCCTGTGTTTTGGTCTTTAGATCAACCATGTTTTTGTGTTCTTTATAATAATCCTCTTCCCACTTTTCCAGTTTTTTTCCTCTTCTTTTTTTGTCCCTTATACTGACGATAGTGGAAAATGTGCTTTCTCCGACTTCCATGTATGCACCAAGGAATGTCCACCAATGCATATATTCTTCCGAACGCACATCCTTTCCTATGGTCTTGTTAATGGCCGGGATGACAACAGGAGCATCTTTTTCCCAATCCATCAACTGCGGTCTTGGCTTTTTGCTGTCTTCTTTGAATCCGCAATCTATGAATTCCCCACCTTTTTTCATTGCTTCTTCATAATCTCTAGGGTTCATGCTGTCGAAATCAATGTACAGAATTTGCAAAAGCGTAAGTGCACGCTCTTGATTCTTTTCTTCTTCTGTCATATCGGGTTCAAATATCTCCGGGTCGTTCATAGCAGAAAGAATATCCAATATCACACGAAAGTCTGTGCGTATCCGATATTCTTTGCCATTAATCTCTAAGGAAGCGGGAAGTTTCCACGCATACATTAGTTATGGTACTTTGCCACATATTTGTTCATGCGACGCTGTACCTTTTTTGATCTGTGATGAAATTCTCTTTCAATTACTTTTGCAACTGCATTGAGAACATTTTCTACATACAATTCACCGTTTTCCAGTGCTGAAAACGCCCCAAGAATCTTGAAAAAGGATTCTCCCGCATCTGCATTGATGAGATAGGATATTTTATCCACAATCTCTTTCTCTGCTTTTGATACTCCGTCTTCGCCATCTGGCATTTTGTAAGTGTTGAAAAATTCGATCACTTCATCCAGTCGGTTTACGATATTTGTATCTGATGGACGGAATTCAAACACACCAAGTTTTTTTCCTTTTTTGTTCTCAATAGTATAGGACTTTGAACCATCATCAATGATGATCTTGTTTTCATTGGACGGCTTAATCAATTTATTGCTCATAAGATGCACCTCTTTCAGAATTAATCAGCCAGTGAATTTACGCTTGCCGGTAATGCACCAGCCGTAAACTTCGGGTTTCCTGTTTTAAGTGATTCAGCCGTTACATAGCCTTTTGTTCTATCACCATCGAACGAAATGTTGAATGGGATATTCACTCCGGCTGTGTCACCGCCGTAGCTCTGAGGTTTTACGAGCACTTCCTGTACATAGGCAAGATGATTCTCTGCGCTTGTGTCTTCCACGATCACTTCAAGCATCAGTGTTTTGCAAGCATCACCTTTTAACTGGTCAAGTGCAATGTCTCTAATGTGTGGATATAATTTTGAATCCGGATCCGCATAGAACGGGTCTGCACTAATGGACGGCTCATACCCGTTGTCTGTTGTTTTTGTCTTGCCAAGAATCGTTTTCTTGGTCGATGTATCCGGGTTGAGTTCGACAGACATTTCTTCAATGTCTTCTCCGACAACTTCAAACTCTGCGGATGCTAAGACTTTTTTGAATGTGGTGTCTAAATAGTGCGCTAATGCTTCACGATTTAACTGTCCCATATTATCTTTCCTTTCTACCGTTAATTTTTTACGGTCAGCGAGCATTTCTTATTGATGCCCGGTTAATTAGTTCTTCTGAATATATTCCTGTATTTAAGAGACATACTAATCACCCAGTCTTGCACATTGTTTTCGTAAGTTTTGTCAAGATATGATGGTGTGATTCGTGTAATCTCTTCTATTTTTCGTTCATCTGTAAGTGTTGGGTAAGATGTAAGCCTATTCTTTTCGCCATCAATCACGACTGTTTGTCGTTCCAACCATTTACCTACACTATCAAGAAATTCCTTGATATCCGCTTTCATATTCGGAGAATCACGGGATGTCCTGTACACGATATAAAATGGGTAGTTGCAAAGCTGATTCACCTTACCTGTTACCGATTTTTTCTCCTGTGCAATCACCGCACCGGATACCGGGTAGAATGCTATTCCATCATCTTCTTTCAGAGTGGAGAATTTAAACACTTCTCCGGTTTCCAATCCTGGATACTGATTCAGCAAATCTTTAAGTGCATTTGTTACAATGTCGTATCCGTCAACATCGTATTTCACTGTTTTTTTACTATCCACCGCCTGCACGTTTCTTCACTCCTTTTACCCATGTATCACCAAATTCATCTTTAGCAGAATCAAACCAATGGTCTGTTGCAAAAGGATTTGGCACTTTCGAAAACTGGATATCACGGTCTGTCACGACCTTTTTTGCTTTTGGTCTCGCCCACGGTGAACCTGTTTCCTGGTCTACCATGACTTTTCCCATGTACAAAAATCTTGCGTAAGGGCCATATCCGGCATAAACCTTCCCACTACCTTTCAAGGCTTCGTTCTGCGTATTGGTTGTATCAATCAGCATCCCGTCTCTTTGTGGAATATACTTTTTTGTGCCTGTCCATACCTGTTCATCTAACCAAAGTTGAGCATCTTGGAATTGCTTTTCGAATCGGTCAAGATTCACATTCACTTTGATGTCAGCTTCAACTATCGAGATGTTCGGAAAATGGAACATTCTGCTACGTGCCATTTACTTTCCCCCTATCTCAAAATGTGGGATAAGTGTGTATGTTCCGACATTGGTGATTAAGAATACATTGTCGTGATTTTTGTTCATATAATCATAAAAGCCACCGTCTCTCCGGCTCTGATAGTCTTCGTCTGCTATCATCTTTTCATCATATTCGCCCTCAATGAAAAAGTCACCGCTTGCAAATGTGACGGTATGTCCAAGTGTATCGTTAATTTGTTTCACCCATTTTTTAGGCTCAAGATACTTTTTGCCAGCTACTACTTTTTCATCGGATGCCACGCCATACAGAACATGGAGTGTTGCCGTGTCAGCCGTATCAAGTCCTGTCTTTTCGATGTTTGCGGATTTATCAACAATGAGTTGAACACCTTTAATTACGGTCGGATACCAAAATATTTCATCCTTTTGATTCACATATTTGTTGAATACAGTTATGGTTTTGTCATACATTGGTATCACCTCTCGTTAATAAAACTTCTTACCGCATTTTTCACACTTCCATATGTGCCTTGTTTCTTTTATCCCGTTTCCGATATCTTCCAGATACGTTCCGGCATGGATTTTCTTTTTGTGTTTGCAAAATAATTTATTGATGATTCTTAACACGCTTTCCTCACAATCCGGCATACAAAAGGCAAATTCCCTTGTCGTTGGTTGCTCCGGCAAGATACTCTGTAGCAACGTTTAGCAACAAGGCATTTTCCACTTTTTTATCCATAGATGCCTGAGCATACACATTGCTACTTATATTACTTCCGGTAGCATAGGAAATGCTTTCATTCCCGGAAGAAACAGAAGAGACGGCCTTATTAACGACCGTCCCATCTTCTCTCTGTATAGTTCCTACGGTATCCATAGAAGCTTTTTTAATCTGATCAATTTGATACATGGTATCAGCAACCGCACAGACAGCCTTTTGTACTTTCGTTTTAACTCGCTCATTTTCTGGAAGTCCGTCTACAAGGCGGTCGAAAGTATATTGGTCTATGCGGTCACTGGCACGCTCTGCATACTTAAGGAAGTCACTTTCCGGCACAGTATCACCATAGAATTTGCTTTTGTAAAATTCATAATCTGTGTATGCCATGATACCTCCCTGCTACTTCTGATCTGCTTTGATTGTAGATCTTCTGCCTTTGCTTTCATCTTTGATCTCTTTGTATTTATTTGGGTTATTCTCCATCAACTGAGCACTCATTTCATGCTCAGTTGATAAGGTTCTGCCCGTTTCCAAGTCTTCAAACTGTCTCATGCTTACTCACCTTTCTTATTCTTGAAGATAAGGTCTGGCATTACAGATTTGGTTCCGTAATGGTAGAAGAGTTCGATGCCATATGCTTCTGAAAGAGGAATCTTCTCAGCACTGTATGGTGTGGATTTAACAGGCTGTGCGATGGCTCCATCCACCATCACGATCACATCAACGTCTGTCGGCATGTGCACGCATGAGAATGTTTTTACGCCATGATAAGCGTAGAACTCTTCGTCAGCCACGCCAACACCAGGCACTGTAACTTTATCCAGATATGTGCGGATTTTTCCGTAGAATTTTGGTGTACAGATCATGTTCATCATAGAACGAGGTACTCCGTCCACATATTCATTCTTAGTGGTTTCGCACTGCTGAATCATGGTTTCAGCCTGTTCCTCAATAGCTGTAATACCTGTCAGATCAACTTCTGCCGCATCTGTTCCGGCAACTTTGAAGAACTCAGTGTCGAGTTCTGCGATCATTCTAAGCGCATGGTTTGCTGTTCTTTTTGCAATAAGTCCCTCTACTCCGAGAAGAGATACATCTTTCTGTTCAACCTCTTCTACGATTTCCTTATCTACATCAATCGGAATCGTAACCGGCTTTCCTTTTACTCCATCACCTTTAGCTGCACCTCTGGCTGTTCCGTAATTCTTAGATGTCGCATTTGCGAATCTTTTTGCTTCTACGGTTCCGGCTGACGGATCACCGGAAAGTTCGGTATTCTTCATTTTTCCAGAAATAGTGTTCTTCTGGACGTTTTCAATGACCTTTCCGTACTCTTCTGCAAGAAGCATTTTTCCGGTTGGGTCAAGTAACATGTTCAATGATGTAATTCTTGTTGTTTCTGCCATTTTTGTTCTCCTTTAATTCTTTAAGGTCAACGACTATCCTCTATCGATAGCCGGTTCACAGTATGGTTTTACCAAACAGTTCCAGGAACAAACGGCTCTGCTTTCTGTTCACTTACACCTTTTTCCGTAGGTGTTGTGAATACCGGTGGTGTCTTACCATCCGTCACGAAAGCATCTTTCTGAGATTCTTTCAGCTCTTTCATGTAATCATCAAGACCGAGAATCTTTTCACCCTCACGTTTCAGGCCCTTGTCTTTAATCATGTTGATGATTCCTGTTTTTGCAAAATCAGAACTGAATTTCTCGCCCGCAAGAGCCTTTGTCAGAACATCGTTGAAGTCTCTTTCTTCAATCTTCTGGTTGTACTCTTTTTCACTGGCATCAAGCTTGTCTTTCCATTCTTTTTCTGCGTTCTCGGCTTTCGTCTTCCACTCATCACGTTCTCTTGTGATCGCATCGAAGTCTTTTCCCTCGAACCCGTCCAAAGTCTCTTTCGCTGTTTCATACTGCGTTTTAAAGTTGTCACGTTCCTGTGTCAGAGTTTCTACTTTTCGTGTCTGCTTTTCATAGTCAGATACGCTTTTGTAATTCTCTTTCACTGCATCTTCGATTGTCTTTTTCTGCTCATCTGTAATTTCAAGACCAGAATCTTTGATAATCTGAATAATATTTTTCATGTTGCATATCCTCCTCAACGTCATTTATTAACCGCTTCGTCTGCGGTAGGGATTCAGACAGATGAACCTCTGCCGGGGTAATCGGGTTCTGCGGATTCGAACCACATGTCTCAGATGCTATTATGTAACGAAAGAGGAAACATCTGCGTTCTACCATTGAACTATATCCCGTTAGTGGTTGGTGCAAGTGTTCCCTCTATACAGTTCCAACCACTGTTACGGCTATTTGACGGTCAATCTGCATATTGTTCCGTAACTAACTCTATACAGAAAAAGGATAGCCGGACATGAATCCATGCACCATACTGTGCACTATCCTTTGCGGAATGAAAATTTATCATATTATATCTTTAGGAGGTAACATAAGATGACGGTTCCCCAAGTCCGCAACCTTAGGGGAAAGCCTAACGGGCGTTTGACCGCCCTTTAATCAGCATTCCGCTATTAGGCTTTATTGAAAGGAGGTGTATCAAGCAAGAAAGGAAAATGTCCTATGTGATTCACCGTATATATCGTAACATTAATATATATAGTACTCCGTACCCATGTTTTTACATTTCCGCAAGCTTCTTAATTTGCCTTTGAATCTCTTTCCGTTCTTCCGCAAAATCCGAATCCATCATCATAGAGGAAAGCATGTCGTACACTTCTACCATAAGTTTCCCGACACTTTCCATCAGTTTGTCTCTGTGTGCTTGATCTCCGTTCTGTTGATACATCTCTTTCGCCATAATATACTGGTCATATAGTGCATCAATGTTTTTGTCGTACTTTCCGTTACTGTACTTCTTGATAAGGTTTTCCGATGCATCCGCAATCATCCCCGGTACGCTTTCGCATTCCAAAGATTTCATATTACACAATGTAGATGTAATCATGTACATTGCCTGTAAGTTAGACATATTTAAGTCTTTCTTTGCAGATGCTTTCTCACGTTCAAGCTGTTCTTCCAAAATCTTTTTGATCTCGCTCATTTATTACACCTCGATTCCTTTCATTTTCTTTTTGTATTTGTCGTGAATCTCCGACTGAATTTCTGTGATGTATACCATGTCGTATCCGGTAGATATGAGGTCGTTAATCATACATTCTACGGTTTTTAATTCTTCGCTTACATCCTCTACCAAACATTCCACGAACATAGCATCAGCCACATGACCGTTTTCTCTTAGCGTGTGTGCGTACTGTTCGTACACTTCCTTTGTTTCGGATTCCCAATTGTGGTACTCAACAAATCCATCTTCTACGGCTTTCTGCTTTGTGCTTTTCCCGATGCTTAACCGTTTGGCCGTTCGCCACGAATCCGGGATAACATTCACTTTTCCCTCAAATGCATCATCAATAAGCTGATTGTGATGGCTTATAAAATATCGGCACACTTTCCTACGTTCCAAGCTTTCCGCAATGTGCTGGTACTCATGCATCCGCTTAAAGCCTTTTAAGCCAAGGAAATCGAAGTAGTCCGCAAACTGTCCGTGCATCATGACCGCTCCGATAAGCCGTTCATTAATTCCGGCAAAGATTTCTTTCGGAGTTTTAACATCTAGGTTGCTTTTAAAATCAATCATAGAAACTCACCCCTTTTCTATGAAAGCTTTTTGATGATGATATTCGCATCCTTAACCAATGTGTCAACTGTGCCAACGTTGCCAACCGATATAGTGGCACTACTTCCAGCCGGAACTGCAATCAATGTAGCTGCACCGACATTCTGATACACATTTGCCGTTGCTACTGTATAGTCCATTTCCGTACCGGAAACCGGTTCCCCGTTCTGTTTGATAGATAACGCTACTGCGCCTATTGCAGATGCCGTAACGTTTCCGTTAAACTCGACTTCGACCGCCATCGGCAGATTCCCACGGTTTGTGATTTCAAAAAGTCCACTGCCGTTGTCATGTGCAAGCCACCCTGTGTTACAAGCACATCTACGGCTTTTCACTCTTGTTTCTGAAAATAATACATTCTGATTTGTTGCTACTGTCTGAGCATTTTTAGCAATAGAATTTAACATTTTTTTCTCCTTTCTTAAAAAAGAGAGCAAGCGCATGCCTACTCTCTTTGATCTTCGCAAGACTACTTTTTCGTAGATATGGATTCTTCCAACATGCTTATGATTTTGTTTTGGTTTTCAATTATTTTCAAAAAATACTTACTGTCTTGTTCGTGCAAGTGTTTTTCGATGTCGGAATTGCTCGCCTGTGATAGATCGCTGTTAAAATTCGCTATCTGCAAAGCAACTCCGTACACCGTCAGAAAGTCAAGTAGTGATATATCGTTCACTTACATCACATTCCCACTTGCACAGCAACCATTGCCAAATGCGTTATACGCAAAGTATGGACTGCAAGACATATAAGCCGGTTTTGGTGTCGGTCTCACTGCATCAATAATGTTATTGGTCTGTGATACCTGTGAGATCTGCCAGTATGCTGTCTGCAAATCTCTGTCACGATCAGCAAGCTTGTCTCTCAAGTTCTGAATCGTGTTATCCTGGATTAACTGGCGTGTAGCCTGTCCATCTGCCAAGATGCTTTCTTTAATATCACAGCAACACTGTGCCATCTGTGCCTGCATGTTCTGTGCCTGTAATGCTGCATCATATCTACTCTGTAAGATCTCTTTCTGTGTGTTGCAGCAACACTGAGCCTGCTGAGCCTGTAAGTTCTGCAAGCCAAGCTGTGTGGTATAGCGGTTCTCTAATACGTCTCTCTGTGTCTCGCAAGCTGTGTTAGACACATTCTGATTTGTGTTAAAGATATCTCTTTTCACGAATTCGTCAGAGACAAAAGCGTCATGTGCTCCGTTGTTGTTTCCCCATCCGTTACCGCAAAACAGGAAAGCAAGAATGATGATCCAGAACCATCCACCGTCACCCCACATGTTTCCATCGTTGTTTCTTGTGACTGCTGCTACATCGGCAGCGCTAAGTGTGTTTAATCCCTCGTTCATGTTGGTTCTCCTTTTCTTTTATTTATCAAGACGTGTGCACTCCGTCCGGATATCACTTTATTTTATTAATAATATCGTTTGGATTCATGCCATTTTGCTGGCACATCTCCATAAATACATCTTTCGGGTTTCTTCCTTGGCACATATCCATAGCTTTTTTAATGTTCGGGTTGCTCTGCGCCATATTCTGTAGCACTGCTCCGGGATTCTGTGTATTTTGCATCATCCCCATCATTCTTTGAATCATTCCGAATGGACTGTTGCCACCCGGCATACCGCCCATCATTCCCATTAACGGATTACTCATGCGTCAGCTCCCCTTTCTGTTCTTCCGGCTGAGGTTTTAATGTATCCAGTAATTTGTTGAATTCTTCTCTTGTTACGTACTTAGCGTCCATGTTTTCCACTACAGGTTGTGGATTGTTCGCCTGTACCTCATGGAATTCAAAAGCTTTAAACGTAACACTTCCCACACCGTCAACAGATTTAACGTAGAAATACGGTGCATTGTTATCCATCATCCAAGCCGTTGTTCCTGGCTGTACAATCTGATTCCTTGCCCCGTCAATCCCGGCCACCTGTATCCAGTTTACATTCGGCTGTGGCTGTGCCTTGTATTGCTGTTGAGCTTGTGATAAGTTGTCTATCCGTTGTCGTAATGCCATCTGATCTTGCATATAAGCATCCTGTGGCATGTACGATGTATATGGCATATATGGATTCATACTCATACCTCCTGTAAATTAGTATTTGTTGTTCTCTATGCTTTCATTTTACGCATAAAAAAGAGACCTTAACAGTTCGTTAAAGTCTCTAAAAAGTATCACTTATTCTTCTGTATAACGGGTGTTCGTAATCTTTCCGTACACATCTTCGTACAACTCCTGTTTATCCCCGTTGTATGTGTACTCTGCATAGATTCCGTCACCACTGATGTCAGTTGAAGCAAGGCATTTATAGTTCTGTAAAGTTTTGCAACTCCATACAATAAATACATTGCTTAAGTCAATTGTTTGAACATCATTAGGTCCCTTGTGAGGTTTGTCGCTCTTGTTGTACCATTCAACAAGTTTCTTTTTACATACACTCTGAAAGTGATCCATTCCTGTGATAATCATGATTAATCCTCCTCATAAATAATATCTAATCCGTAAGCAACAGCAGCATCATGTTCAATCTTGCATCCTCTTGCATTCTCCCAGCCTTTACAGAAATACGCTGCATGGCACAGAGACATATTTTCTAAGGACTTAGCAAGAAAACATAATGGAATCTGAACTACTCCACGTTCTTTCATAGATTCATTGCTGTACCATTCATCTGTGAAAAGAGTATTTACAATCTCATATCCTTTTTCCTTAAGAACTCTGATTGCTTTCTCTCTTGTTGCTACGATTTCTTCATCAGTTTTTCCAGCCATCGGCTGACTTAACATTGCTTTCATTATAACATTCTCCTTTTCTTACAATGCTCCTATTTCTTCAAATGTTTTCATAATTTTAGGAAACTGAATAGCAAACCAGTCAACGATTGTTTCTTCATGTCCGAACTGTTTATAATGTTCAAAGTTTGCCTGTAATCCGCTTTCAGCAAGAAAAGCATGTATGATTTCATGTCTTAACTGTTTTTTCATAAGTTTTTCAAAATAGCCAACTTCGTTTACATTATTATTTCTGACTTTTATTATGTGCGCTGTATAGTCGCAAAAGCCGTCAATCGTTTCGTCTTCAAACGCTTCTCTAATTATTTCGTATTCCGTTCCAAGAATATTTACTTTTTGCATTTATTCCTCCACTAACTCAAATCTATACTTCTGCTTCACATCTGGGTATTTCTTCCTGTCTACTTCGCTTACGAACATTCCATAAGGTCTGCACCACACGCCACCAGAACATTCATAGACTACCTTGAACTGTCCTGGCATTTCGCTATCCTGTGCAATATACAGGACTTTCGCTGTTTCGCCCTTGAAGTGCCTGTACACCTGTCCCGGTTCAACTTTTCTATTGTTCACTGTTGGCGGTTCATTGTTGAAATACTTCTCACATTCTGCCAAAACACAATTCTCTTGCATGAGTGGATGCTTTTCATCCAGTTTCTTAATCTCTGCTTTCTGTACGTGAATGTGCTGTCCTACAAGTGGAAATCCACAGCCATAAAGCATTTTCGCCTTAATGTGGTGTGGTTCAAGTCTTCCTGTCGGGTCTATGAGATATCCACTTATTTTAAAAATCTTAGGTATCATAGAATCACCTCTTTGCACCTGCTATTTTGTTGTGCTCTTCTTCATATATTTGTTTTGTTCCAACTAAGCGAAATGTATTAGTTCCAGCACTTGATCCGTAATATGCTTGGAAATCTATTTTTTCTGTATGGACATTCGAAAAATCCACAAAAGGTTTTACAAATTCAGCGGTTTCAAAAACAGGAATATACGCTATATGTCCATGCTTATATTTTTTTCTTCCTTTTTCGTCAATAATCCAACCAGCGTTAAAACTTATTTCACCAAACACAAGTACGCCTGATACTTCTTGCCCAGTTGCTTCGATGTACGCTTTACAAGGTTTTGCACTTTCAAGCCACATGCCTATACCACCCTTTCAATCTTATCATTCACTCTTCTACTCAATCTTTTGACCGTAGACACACTCACATTCATTTCTTCCGCACAGTCCTCTAAAGGCATAGCTTTAGCACGAAGCCGAAACAGTTTCAATTCATCCGATGTAAAGTTGCATTCTAACTCAAAATAGTCAAGTTCTGGTCGTGTAAAAGAGTATATTTTCATAATTCCTTTGGTTTCTTGTCCGTCATAGCATTTACAAGCTCTTCCCGAGTTTTTTTTAACCCCTCAATGTTATTCCCTGTGATTTTGTTTTCGATCAAATTAAACATACTTCTCATTAATAGATTCATATCATCCCTCGTATTCCTTATGTTCTTATAATCGTTATCAAGTTTCTGATTAATCCCTGTGATAGATGTTTCAATATTCGTTATTCGCTTTTCAATCTGTTCTATACGGTTGTCCTGTTTTTGCTTTGGTGCTTTCCATGATTTGTACCACCCGGAAAGCACAGCAACAGCACCACCGATAACAGATATAGCACCGCATATAGCAAGTATCTGTGTTATTAGTTCCATATTCACTTTTCCTTTGAATTGATATATCTCTGTGCTGCTTTTGCTGATCTCACAGCCTGTGACCTATCCCACTGTGCTACCCGTAGACGTTCCGAATATTCTTTAAGGTCATTTTCTTTGCAGTAATCACGATAATGCTTATTTTGCCGTCTGAGTACCGCTGATTTGCGGTCGTACATCTGTTGCAATTCGAATTTAAGCTTATCATCTCCGCTTGCATCTATAGCAGTCTGCAAATTCTGAATCTCTCTCTTGCTGTTGCGAATGCGTCTTTCCATAAGCCGTTGCTTTTTTGCGCGCTCTTCCGCTTTGATATTGTCTTCACTCGACAGGTTAATATCTGCATACGGATTGTTTTCACCGTCACCTGATCCGAAAGAGTGTCGGCAGTTCACACCACACAACCCTGTCACCGTTCCGTAGCCTGTTGATGTTCGGAAGTCAGGGAACCTCTTGTCTTTGCCTGTCCGGGAATAGAATTTCCCTTGCCACCAAAAGTGGTTTGTTGGATTGTTTCCACCATCACCAATTCGTGCTCCTACATGTGCCGATACTAAGATGGTATCCCATTCTAATTCTTCCATTCGTTTTAGTGCGATTGCTCCGGCACACTGACTTATCCCTGTGCGGACAGTCATCATAGTAGCTGATTCAATGCTCATTTCTCTACCAGACGGATACGATACTTTAACGCCTTGCTTTATCATCCTGTCAACAGCATTCCTGACGGCTTGTGTATATGATATGGCACCGCTTGATGTCATGCGGTAAGCTGTGTCGACCTCTTTTAAAAACAACTTCTGTGCTTCATCTGCAGTTGTTCGTGTGAGGTTTCTCCATTCTCCGCACGTAGCGTTATAATCTCTTTCCAGTATTCTTAGCAATGCCGGAGATTGCAATAAGGGCGTAGGTGATAGTCCTACCGCCCTATATATCGCATCGTCTCTATCGATAGCTTTTATACCAGCTTCTTCAAATGCGCTTTTCAGCTCTCTCTCTTGCTTTTTCGTTTTGTCAGCAATCTCTTTTTGTATGTCTTCCAGTAAGTAGCCGGATTCTTGTAGCACCTGTATCTGCCACCTATCTGTAGCCGTAAGTAGATAATCTTCTCCACGGCCTATACGTACCATTATGCGCTCAATGATCATGTCCATGATGTTTTTATGCATGTCTGACGTTATCTTTTCCGCACCCTCGGTCACATGGAAGAGATATTCCGGTGTAAGCATTACTTATCCTTTCCGCCGGGAATTATTGCTACTAAAAGCAAAAAAGCACAGATAACAATGATATTAATAGTACTTGTTGCCATATTTATTCCCCCTCTACTTCCGGAATACCGGCTACAGATGTAAGCAAGCTTGCCACTCCGGCTACGGCTGTTACTCCGATTGCATATTTCCAATCAATTTCATAGATTCCTTTTCCAACGATCACAAATCCAAGTGCGGTCTGTGCCATCGTCTTAACACATCTTATGCCTGTTGCTTTCAGCCATTTAACAGTGTTTACATTTGGTTTCAATACACAATTTTTAAACATAATATCACTCCTTTTCTTAAGTTTACGAAAGAATAATGTATGTGTTGTACCCTATTCATCGCCAAACAATCCGCTGTCCGGCTTGTTCTGTTCCTGTGCTTCTTTTATCATTGCTTTCGCTTCGCTTTCGGTCATTCCCTCGAATTTCTCAAAATACATCCATGCCGGAACCTTGCCCTGTAAAACATAATTCCACCACCGTGCACGATCATCCTCTAAGTTGTATACAAGGTCTTCAAAATCACATGCAGTTTGGTAGTTAGTTGCCGGGATAGTTCCGTTTGCCGTGCCGACTGCATACAGGATATAAATGATTCTGTGCAGTACTCCATCATGGTTCTTTCCGTCCAAAATGTTTCGGAATGCCTGGATGGTATGCAGCGTACGTCTATCGTCAGATTCTACCTGTGTTGCTGTCTGTATGCCTTGATTCTGGTCGAAAGAGAAATATCCGTTTGAGAATCCGCATTTATATCCGATGATGGATAGATAGAAGTTAATAGCACTCACTCTATCTGTTACAAGCAGAGTAGGTACATGTTCATGAATGGTATTGTCTTCATTTATCCCTTGCTCCAATCCGCTCACAAATCTTGGTAGCTCAATACCCTGTGCGTTTGCAAATTGGATAGCCGACTGTGACACAAATGTCATGTGCTGACTGTCTTCCTGTTCGTCTCCCATCTTGCTAAGGGCAATATCCAACCATCTCAATTCTTCGATGCATTCTGAGAACGCCGGAACAGTCAGTGGAGATTCCTTGTCAATCGCATTTGCATAAGGATTACGCCAATACGCAAACAGTGGATATTCTAACCCATGTACGTACACTTCCGGCTCAATGTCTTTCCATTCATCTACCCTGTCAAGCGTGATCTCTGTACCAATCATATCTTTGTTATCTGACTTGAAAGCCTTACTGGATATATGGTATACACGTTCCAGTCCGACATCTTCAAATCTGTGGTACTCAGCTTTTGTGTAGTATTTGTCGTTTTTCTTAAGGTAGGAGAAAAAGATAGCTGCTAACGCATCCCCGTCCGTGTTGGTGTCTGTAATCAAAAAGTAATCCGGATCCAAGAATTCTACATCATCACCGTTGCTCTTGACCATCATCCCACAGGTCGCACAGCTTTCCTCTTGTTTCTCCTGTAAGGTGTTCATCACACTGTCAAATCTCTTTTGCAGTTCATTATTCCCTGTAATCTTGATATCCGTATTAAACAGTGTGAGGTTCGCTATCTCACGACAAATCACATTCGAAAACCTTGTCGGCTTTATCTTCCCACTGGTACACCACTTTGGCACACCAGATCTCATGCTTTTATACAGTGACAGGGCGGTATCCATATCAGAAGACCGCCCTGTTTCAATTCCGAATATGTTTTTAGCGTCATTTACTTTAACCATTTTATTCCATACCGCCTTAATCTTTTCTATCAGTCTCATTGTTTCACTCCATTAATATTGCCATCTTAAGCGTCTGCGTAAGAATGTGTAGCAGAAATACCTTGTATCATCCATAGCGTGGTCATTTTCTTTAATAACTGCATCCTCGCTCTTTTCTTCATCCCATCGGTACATACCAAATTCGTTGATACAGTCTTTACAGTCTTCGTATATCTTAAGCATGCCTTTGTTTAGCATGGTTGTAACCACACGGATACCGTCAAGTACATCATTATCTGCTTTCTTTACTGTATATTCTCCGTATTTCTTAATGACTTCAATGAATGATGCAGCAGACGGGTCTATAATGATGCAATACACCTTTCTATCTCCTATCAGCTCTTTCAGCATTTTATAATAGGCTTCATCATCCACCCTCTTCCCGGTCTCACGGCTGTTATAATACACTTCTGCTTCTCTCTGTGCCGTGCGTCCGTTGAACGCCCACAGTCCGGCAGAGAACGGATTGACTGTACCGTAGTCAATAGATACGATGTATTCTTTCGCTCCTGTCATGTGTTCGTGTGCTACGTGCTTCTCTTCGTCAAACATCTGATAGACAAGTCCCTCGGCCACACACCACAGTCCTAAGATATACCGTTTGAAGAACACACCTACATACATGCTTCTGTATCTCTTCTTAATTGCTTCGGACAGAGACAGGTTATCATCCATTGTAAAATGCAGGTACAGGATATTCTTCTGATCGCACTTATCAATCCAGTTAACTTTGAACCAGTGTCGAGGTCCGTCCGGGTTGCAGTTGAACCAGTATTTAGAACCTGTCACTGAGCAACGGCCTGTTGCCTGGTTGACAAACGATTCCGGCATCAATGCCACTTCGTCAAAAAACATTCCGGCAAGTGTGATTCCCTGTATCAAGTCCTGAGAACGTTCATCTTTACCGCCGAATATGTAGAAGAAATTCTGCACATTTCCTTTGCTGACCACAATAAGGTTGTCCGACCGATGGTCTACCACTGTATATCCACGGCTTTTCAACATCAGTTTCAACCAGAACAGCACATTACGCCGAAATGAGCCGATAGTCTTTCCGGCCATGCCGAAATTCTGTTGATTGAATGTGCTCATTGCCCACAGTACATAAGACAGTGACATACACAGTGTCTTACCGCTTCGGATAGCTCCGTCAGCTATGATTCCCTCTTTGTTCTTTACAGGACTGGATTCACACCACCAGGTAAGTACTTTCTTCTGCTTAACAGAAAAAGGCTTGAACTCAAATCCTTGCTTCTTAGCCTTTTCTTTCATGGCAACCGCATGCTTCATAATGCTTTGCCGGATGTTTTGTATTCTGTTCTCAATGCTACTCATCCGTCCATACCTCGCCCGCTGTTGCATTTAAGGCATCCAAGAAGTTATCAGTGCTTTCTTCCTCTGGTGTAGAATCTTTGTACTGTGCTTCTAATTTGGCAAGTTCGATATCCATTCGTCTATCGTCCATATTGCGCTTGAGTAATTCTTGTGCACACTTTGTGCGTTCTGATAATGGAGCGTCTAAGTCGAATTGATCTTTCACTTCTCCACGCATGACAGATGTAAGATACTGCATAATCTCAGTGATATCTGCGATACGTGCATCATCTATTTGTTTTTGTCGTTTCTGTATATATTCCAAAACGACAGGTTTTTTCATATTCTCCGCTCCGGCTTGTCTCGCCGTCTTCTCACTATACCCGGCTCTCTTTGCAGCTTCTGTCTGATTCCCACACTTCAAGAATTCATCAGCAAACGCTTTCTGCTTCGGAGTAGGTTCTTTCCCTTTCGGCATTTACCCACCCTCTTCCATATATCCATCCATGTTACTCACCGCCCTTGCCTGTTCTACACAGTTTCTTTATGAGGTTACTGTACCTGTCTGTAATGACATCCAGTGCAATGTTGAGTGCTTGTATCGTTCCATTCTGTCTGTTATGTTCTTCTACCAGTCTCTTATTTTTTTCAGTAAGTTCCTTTACTTCGCACAATGCCCGTTCTCCGGCAGCCTTTGCGTCTTCTACCTCTTTTTGCAGATACTCATTCTTTTCTTTCAGCTTTTCATTTTTTATAATCATGTCACCGAGCTTCTTCTGCATTTCTTCTTTAATCATGTTTTCTATTGTTTCCGCATAAGTCTCAATCATTCTTTCACTGCCCTCCATATATCATTTAAACAATTTACAATTTCTATCTGTGATGCTGTTCGGATAATTTCATATTCATAATATTTCCATTCCCCGTTTTTCTTTCGTTCTAATACTCTGGTAGATAGGATGTACATGGTGATAAGTCTATTTTGCTCTACGGAATAGAACTGACTTGTCCCCATCTTAACAACTAATCCTTTTTGCAGTATTGCTTTCTGCAGCTTCTTGGCAATGCTATTTAGATTTGCCATGCTATCTACCTCCCGGCATTAAACCATGCATCAAAATTCTTCATTCTTCTTTTCCTTGCCCGGTCATAAGTGGTTGTTGTCCGGCTTGCATCATGCATAGCACTTGTATCCCCTTTCTCTATCTTTTGGTTAAACTCATGCATCTTATCCTGTGCCTTATTACTTGCTGTCAAAAGATTTCTATACTCTTTTGCAAGTCTCTGGTTCTTGTACAGTGCATCCGCGCTTCCAAGCTTTGCTATCTTTCTTTTCGTTTCATTTAATCTGTCTCTATAATATTCGCTTATTCTTTTTGCTTCTTTTTTGTCCTTGACAGAATCAATAAACTCTATGTTTCCGCTCTGTGCCGTTTTTTCCAGTTTGACATCTTTCTTAACTGTTCCGCTCCCACGTAATGCGTCACTTTTCTTGGACGCATTGTAGAATATCCTCGCCGCCCCCTTGGCCACAGGGGTTCCGCTTATCGCACTTGCGCTACCTCTACCGCCCATTTTATTTACCTCTTTTCCTTTCCGTCAGTTCTTCTCCGAACGACTTAATCTTTACAATGTTCCCTGTGCACTCTTCCGGAACCTGTCCATAAAATAGTACTGTCTCAGGTTCCAATCTTCTCAGCATCTCGTCATATCCATTTAAGAATAACGCTTTCCGTTCCTTACTATTCATTACTCCAACACTGGATACTGCTACCACACCGCCTGCCGGCTCACCGTCAAAGCACCACTCAAACGATTTTTCTGTCGCCCAACTAATTGTAGGTATCACGTCAATACCGTACATCTGCATATATGCACCTATCCAGTTTTTGCGGAAGTGGTTGTAAATCTGTAATGCTTTTGGAAAATCAGTATAAGTGCTGAAATCTGGTGACATGATAAATCGAAACTGCGAAAGCATGTCGATGTAAGCATCTGGCCTGTTCCATAATCTTTGAAATTGGTAATCGTCAAGAAAGAAATGCACGCCTTTCCCGGCTCTGTCTTTACATGTCTTAGCTTGGTTGAATCCGATAAACTTGCACGGCTCATACTTTGTAGGTTGTATCTCTGGTATTCCAAACTCATTTACCATGTCAAATATCATTCGTTGCTGATTCTCATAATTCATATTTTCTTTATACATAAAAATAGCACCTCCCACGATAATTACATCTTACCGTCAGAAGTGCTATTTCATTGTCCCCGTTATTTAGTTTTATTACTTATATTATACCACAAAAACTATGTTTTTTCTATCTGTTCCATGTACTTTTTTCTTTCTTAATAGTTATCACACCGTCTTTTTCTTCCAGGACAACGCTTCTATCGTCTTCCGTCACGCCAAGTGCCTTTATCATCCCTACCGGAATAGAAATACGGTAATTCTTTGTATTCTTTCCAGATGTTCCCCCGGCTTTGTTTATCATGACGTTTCTTTTTGCTTTCTCCATTACTATCTCCTTTTTTATCGCAATATTGCAATCACTTCCGCGTTTCTTATAATGATTTCGTCTTTATCGTTTCCGTATTGCATTACGTTTCCACCGATTAAGTATGTTTTTTCTACGTAAGATTTTACAGCTTCAATCATTTCTTCGATATTGTTTTCAGATACTTTAAGTGCACATGTGCCGTCAAGTTCTCCACCGTCGTAGAATCCGACATAAGGACCGTCTGAAATGCTTTATTAAATCATTATGCATGTTTCGTTTTCGCCCTCGTAATTGTCTTCCGCTTCTTCCGCTTCTTCCAGGCTTGAGCAGATCGCTATTGTTTCATGGCTAGGTATTTCAACGACTTCAATTTTCATCTCTGTGCTTTCTAATGTGTCAATAAAATCTGTCTGTACAAATTTGCTTTCGTCTTCGTCATATTCAAATTCATTTTCTTCAATTACATACTCTTCAACCTTGTAGAATGTCATTCCGTGGTAAGAAAATTTGCTAACATCTGTTTTACGTTTTGCAAGTTCCTTTTTCGCTTCCTCCAGTGTATCGAATGTTTTTATATATTCCGGCGAATCGTCAAAAGCCGTGCATCCTTCTTCAATTTCTTTTCTATCTTTATACTTAATTTCTGCCGTTCTTTTTACTAAATCATATTTTTTCATTTTTCTTCCTCCTGTGATGTGTTCCTCTCTTAACTGTCTTTATTATACCATAGTGGTGTCCACTAGTCAAGTAAAAAAAATAAAAGATTTCAATTGTTTTCAAAATCTTTTTCTCTTAATCTATATATTTATATTTCCGGTTCTCGTCTTTATTATCTTAATCATATAATAGAATCTTGGTCTTTTCTTCCTTTTCTCTACTTCCTACCGCTGTTGGGATGATGGTTGGAACACGAGAAAGTACCTATTAATATATGCTAAAATGTATGTCTATGTCATCTTCTGTGATAACTACCTTTTCAACACACTCTTTTAGCACCTTGTTTTTCTCGGAATCCGTCAGTGTATCCCACACGTTGGACATCTCTTTTATTTTCTCTATTTTTTCTCCCCGTCCGGCTTTCTCCCGGATGTCTTCTGCCTTTAGTTCTTCCCGTAGGTTTTTTAGTGTTTTTTCTTCTGCCTGGATAACATCCAAAAGCGTATCTGTACCGGAGTTACCGCTTGCATACAATGTGTATAGGCGTTTCAGTTTTGCTTCGCTTAGTGATATCTCTTTTTCTATCATCTTCCGAGTGCTTTCAGATTCATTCTCTTTTTCTTCGACATTAACGATGAATCGCTTAAAACAGTCCTCTACTTCTTTTTCTACCACATCCGCCCGCACCTTTTTATTCTTGCAAGGGTTCCCTGTCTTAGATATATGCTCTTTTCCCTTGTACTGTGAGTAACATACTATCTTGGTGTACTTTCCCCACTTCTGCATCCGCATTTTAGTACCGCATTTTCCGCAGTAGCACAATCCGGTAAGCATATACTTGTTGCTTACATAAGCATTCGTGGATCTCTTTTTTATCTCTTCCTGTACTTCGTAGAATAGTTTTTCGTCTATGATCGGTTCATGCAAGCCTTGGTATGTTTTCCCTTTATATTGTATTTTACCTACATAGGCTATTCTCCTAATAATGTTCGATACAAGCTTCTCCGAATGCATCCCGAGAATTTTTTGTATCCTATCACACGAATATCCGTCCCGGAACATCTGAAAGATAGCTTTTACCTTTTCCGCTTCTTCCGGGATGATATGTAATATCCCGTCATTCCTGTCGTACCTATATCCGTAAGGTATCGTACCGCCACCCATCCACAGTCCACGCTTTACACGTTCCACCATCCCGGCTCTTGTACGCATATAGATAACCTCTCGCTCATACTGTCCCATGACAGCATTAACGCCCAACATCACACGATCCATCGGTGTTTCATTCCGCAAATCCTCTGTAGCCGATACTACCTCTACATTGTATTTTGGTAAGAGCTTGCTCACTAGCGTAAGAGTATCTACAACATCACGGCTCATTCTATCAAGCTTGTAGATGTATACTGCCTGTATTTCTCCGGCTTCTGCATCTTCCAGAAGTTTCTGTATGTTCGGTCTTTGGATATTGCTCCCGGAATATCCCCCGTCCACATACCATCTGGCTATCTTCACGCCCCTTTTCTTGGCAAGTTCCTTTATCTTGTCTTCTTGGACATCAAGACCATACTTTTCGGTCTGTGCTTCTGTAGACACTCTCATATAACCTACATTTAATTTTTTCATGTCAATTCTCCTTTCAATTAAAAAAAGAATTGACCAAGATTCTATCAAGGTCAATTCTAAAATATCACTTATTTTTTGTCAACTTTTCTGAAAGAATCCTTTTTACCGCCTTGTTATGGATTTCATATTTGGAAAGTTCTTCTTTTGTCACCTGTTTACCGTTCACAAAAACTCTTACCATCCGCATCACTCCTTTTCGGTAGTATTCCCGTGTTTGTGTCTTTTTATTCCGAATAGCCTTTCTGCCATCTTTCCATCGTCATGTTCTCCCCAAAGTATCCACCTGTACATTTCATCCAAGACTTTCCTCCGATAGCCTTGGAAGTCTTTTCTTGCAATCGGTATCCAGTATCTTTTGCTTATATAGTCATATCCGATTCCCGTGATAAGTGAGAAGAACAATATGCCCGACAAGTCATTATTCGCATTTTGACACCATTTCAGTAATTCAAGCTGATCGTTTCCACGCATCCTCTGACATTCATTCAACATCTTTTTTTCGTCCTCTTCACTTATGTAGTAGATGTCTTTATGTGCCCCTCTCAGATATTTGTCTCTTACTCCGGCCATTAATCAATCCCTTCCTTTTCGCATATCCTAATACATCACTTTTGACCAAATAGTAGTTTTTTCTTTTTACCGTCTTCTCCTTTGTTTTTTCTTCCAATGCATTCATCCTTAAATACATCCTTTACCAAATCCAAAATTCCATGTGCAGATATTTTCCCGGATACTCCGTTTCCCAGTAATAATGACCGTGATAGTCATCTTCACAATATCCAGTCCACTGTTCACACCACTCTCTACCACTGACTGTTGCTTGCTCATCACCAGTGTGATGATCTGTAATATCGGCGCAATCCGAATTCATTCCATCCATATCAAGATTTTCTTTGCACCATGTCTCTATTTCTTCGTTAAGTTTATTTCTCTGCTCGATTTTGTCTACTATTTCTTTTGGAATTTTACTCATAGTTGTCAACCACCTCCAACTGCTTCAAGTCCTTGATAAGCCAAGGTTCGGAATCTGACCATTTGATCATTGGGAAATCCAACTTAAAGAATTTTAAGCTTTTGTCTGATTCACACCCACTACTTTCCCAACAGTCAATAAGTTTATGTGGTTTGCTGATATAAATGAACAAACCACCATCCATATCCCTAGTTATATAATTTATTCTTGTGTCAATATACTCCAAAAACGCTCTATCCCTCTTGCTTATCACTGGCTTTTCGGTGTACTCCGATTCTGCCCATTCTTTTAAGCGTTCTTTGTCACAAAGCAAAAAATCATTACAGCGATAACAGTTTGCACAATTGCTCTTTTCGCAAGCGATCGGCTTTCCGGTCACTTTACTGACAGAAACTGCATTCCCACTGCAAGCGATCTCAATAATCTCACTTTCATACTTCTCTTTATTCTTCATCTCTTCCACCTCGTTTCACAATTTCAATTGCCTTATCCAGTGCAAGCCTATCACTCATTTCGCCATCCCAACAGGTCTTGAAATATTTGCAATGTCCACAATCTTCTCTTGCACAAGCGCCATTTTCTTTGATGGATTCAATGCATTTGATAACCTTATTCGTGTCATAAGCTGTCGGTCTTCCAACTATGTATCCTATCGCAAGGCTCATTCCCTCTACAACATCAAGATTGTATTGGTATTTCATGCGGTCCATATCAATTCTCATTCTTCTTATAAGTTTATCCGCATCAATCAGTCTTCCCATCTTCTGCTCTCCTGTTCCATTCCTCAACAGCCTTATCTCTTTCATCTTCGATTATTACGAAATCGCCATTCCTGAAAGTTATCTCCACACCATAGATATGTGATGAATTCATTCCACAATTTCTGCATCTAATGTTAAACCGATACTTGAAATTTTCACCGTTCGTTCCAGTTGTATTTGTTCTAAATTCTGCTTTCTTACCGCAGAATGGACACGGCTTTAATCTTTCACTATATTTCATCTATTTGTTCTCCCTTATACGGTTCCGGCAATGGTGTCCACTGAACAACATTGGCTAAAACAGGAAAACCCGTATTGGCATTTATCCAGCACTCCATGTGATCAACGATTTTGAAATAGGCGAATATGCACATTCTGTCCTCAATGCCGCATTCAATATCAGCTACTACAATCTGTCTATCTTTTGGTAATCTCTCGCTGCATAGAATCCATTTGCCAAAATCATTATTTTCCTGCTCTATCAATTCAAAACACTGTTCTTTCCACTCAAGCACATATCCCAGAGTATAAGAGCCATACCCGATGTAATCTTCGTTATTGCCTATCTTTCTATACTTAATAGCGTAATATGGTTTTTCTTTCGTCCCAGTCACTACAATGTCAATACTCTCTACCTTTATCTTTTCCTGTTCTTTATTTCCCGTTGGTGCATATGTATTATCCATGCTATTCTCCTTTCTCACTCAGCTCTTTTATCTTTTCGTCATATTCTTTAGGTGGAACGGATATGGCGCGCAATCTAACATTGTTTCTATCCACGCCATGTTTTTTGAAATGGTACTCTTTTTTTAGGCTTACATACTTTTCGCCGACACAATGTGCAAAATCTATCAGGCAGAGTGGGTTCTCTCCTATTATGTAAGTCTCGATAATAACTCCGTCCAAATAACCTTTTAAATATTCATAATATGCCCATAGAGGTTTGTTTTTGTCTCTTTCGGATACGATCTCGCCGGTGTTTCTGTCTACCCAGTACATTTAGTCCACCTCTTCATCTTCCGGAAACCGGAATGTAAAATTATCACAAATTCCATCCTTGAAAACTTCTACAATATTATCCGGCATCATTCCGATTTGCGTTCCCATTCCGCATAACACGCTTCGGTTAAATTCGCTATCCGCATATTTTTTTCTGCACATCTCCATAGCCTTGATCGCTTTTTCTTCGGTGGAATATTCAGCTAAAATATAAACTCTATCTCCTTTGCCGAGGTCATTCCCCGGAAATGTTCCAATGATTGTTGCCATATTTTTCGAATATGGTGAAATTGCAATCAATTCATAAGGCACATCCAGTAATCCGTTCTGGCTAATGATTCTCATTATCTTCCACTCCTTAACATACAGAATAGTAATTCTGTCATAGATCTTTTTCTTAGTCCCATTCTGCAAGGCTTTACTACCTTTAATTCCCACCCCATCACATTTGCGCCATCTATCGGCGTTGGATTTTGGAATTCATCTTCTGGCTTTTTCATATACGGGACAGCTACCATAATTCCCCAATATTTAGATGATTCCGGGTTGCATTGGTGTAAGTGTTCATCAAACTTACCGTTTTGTAAATCTGGTAGCAAGTCTTTGTAGCACTCCATCGTAGTTACTATATAGTTCTTTTCTCCATAGAAATTCAGTCCATTACCGCTATAAACATCTTCCTTGCAACTTTTAATTTCGTAACAAGTAAATATTCCTTTTTCCACCCCGGATATAGACATTTGATCTCCGGGTGAAAACTGCATATAATCCACACGTTTTGCCTTGGATGTCCACGGGTCAATGCTCACTTCTTTTGCATAATGTTTTCCAAAAACGTTTAGTTTGGTGCGTTCAAGTGTATGCGACAGGAAAAGTGTAATTTCTTTTCTATTCATTTTTATCCTCCTTTACATAATCCGGGCATTCTTCCATGTATTCATGAAAATGTATTCTATCGCACACACTATTGCGATTATTGCAGTATTTGTAATGCTCGCATTCTATGCAACATTTGAACCTCTGCTTTCCGTACTTTTTGCATTCATATCTGCATCCCATACGCTCTATCCTCCCAGTCAATTTTTCTTCCACATTCGCTACAGTATTTCGGTTTGTGTTCTTCCGGCACTATATATTCATGTCCGCAACATGAGCATTTAAAATTAATATCTCCCGTGGATTCGTCCAAGATGATAGGCCTTGTCGGGAGTTTATCGCAGTCTTTCAATGCTTTCTTATATCCGTCCAGATATGCTTCTTTCTTTGCGATTTTTGTTTCATTTGTTGCAAGTACTATCACCATGCATACCATAATCATGCATACTATGTAACATACTAATTTCATAATTCGTTCCTTTCTCCCTAAAAATGAGTAAAAAAATACCAACCACCGAATACTGATGGTTGGTAGATGAAATTATGCTTCTTTATACTGTTTCAAATCTGATTCGCTTAGTTTTTCAAAAACAAATCCGCAATCAAGACATATATACCTTTGCGTTTCAACCGACATTATATTTGCAGGTTCTGTACAGGTTACATTCCCTTGCACACTTACTTTTTCTGGAATTCGTTTTGTTAAGGCTGTACTTCCACTAATTCTTTCGGTATTTTCGCTTTTACAAAATGGACATTTCATTGGCATTTTCCTCCCCGTATATTTGATACGAAAATTATACCATTCCAACCATCAATATTCAATTGTCAAGGTGCTTTCATGATTTTTCTCCACGTTTACAAATATCTAAAGCACAATGCATACATCTTTTGCTCCCAGTCACACCGAGATAAAAGCTCGTCAAAATCCTTTTCCGGCATGAACTTTATCCCGTAATGCAATCTGAATATGAATTTATATAATTCTTCAAACATTGCTACTCCTTGTATTTCTTCAAAATCTCTGTAATTGCTTTCATGTGATATGCCATGTTTTGGATATCTTCATCTTTAATCGAACCAAGACCGTATTTCCTGTCAAAGTCCTCAAACGCACGTCTTCTATCTTTAATTTGTTTAAACATGATAGCTAATTCATTTTCTTTTTCCGCATTTTCATCATACTCATAAAAAATCTCATTCTTATCATGTTCTCCGAATTGATCTGTCTCAATCTTTGTCCGTTTCGGAGTAATTCTTGTAATTTTTGCCGGAGTAATTAACTGGTGTCGGAATGATGATTTCCATCCGAAGCTCACCTCTCTTGCAACTCCTACCACATCCCCGACTTTCAATGTGTCTTTATCTATCTTTTTTAATTCAATGTGCATAATTAATCTCTCCAATCAAATGCTTTTCCACATTTATGGCAATAATATATATCTGTCCCATCAAGTACTCCCGGTTTATGTGTTGTTGTAAATCTTCTTTTGCACTGCGGGCATTCCCACAGTGAACAAGTATCGCTCCTGTTATGTAGAAATATCGGTTTTTCTGGAATTTGTTTTCTAAGTGCCATATCTACCTCGCTTGAATCGAATTCAATTTTATTCACTGCTACATCTGGTCTTTTAGCCATATTTTTTACCTTTCTACGCAAATCTTATTTTTTCTGCAATTGCTTCGATCACATTTACAGTTACTCCATTTCCGGCTTGCTTATACAACTGGCTGTCAGAATTTACAAATGCTGCTTTTTCAAAGTAATCATCTGTCCATCCTTGAAGTCTAAAACACTCTTTCGGAGTCAGTCGCCTGATTGCTATGTAGCATTGGTATTTTTCATACCATACAGCATATACGGTCAATTCTTCGGATACCTGCACGAAAATCCCTTGATTGCAACTGGTGTCTAAGGTATTCGCAACATCACGCCCAACTCTTCCTCTTCTTGTTTTACTTCCATGAACAGCTAGATTTACGTTATCAACGCCTACTCTGCATTCTTGATATCCTTGTTTTGTTGCTTCTTTAACCTTGATTGCAACTCCGTGCCTGTCCTGTCCTGTTAGTGTGAACATCGGTTCTTCATCGTCTTTGAACCTCCGTCCATTCTGTCGCTTTTTCGCTCGATCAGGTGTAAGAACCAGAATTGCAACTCCACTTACTTCTGCTTTATGATTTGTGATTCCTTTGTTGTATCTAGCCTGTAAGCACCTTGCCTTATTAGTTAGCTCTGATTTTTGATAGCTCAAATCTATAAAACACGGCATTGCTACGTGATGTCCTCTTCCTCCTCCGGCCGCTGTGTCTAATGCTTCTGTGATTCCTTCCTGTGAGAATACTTGTGTATTTCTCCTGTAACCGTCTCTGTGACCTATTATTTGAATACTATCTTCTCTGTCTGCTCTTTCGACAGGAAATACTTCTGTGGAACCTCTGCTTCTAAGATGTCCGATAATGAAGCACCTTTCTCTGTTTTGTGGCACTCCGAAATCTTTGGAGTTGAGCACCTGCCATTCTGCATCATACCCCCCCTGCTCCATTTCAATGAGCAATCTGGCGAAATCCCATCCTCCATTAACACTAAGCAAATTCTTAACGTTCTCAATGAAAAGGTAAGTGGGTTTATCTTCTTCTTTGAGCTGTCCGATAAGGTACATAACTCTGAAAAACAAGCTCGAACGGTTTCCTTGAAATCCAAGTTGCTTTCCTGCGACTGAGATGTCTTGGCATGGGAATCCGAAACACCAACAGTCTGCTTTTGGAATATCATCGGCACACACTCTTCTAACGTCATTTGCGTACCATTCTCCATTTCTGTATTCATCGTTTAAAATCTCCTTCTGTCTTTTCTTCTGTGGTAATTCATCCAGCCTCTTTCTTTGTTCGTCCGTCAGAAGATGCATGGAAATATAACTCGCTGTAGCAAATTTATCAAATTCGCAAAAACCAACGCATTCATGTCCGGCAAGTTCCATTCCTCTTCGGAAACCACCTATTCCGGCGAACCAGTCTATAAATTTCACTCTCACATCCCCCAATCCTGTCTCGTACTGTCATTTCCAGCTACTCCATTCCTCTTAGCCGTAGTTCTTCCGTTAATCCCGTACATTTCATACAATCCTTTCGTAGCACGTATGCCGTTCCAGTGCATAGAATCTATTGGTTCATGGTAGAGTTTTATAAAATCATCCACGCTATAATGCATTTTAGGATTTCGCTCTGTATAATCTCTTGCCCGGTCTTCACTGCCATATCCGCATTTCGGTGCAAGTTTTATGAATTCTTCTTTTTTCATTCTTCTCGAAAGGAGCCGATATATCTTTGCCCGGCCGGAGCTCCGTACTCCTTTCTGTAAATTACATATTGTTTCTAAGAATTACGTCTATATATCCAGTTTGCAGTTCATATGCCGGCATTACATCTTTTACCCATATAATCGCACCCTTTGGATGTTCGTACTTCCATTCTTCTTCCGTCAGTTTCACATTTCTCAGTACCCACGCATGAGGTCTTTTATACCTTTTCTTCAACTCTGAATAAGATATGTCAACACAGTGTTTTTCTCTTTCCTCAGACCAATCAGAACAGGATATTGGATATGTAGAGTCTATAATACATGTGCCTTTTACAAGGTTTGTCCCACTTTCCAGTAAATAGATCGGCTGTCCTATTTTCTTGGTATTACTACCTCTTATTTCAATAGTTTTCTTCCCACTAAGGATAAGATTTAACCATCTCTTTTTTACAATTAGTCCATCCATCACTTCACCTCATTTGCCATCTGGAATCCCATCCTTGCCACATTCCTTAGATTTTCTCTTATCAGTGCCTTGTTGGTAATATGGTGCTTATTAAGCCATTCGTAATCCTCAGCACATTCATGTTCATAACGTTCAGCTTCGTATTCATACTCTGCTTTTGCTACCTGTAAGCACTGAATCATGTAATCTATCTTTTCTCGTGTGTTCATAGTTACTCCTTTACTACACATCTACGTTCGCCAATTGCGTAATATTTACCATCATGCTCTGTGCAGTATTTTTTAAGAACTTCTTCTTTCATGGTTGCAGTAATAATTGCTTCATTAGTCTTTTCTTCGTATACCACATTTCTTTTTTCATCCATTACAACAATGTACATTACGTTTTCCGTCTCAATCGGCTTTTTCTCATGGTCTGCTTTCCACTGCTTCGCTATCTTTAATGTCTTATCTGCATTTTTACCTATCCCGATCATACAGTAGTCTTCACCTTTAACATCAAGAATAGGGCATTTACTACACTCATTGTTCGCTTCGCATATATTGCTGATAATTTTCACAAGTTCTTCCGCTGTCAGTTCTTCTACTGGTTCAAGCATTTCGTATGCCCAGATTCTCGAAGAATTATCAACGGCTAACCTGTAGCGTTCTTTTTCAACTTTTGTTACTATCGTTTCTTCTCCAATATGTCTCACAGCACCACCATACATGTATAAACCACCATATGTTTTTCCAATAATCAAATTTCCTTTGATTTTTACCTTATCTCCAACCTTATATTTCATCTCTCGCACCTACGCTTTCGTTGAAATTCCGTTAACTTCTACATAATCTACTGGCAGTACCATGCATTTTCTTCCGTCAACTTCCTTGATTTCAAGATTATTGATGAAATCTACATCGATAGTTATCTTCCCCTCTGGAACCTGGATATTAACTACCTTGTTGTCACAAATGTTACTTGCCATAACAGGCACATTCCCGATGTTCTCCCGGTAAGCACCATCGAACATTTCCATCTTTTCATCAGGTACTCCGTTGCTACTGAATATCTTTTCCAGTTCGTTCCTATCAATTTTGTACGGCTCCGGGTCTTCTGCATGGCGCTCCATCTCTTCGCTAATGCCCTCATAGATGTCTTTCACAATCTTACAGTCTGCATCTTCTCCAAATACATCCCTTAACAACTTACCGAATTTATCTTTCTCTTCATCGGCAGATGCAACAAAATCAATTCCAAGTACCTCTCGAACCATTTCTTCTTGTACCTCGGCAGGCTTCCGGGTGTAATAGAGTGCGCTATGTACATCCATCTGTCGGTCGTTAAATGCCGGGAATAGAAATCCTTTGTCCGGCATATCTACTACCCAATCACGGGTTCTCTCTTCCATCCGTTCATCTTTCCCGTTGTAAGTAAGACCGGCTTTTGAAAGTTTCACCGGGCAGATGCAACAAAGAATGAAATCGTATACTTCCTCAGATGCATCCTCCAATTCTTCTCCGTCCGATGTCTTTCCAGGTACGTCATATACTGCATGGATAAGCACGATGTAGTAATTCTCAGCACAGTCATAAGACGTAAGAATCTTTTCATAGAATTCATCCAACAATGCCGGGTCTCTCAGTTTGCTTTCTCTCAGATTCATTAACAGTTCATGTTCTTTGCCCTCTAGGTCACTGCTTCTACTTTCTTTCAGCTTGTATTCCAGGTTCAACAGGTTCTTTCCGATTTTCCCGGATAACGCCTTCTTGAAAATATCAAAATACTTAAATGCCTGTTCTTCCGGTAGCGAAAGAAACGCTTCTTCTCTTTCCATTCGTTTCTCTTTTTCTCCATCCACGTAGCATCCGGCTATACGGGTGATCGAGCAATTCTCTGGCGAGAACTGCTTTCTGATTTCCAAAACTTCTTTTTTATTCATCTTCTACCTCCACAAATTCGCCATCCTTTAATGTGTACCATGTGTTTTCTTTTACTTTTTCGCCATCCACACGAACCATTAACGATCCTATGAACTCCCACGCTTCCTCTTCCCAGTACCATGCATCATCATCAATCCGTTTCCATTCTGCAAGGACAATCGTGGATCCTTTTACTCCTTTTGCCATTGCTTCTGGTCCCCAAGCTACCGCTACGCTATTTTGGTTTTCTGCTGCCGACTTTCCTTTGTATCCTGTCGCTGATGATGCTCCGCAGTATCCTGTCGCTGATGATGCTCCGTAGTCTCCTGTCGCTGATGATGCTCCTTTGTATCCTGTCGCTGATGATGCTCCTTTGTATCCTGTCGCTGATGATGCTCCGCAGTATCCTGTCGCTGATGATGCT
>OMEB01000006.1_pt1 | contig 153785 bp, 143 predicted proteins | sample 1645311 | NCBI WGS metagenome assembly OMEB01 (sample SAMEA103958119, study PRJEB25191) | human gut metagenome | biome: human-associated habitat [ENVO:00009003]; feature: intestine environment [ENVO:2100002]; material: feces | place: Germany | collected 2013/2015 | reverse complement strand
TCTTCAGTGCATGTCCTCTCCAGGAGTGCATAGACACTTTAGCACCCCAAAATTTAACAAAGAACACTTTTTAATTAATAAGATTACCTTTAATCAAATCATACCGAACGTTTTTTTAATTGACGCAAGGAAAAGAATAGCGATAACACGGTAGCCACTAAGAATACAACAGCAATTGGATAGTTAAACAAATCAAAAATATTTCCATTTCCAATTTGCAGTCCTCTTCTAAGGTTTTGCTCAAATGTGCCACCTAAAACAAACCCTAAAATAAATGGAGGCAACGGATACTTTAATTTTTCTAATGAATACCCAATAACCCCGAAGAGAACGATAGAAGCAGCATCAAACACCCGATTATCAAGAGCATATGCTCCAACTGAACAAAGTACCACAATAATTGGAAATAAATAATTCTTAGGCACTTTTAATATACGAATAAATAGTCGCATTGCCCCAAAGGACCAGATCAACATGAAAAACGATGATAAAATCATTGCCGTAAAGACACCATAAACGATATCTCCGTGAGCTTCAAAAAGCAATGGTCCTGGCTGAATTCCATGAATCATGAAACCTCCCAATAGCATAGCGGTTGCCGTATCGCCAGGAATTCCTAGCGTCAGAAGAGGGATCATGGCGCCACCAATTGTTGCATTATTGGCGGTCTCAGAAGCTACAACACCATCAATGACGCCTGTACCAAATCGTTCTGGATGCCTAGATTGGTTTTTGGCAATGGAATAAGAAACAATATTACTCGTTCCTCCACCAATACCCGGCAAAATTCCGATTCCTATACCAATAATTGCAGAACGTATGGCATTCTTGATTTGGCTAAAAAATTCTTGCAAAGAAAATCCAAAACCCTTCATATGAAATTTTGTTGCGACAAAATTTTCGCCTGATTGCATCATTCCTGCAGTTTTCATAACTTCAGAAATTGCATATAGACCTACTAGAACAGAAAGCATTGCAAATCCTGACGTTAGTTCAACACTTCCAAACGTAAATCTCTCAACTCCGTCAATTGGAGCTAATCCAACGGAAGCAAACATCATCCCAATAACTGCAGTAATGATTCCTTTGACAATATTTTTACCCGCTAAACTTGCAATTAAAGTAAGTGAAAACATGGTAACGGTAAAATATTCCCATGCTCCAAATTTAATCGTTATGCTAGCCAGAGGCGGAGCTATAAAAATCATAGCTGCAATTCCAAGGACTGTTCCAATAAATGAGAAAACCACACCTACCCCAAGCGCTTTACCACCCTCACCTTTGAGTGCTAACGGCCGTCCATCAAAACAAGTAGCAATCGAAGAAGGAGTACCTGGCATATTTAATAAAATTGCTGATACTAAGCCTCCTGATATTCCGCCAATATACAAAGCAACCAAGGAAGCTATTCCCATGGTAGTTGGCATTGAAAAGGTCATCGGTAGCATCATTGCAATGGCGATTGTTGCAGTGAGCCCTGGAATTGCGCCAAAAATAATTCCTATGCCCGTACACAAAAAAATTAATACGATGCTAATCGGATCTGATATAACAGCACTGATACCTTGAAGTAACATTTCAAGCATCTTATATTTCCTCCTTTCCTTCTATATTCCAAACGGGCCAACTGGAAGCATTAGAGCTAATAGATTATTAAAAAGATAATAAATAGTAATCGTTACAATAATCGATAGTACTACACACCAAGGAATACTTCTTTTTCGGTCTGTTTTTTTTGTCATAAGTTCTGACTGCATAAAGATATAAAAAATCGTAGATATGATGAATCCCAGGTTTGCTAATCCAACAATATAAAGAATTAAAAATACAACCGTAAGAACTACATCAGTCGTACAGACGTTACCCGTGTCGGATTCATTTTTTTCAGCCTGTTCCAGTTCTTTTTTTATGTTTACTCCGTGAACTTCATCATTTGAACTCGAGGCAACTTCATCTTCTTTTCTTACTCTCAGACTTGCATAACAGTGTAAGCAACTAAGTAAAAAGAGTATCACTGCCAGTGCTCTAGGAACACTGGCAGAAGTCAAAACCGTGACTCCAAATGCATTATAACCTCTAATAGAAAAAGTTCCACAGAAGTAAACGATTGAAAGAACTGCAAAAAAGATCGATGACAGTACTTCTTTTCGTTTATCATTCATAATAACTCCTCTTTGTTTTATAAGCCAAACCAATAAGTTTTATTTAGTTTCTTTTTGAACCTTACCTTGAAGTTTATCTGACAATTTCATAATTTGATCATAAGTTTTGCCCCATGATTTTTCGGAATCGGAAATACTTTCATAGTAAGGTTTTTGCATATACGCTTTATCGATTTCATTTGCATAACTTTTATCATTTTGAACAATATCTTTTACCGCTGCTGATAATGTTTCCGCAATTTTCGGATTAGTCCCTTTCGGGAAGAAGAAGGTATAAGGATAGACATAAGCACAATCGACGCCAGACTCCTTTAGCGTAGGAACGTTAGGAAGGACTGCACTTCTTTGGGGTGCACATGCCGCCAACACTTTAAATTTTCCTGTTTTTAAATAATCTTTAACACCGGCATATGAAGCGGGAATAACATCAACATGGCCGCCCAGCAAAGCAACAATACGGTCAGAAGAGCCACCTGAGTCTATAACATTTAATTTTGCGCCTGCATTTTGTAAAGAAATTGCGACATAATGAGAGGATGTGCCAGTATTTGCGGCAATTTTATATTGATTTGGATTCTTCTTACTATCTTCGATTAATTCTTTAATAGAGTTCCAAGGAGAATCTCCTCTAACCAAAACCACATCCGTATCTTGGCGAGCAAAGACACCACCCATCACCATATCTTTATAACTAAAATCAATGACATTGGAAGCTCTCGACAGAATAAAGGAAACATGGTTTACCAAAATTGTATTTCCATCAGGCGCAGCATTTTTAACTCTATTGTTGGCAATCGATCCCCCACCGCCGACAACATTTGTCACTGTAAACGGTTTTCCCAATTTCTTTTCCAAATATTTTGCCATAACCCGAGCATTGAAGTCAGTATCTCCACCTGCTGAATACGGAACAATAATCTGGACAGGTTTAGTAGGCCATTTTACGTTTTGATTATTATATGCTTGTTGTCCGCCTTTACTTCCACAACCTAAACTACCCATTGCAATCGCACTTAAAGCAAGGACTGTTGCCAGGAACTTCGTTTTCATCCAAAATACCTCCCTTTTACAATAAGTATTACTATAACAGCACTTCAAATGGAAAAGTATGACGCCCTTCAATCGCCAAAAATTGATCTCTAACATTTTCTAATTACCAAAAGTCGTTGACTGACTTTTAATGAAATTACCACCGATTTGAATTACCACATACACTGTGCCAGCTCCAAAAAATACAATTTCGCTGTGTTTTTTCAGAAAATCACAATATTTATATTTCTACTTCTTTTCCACCCGCTTAGTTGCAATCACGTCAATGCCAAGCCCCAGTACATCTGGAATAAGCACACTTCCTTCTTCGACAGGAGCCTTCACCACCGTCTTCCGGATTTCTTTCATCACGGGGAAAATCATGTTTTTAGGAATCACGCCTTTAGTTCTTACACTCACGAGCGGCAATTCTCCACCTTCAACAAGGACAGAGCTAGCAATACTGCGTTTGGGGGCAATGAGCTCCTGCCGAGCATAGTTTTCCCCCCGCTTACATAGCGCCCCCTCAACGGAAAGGACCTCAATGGTTTCTGCGCTTTTTTCATAGGCGATATGCAGGTCACAGCCATTGGGGCAGACAATACAGGTTAACTCCTTATTCATCAACGCTCACCTCCAAGGACGCTGTTCCAATAATCTGGTTACTCTTAATGGGCAGTTCAATCATATTTGCCGGCAGGGCATTTTTTACAAGCTTTTGGGCAACAACATGATCCCCTTGGCGAACCGTAATTTTGGCATTTTTCTGAGGGCCCCGTACACGAAGGGAAAGGGTTACATCTTCTTTTCCTGTAAGCTTTTGAGGAACCGTGTGTCCCACATTACGGCCCGTTTTGACGTCAATGACAGCCTCATAGCGGCTTCCTTCCAGGTAGCGCTTGATTCCCCGGGCCATAGCTTCTGCTTCCAGGGAGACAAAATCAACCAAGTCATGAACATGTAGGACGTTGCCTGCGGCAAAGATTCCCGGTACGGTCGTTTCAAAGTATTCATCGACAATGGCCCCACTCGTAGCCGGGGTAAGAACAGCGCCTGCACCCAAGGTCAGTTCATTTTCCGGGATCAATCCAACAGAAAGGACAAGGGTGTCACAAGAGATTTCCTCTTCTGTTCCTTCAATCACTTGAAGCTTTTTATCCACTTTGGATACGACAACGCTCGTCACACGGTCCGTTCCCTTGATATCTGATACGGTGTATCCCAAATGCAGGGGAATGTCATAATCGTGGAGACACTGCTCAATATTGCGGGGAAGGCCGCTCGGGATGGGGTTGATCTCGTAGACGCCGATGACATGCGCTCCTTCAAGGGTAAGGCGGCGAGCCATGATAAGGCCAATATCCCCAGACCCTAGGATTACCACTTCTTTGCCAGGCATCCGGTTTTGAAGATTGATATAGGCCTGTGCCACGCCTGCCGTAATGACACCAGCCGGGCGGGTTCCCGGAATAGCAAGGGCTCCTCTTGTCCGTTCCCGGCAGCCCATAGTGAGGACAACCGCTTTTGCTTTAGCAATGATCATGCCCGATTCATGGGCTGCCTGCACCTCATGATCAGGTGTCACGTTAATAACCGTCGTATCCGTCACATAAGGGATCTTCCGTTTTTCCACTTCCTTGATAAAACGGGCTGCATATTCAGGACCGCTTAACGATTCTCCAAACCGTGTGAGGCCAAATCCATCATGGATACACTGTTTGAGTATGCCGCCCAAGGCATGTTCCCGTTCAAGGATCAAAAGATCCGTAATTCCTTCATCATAGAGCTGGACCGCCGCTGCAAGACCAGCTGGGCCGCCGCCGACAATGACGACATCCGTATGCAGCACCTTAGCTTTTTCCGCTTTCATTTCCATCTGCTCCCTCTCATTTCCCGGCTTCATTCCGAACTGTTCCTGTAAAGATCCAGCCGCCTTCACGCTGGTAACGAAGATCTTCCGGAGAAAGCCCCAGTTCCTTTTCGATGAGTTCCGTAATCCGCGTCTGGCAATAACCGCCCTGGCATCTTCCCATCATGGATCGGGTCCGGTTCTTGATTCCCGTCACTGTGTGGACTCCCAAAGGATTATGAAGAGCCGCCAAGACCTCAGCCTTGGTCACGTTTTCACAGCGGCAAAAGATCTGTCCATAGTTTGGATCTTCTCTGATCGCTTCCACCCGTTCTTCCAAGGTCATTTCAGCAAAACGCGGAATCGGTTTGCGGATTGGATCGAAAGCCGCTTTTTTCTTGATGCGGGTTCCTTCATTTTCTTCCGTACCAAGGAGAATGGCTGCCACGCGGCGAGCCAGCGGTGTTGCCGCCGTGACACCAGGAGACTCGATTCCTACAAGGCTGATGGTATGGGGGATCCCTGCATTTGTATCAATCCGGAAATCCAGAGCTTCCTTTGTTATCGGATTACAGTTGCGCCACCGGATTCCTACAAAATTACGGATGAAATAAGGGCGCGCCATCTTGGGGAACATCTTTTTTCCATCAGTAAAAAGTTTATCCAAACTCTGCTTCTGATTTGCATAATCCTCGGGGCCTTCCGTATCATACCAATCAGGTCCTACGAGAATATTGCCATCCACCGTAGGCGTTGCGTGCGTCACGAATCCCCCTTGGTCATTTGGAGCTGGATAGACAGGGATCTTGAGAAACTGGCCGGCCTTTTTATCAAGGACGTAATACTCTCCTTTGCATCCATACTGAGGAACATGCGGATAGCCCATCATTTGGCCGATCTTGTTGGCATAGGCACCGGCGCTGTTAATGACCCATCTTGCAAGGAAAATGGCCCGTTCTGTCGTTACCTCATACAAGTCTTCTTTCCCTGATATGGAAGGATTTCGCTTGATAAGAAGAGCCATGTCCGGTGTATCCTTAGCAATCTGCTTAATGCCCGTGACACGGGATCCGAAGTAGAAATGAACGCCATTATGGCAGGCATTTTCAGCAAGTCCAATGGTGTACTGGAAAGGATCCAAGATTCCGGAACTAGGAACATACATGGCAAAATTGCCGCCTGCGTTAGGTTCAATGCGATGCATTTCGTCAGCATCGACCATACGCATACCTTTGACGCCGTTTGCTTCCCCGTTGGCTTTAAAGCGCAGGATATTTTGGTGGTCATGTTCAGTAAATCCAACAACCAATTTTCCCGTTCTCTTAAAAGGCACACCCAGTTCGGAAGCCACTTTATCGAATTCCTGATTGCCTTCTACGGAACACTGGGCCCGCAGCGTCCCCAGTTTATACGTAAACCCACCGTGAAGCATGCCCGTGTTGCGGCTGGAGTTTCCTGTCGCCACATCCAGTTCCTTTTCAAGAACGGCTGTTTTTAGTTCATATCGGGATAGTTCCCTTGCAATGGCGCTTCCTACGACCCCTGCGCCAATGACAATGACATCGTATTGTTCCATAATTAAAATTCCCTCCTCCTGAGTACACATCCAATCAGGACTAATAAACATAAACAAGGTTCCATTCACATTGCTTGGAAATAAACTCAAACTAAGAAATCACCTTTTATTTCCTGATTATTCTGTATTTTTTTAAGTTCCATATCTACATCTTAATTCTAAAATAAATCCTTCAATGAATCAATTTGCATTGAAAATGATGGCTAATTTTGTTAATATTCCTATTGAAATAAAGAAGAAATGCAAATTTACGAAGGTGAAAATATCTCATGGCTGCATTCCCCTATTATGCATATTATGGCACGAAAATCATCTATACTGTTCCCCAGCTTCATGATGAAATGGAAATCTATATCAGCATGAACCACAATGGGAACTTCCTAGTTCAGGACACACGCTATCCCCTTGAAACAGGAAGTCTTGTCCTCATTCACCCTTTTGAAATCCATTATGTTTTCAGTTCAATCAAAGACCATACAGAACGCTATGATTTGCGTTTTCCCATCAAGATTCTCGAAAGACTTTCCACCCTGCAGTCAAATCTGCTAAACGTTTTCAAAACAGCGCCTCGCCACATTGTTCTTTCCCGTCCGGACCTCATGAAACTATGTGGAATGATGGAAGAACTCATTGCACCCGTAGGCAGTGCCTTTGGTGAAGATATCCAGAAGACAATTTTGCTCGAGATTTTTCTTCTTACCCTTGCCTCCATCCTGCGTCATCATCATGAAGAAAAATCGGCCTTACAGGATCTGCCTGATCATACGGTGATAGATACCATCACCTATATTTCGGCTCATTACCTGGAGTCCATCCATCTTGACGATATCGCCGCCCACCTTTATGTCAGCAAATCCCGTCTCTGCAAGATTTTCAAGGACCATACGGGGATTTCCATTGGCGACTATATGACAATGCTCCGTCTGCAAAAAGCTTGTGTCCTCTTGAAAGAAAATACCATGATGGTACGGGATGTAGCAGCTGCGGTAGGATTTAAGAGCTATCCGCATTTCATTCGAACCTTTACCAATAAAATTGGAATGTCACCGAAAAAATTTGTACGCGAATCAAAAAAGTAACAACAAAAAAGATGGAAGCAACAGCACTTCACATACTGTTGTTTCCATCTTTTTGTTATCCAATACTTTCGTGTAAAGTGATCTCTTATTATTTCCAAAAATGTTTGAGGGCCCCATTGCCTTCAAAAGGAACAGGGAAATAATCCCCTACCAAGGATCCTCGCTCTGGTTCAAGTTCTTTTGCAAGGGCTTTTGATACCCAGATTCGTTCGAGGTTTCCTGTATTGCGGATAATCGCTATGCGAAGATCTTCCGGGGCAATTCTTCCCGCGGCCTTGATACAGGCTTTAAAAACAAGTTCGTCCGTTTCCATCGTCGGCGGGATCATAGCCGTAAAGGGCTTCATTCCCGTCAAAGCATTAATGACCGTCATGGATTCATCAAGTTCGTCCCGAACGCGCCGGGAAATAAAGTTTCCCATACCGATTCCATTGCCATTGCCTTCGGATTGAGGCGTAATGGAGAGAATCCCCAGCTCCGTCACATCAGGTCCAACATTGGGCCGATTATTGATGGGTCTTCCCACAATTGCAGGGTCCATCCCGGTCCCTGATATATTTTTTCCTAGCTCACAGCAAATCAGCACATCCATCGCGTCAAAGGGAATGCGCGGGACCATTTTCTTGGCCCGTTCCAGGATTTTGGGTTCTTCTGTTGGGATTTCTTCTTTTCTGAGAACATAGACATCAGCGAGTTCATCATAACCATTTTCTATGACCGCGATTCCGCCAACGACTTTAGCAGTTTTAAGAGCCAGAAGCCCAACCCTTGCCATGTTATCGTTCAGATAATCCGTACCAAGGCTGTGGGTCATCGCTGCTCCTTTGTGTTTAGCCAGTCCAATAGCCATCATCTTGACAAGACCACTCTGATAGGCACCATAAATGGATGTATGAGTCTTTACCCGATTGAGCAGCAGGATGCCATCTGCCTCCGATGCAATCCGGTCCAAATAAACAGGAAGTCCCAGTTCCGTTCGGGCAATCTCAACGACATCCATACTTGAATAGATTGGGGCACCCACGGTCTCTTCCGTAATGCCAAGATGCTTTAAGACCTCAACCTGACCTTCTGCGGTGGCTCCGCCATGGCTTCCCATGGCAGGAACGATAAAGGGGACAGCCCCACATGCGTTGATATAACGGACCGCAGCCCTCATCACGGCAGGATAATCCGCAATGCCGCGACTTCCGCCTGTAATAGCGATTCGCATGCCTGGCCGTATGGGAAGTTTTTTCTCTTGAAGGCGCGCCAAAAGAACCTCTTCTGCCTTAGGCAGATGAGTTTTATCAAATTTCGTTTTGACTTCAATAACAGGAGGAATCCTGTATTCATCAAGCATTTTCTTTAGCGCATCCATCATATCATGACACCTCCCAAGCATTCCTTCCCCTCAAAGTATAACATAAAGAGATGACAGAATATTCTTGTATGATTCAGATTTTCTGATGAATCTTCCCTGGATTTTAAAGGAGACCAGAGAGAAATGAAATCGTATTTCTACATAGTCTCCTTAATTGCTAAAGCATATATATAAATATAGTTATTGCATCTATCATTTGCAGATTCTGCTTAAACAGCATGAAATACATTCACGCCGTTTTCGCTCTTTAATTTTGTCTAGTCTTTCCTCATATCTCTGCTGTTGCAAACCAAACGGTTTGCATGAGATGTCAAACGACTGAAGCATGCATCTGCATAAGTGCTATCCTTGAATAGTTCCCATCATTGAGCTACAGACAGCTGTGAAATCAGCATTATAGACTTTCGGCAGTCCCGAGCCTCAATAATTTCAAAGAGGGTGCGGCACTGTTCCAGATTTAGATTCATTAAACCAATGTCATCTATCACCAGCAGATCATAGGCGGACATGGTTTTGCTATCATCATATTCCCTTCCTGCTTTTCTTTTTTCATACTCCAGTCACAAATTGTTGGCGTGAATATATCTAACTATCCGCAACTGGCGTAATGCAGTTATACAGAGAGCGTTGGCAAGGCAGGGTTTTCCAGCACTAAAACTGCCTGTAATGGGCAGTTTTTTTCTGAGCTATCCATGAGCATCTCTGTAGCAGTTCAATGGTAATTTTTCATCTTGTAAGCTATTTTCTCACTTTCATAATATGATATAAAAACAGCTGGAAGGTACTTGAACCGATCTGGTATCAATTAGCAATCATTTCGCAGCTGGATTTGTTTTGCATATTGTTTTGACACCGATTATTATATTGTAGTCTTAGATGACATAGTGTCTCCTTTCGTAATTTGCGACTACAAAAGTTACTATACCACTAAAAAATATATGCCGTTTTAGTGAAAAACACATGCCGTTTAAAACGTAAAATGCATTCCATTTGAGCAGAATTTCCAATCTATCATTTTTATAACTGTTTTGAGACTCTACTTATGCAACATTTTCTTTACATCTTGATTTTCAAAGTATGAAAAAATTAATGACTTTAAATATTCTTCAGTATCGTGAGTATTCCAATTCTTCCTTTCCATGTAAATAAAGTAACGCGTTGCTTTCGGTTCAAAGGAATAATATCTGATTCCTCCCATAAATTCCCTGCAAGAACTACCAAGGAAAGTTATGCCTATACCCATAGCAACCATTGCCCTCATTGTTTGAATGCTATTTGTCTCAAACATCGTCTTGGGCACAAAATTATACTCATCAAAAATTGAATCAATACGCTGTCTTAGAGTTGAACCTTTTTTGCTGAGCAAAAAATTATCATTACCCATATTTTGAAAAATAACTTTCCATGGAACATTCTCTTTATTCCAAAATTTTGTAAAGGGATGTTTATTAGGTACCGCTAGTAATATCTCTTCCTCACCTAGCACACGGATTGCACTATCTGTAAGAGTATTCTTATCTGCAATTGCCATAACTGCACAGTCAATGCTCTCCTCTTTAATCATAGTCAATAATGTGCCAATATTTCCTTCAGTAATTTCTATAGTTGCTTCTGGATATTGTTCTTTAAAAACTGGGATAACTTTGGTTAACATACGCAATCCTAGTAGACTTGTAATACCCAAATTAATATGACTTCTATTATGCACTGACTTAATCTGCTGATATAAGTTGTCTTTAATTCTTATAATCTTCTTCGCAGCATCAACATATAACTTTCCAGCAGGGGTCAAAACAAGACAACTATGAGTTCGTTCAAATAAAGGGACCCCCAGTTCCTGCTCTAATTTTGCAAGATATTGACTCAGAGAAGACTGTGACACGTATAGTTCATCAGCAGCCTTCGTCATATTTCCCTTTTGTGCAATTGTAATAAAATACTTTAAGTGTCTTGTATCCATAACCCCTCTCCTCAAAGAAATACATATATCTATTAAGTTCAAGAATTATATTGATTAGTAATAATGATTTTATGAATCATTATTACATATTGGCCTAAAAATTTCAAATTCTATAATATAGAAGTGGAGTAATTCGGAAAATTCTATTTATTGGAGGTATACATCTATGATTGCTTCACCCACAATAACCGAAATGAAAGTCATTCCTGTTGCAGGATATGACAGCATGGAAATGACGCTAAGCGGTGCCCATGCTCCATTTTTCACCCGCAATATCGTCATTTTAAAAGACTCTGCCAACCATACCGGGATTGGAGAAATTCATGGTGGTGAATATACCAAGGAATGCTTGGAAAGCTATATTCCCCTTGTTGTTGGGGAAGAAATCGGGAAGTACAGATCCATTCTCGGCCGTATCCATCGCGGAGGCAAAAAGGCATCCGAAGATGATGGAGAGGGCATCCAGACTCTTGATATTTCCAAGCTAAAATTTGTTGTCCGTGCTGAGTGGGCCCTTGAATGCGCCCTTCTTGACCTTCTGGGGCAGCACTTGGGCGTTCCCATGTGTGAACTTCTTGCAGAAGGTAAGCAGCGTGACAAGGTCGAAATGCTGGGCTATCTTTTCTACGTGTCAGACAAAAACAAAACGGATCTCCCCTATCTTGATGAATCAAAGAGTACTGATCCATGGTTCCGTTATCGTCGTGAGGAAATCCTGACCCATGACCGAATTGTGGAAGAGGCTCAGATTCTCCAAGAAAAATATGGATTCAAGGCTTTCAAACTAAAGGGCGGCGTCCTTGATGGTGCCTACGAAATGGATACGTGCCGAGCTCTTAAGAAAGCTTTCCCTGATGCAAGAATCAACATCGATCCCAATGGTTGCTGGAGCCTTGAAGAAGCCATTGCACTTTGCAAACCAATGGAAAATGTGCTGAGCTATATTGAAGACCCGACAGGACCGCAAGCAGGTTTTTCTAGCCGTGAAGTGATGGCCGAATTCAAAAATGCCGTCCATCTTCCGGTTGCCACCAATATGATTGCTACGAATTGGCGACAGTTCTACCATGCAGCAGCCTTAAAAGCAGTCGATATCGTCCTTGCCGATCCGCATTTCTGGGGAATGGAAGGCAGTCTGCGCATGGCAGCCCTGCTCAAGGACTGGGGGCTTACTTGGGGAAGCCATTCCAACAATCATTTCGATATTACACTTGCAACCTTTGCCCAAGTTGGTGCGGCAGCTCCGGGAAATCCAACGGCTCTCGATACGCATTGGATCTGGCAGGATGGTCAGAATCTCCTTAAAGATACACCACAGATCAAAGATGGCTATCTTGAAGTTCCTGATAAACCAGGTCTTGGTGTTACACTCGATATGGATAAGGTTATGAAGGCCAATAAACTCTACAACGCCATGCCCAGTCATGACCGCAATGATGCTATGGCCATGCAGTATCTCATTCCGAATTGGAAATATGACTGCAATAAGCCAGCGTTATTACATCTGTACTAAGAAAGGATGATGTTAGTATGAAAATTTTACAAAAGCTTGACAAAAATTTTGAATACATTGTACTGGCATTAATGTTGAGTACAATGTGTTTGCTGTCCTTTGCAAACGTAATTTCAAGATATGTTTTCAACCAAGCACTAACATGGTCTGATGAAGTTTGTTGTTATCTATTAGCGATTTCAGCTTTTTTCTGTCTTCCGTGTGCTATACGAAATAATTCAACTCTTAAAGTAGATACTTTTACTAATATTTTCCCAATCCGAATTCGCAAAATCCTCGATATTGTATGTAATCTGATAATGATCTCTATCCTTGGATTCTTATTTTATGGGACACTTAATCTTGTTGATAAGGCGACCTTAATCCATCAAGCAAGCCCAGCATTGGGCATTCCGGTTGCATTTTTATATAAAATAATGGCGTTTGGTATCGCTTTGGGCGTGTTCCGCTATCTTCAAAAAATTTATTGGCAATTCACAAAAGAAGAACAGAAAGGTGAGTGACGAATTATGTCGATGGCACTATTTTTTATATTATTGATATTATTTTTAGCAATTTCATTACCAATTGGCGGAACGTTTACTCTTCTTTCAGTTATTCCTAGTCTACTCAATCAAAATTTTTCATTTGGAGTAAGCGACGTTGCAAGAGCGATGTTTGCCGGATTAAATAGTTTTACTTTACTCGCTGTACCAATGTTTATGGTCTCGGGAATGATTATGGTAAAAGGTGGAATATCACAAAAGTTATTTAACTTCTTTGGTTATTTTATCGGGAATAAGACAGCTGGGTTCCCCTGTGCGGTTGTTGTTACCTGTATGTTCTACGCTGCGATTTCCGGTTCTTCTCCGGCTACTGTTTCTGCAGTGGGTGCAATGACAATTCCATTCCTTGTTTCTATGGGATATGACAAAATATTCGCCACCTCAATTGTAACCGTCGCCGGTGGCCTTGGTGTAATTATTCCGCCGTCCATATCCTACATCGTTTACGCTTCTGCTGCAAATTGTTCTCCATCGAAACTTTTTATTGCAGGAATTATCCCTGGCATCTTAATTGGCGTTGCTCTTATGATTTATTGCTATATCTATTGTAAAAAGCATGGTGAAGACAAAACTAAACTAAAAGAAAGCTATACAAAATTGCACGAAATTGGTCTTCCCAAGCTTTTCAAAGACAGTTTTTTTGCACTGCTCACACCATTTATTATTTTAGGAACAATTTATTCAGGGATTTGCAGTCCTACCGAAGCAGCAGTAATCAGTGTATTTTACGGTCTCTTTGTTTGCCTTTTTGTATATAAATCTATTAAATTTGGAGATATTGCACCCGTAGTTGTTGAAGGAACCAAAACTTATGTAAATATCCTTTTTGTTATTGCAGCTGCTACAGCATTTGCAAAAATTCTGACTCTACTTAGATATCCTCAAATTATCAGTCAAAGCGTTCTTACACTATCGGATAACAGATATGTTGTTCTACTTATCATGAATATTGTCATGTTAGTATGCGGTATGTTCATCGACAACATTCCAAATATCATGATTCTAACACCGATTATGGTTCCAGTAGCAACAGCAATCGGTGTTGACCCTATCCATTTTGGTATTATCATGACTTGTAACCTCGCCATCGGTATGATTACCCCACCCATGGGAATTAACCTCTTTGTAGCCTCAGGCATGACTAAAATTCCTGTTTTAAGACTTGCGCGTGCTGTTGTTCCCTTCCTCGTTACGTTCTTGATTTCCTTAGGGTTTATTACCAATATTCCTGGCATCTCCATGGGCCTTGTTAGTGCTCTCTCAAAAGAAACGACAAAAACTGTGGCTACTACCCCTACACTTGAAGCAGATGCCGATCTTTATGGTGCAAACATTAAACCACTTAATCCAAATGCTCTTTCCACAGAGTATCATTGGAGAGCCGCCATGACTGTAGCTGATTCTTCCATCAATTATAAAATGTTGGCTGAGTTTGCACATCTTATGGATATTAAATCCGGCGGACGTATAAAGATTGACTTGTATCCAAATGGTCAATTGGGGAACGAATTTACGGAAGCTGTTCTTAGTGGCTCTATTGAAATTGGAACTGGTATGACAACTAATCTAGTGGATTATATACCGCAATATGCTATCTTTGATATCCCTAACCTTTTCGATGATGTCACTCAAATGAGAACAGTTCTTTCCGGCGATTTTTCGAAAGTCTTAAATCATTATTGTAATGCTGGCGGTATCCAAATGCTTGGTTATTCTGATGCCGGATTCAGACAACTAACCACTAACAAGGAGGTCCATACTCTTTCCGATTTGCAAGGACAAAAAATCCGTGTAATGACAGATAAATATCATATTGCTTACTGGAACGCTCTGGGTGCAGCAGCCACTCCGATGCAATTTACAGAAGTATTTATGGGTCTTCAACAAGGTACCATCGATGGGGAAGAAAATCCCTACATGAATATTGTTGGAAACAACATGCAAGAGGTTCAAAAATATATTGTTGAAACAAACCATATTGGGCATGTTATAATTTTCTTCATGAATTATGATTTGTACAATTCTCTTCCAAGTGATGTAAGACGTCTGGTAGATGAATGCGCTGCAGCAGCTACTGCCTATGGAAATGCAAAAGCTGATGCCAGCATCAAACAATACAAGCAGACCTGTATCGATGCCGGAGCTCAGATTATCACTTTAGAGCCTTCTGTAATTGATGAAATCCGTAAAAAAGGTATCATTGTTCAGGAAATGGTTAGGAGTGATTTAGGAGACGAAATTGTTGATCAGCTCATGGATGCAATAAATAAAACAAGAGCAAAATAACAACCATTAAAAGCCTTGGTGATAATCACCAAGGCTTTTAGAAAGGATAATTAAAATGAATTTTATTATAAAAAATGGATCTTATCTCAATCCAGAAACAGGAGACTGGACTTTCTCAAACCTTACTATCATAAACGGAAAAATTTCAGAAACGCAATCTGATATCGGTTTAAAAAACTGTAAAGTCATAGATGCGACTAATTGCATAATAACACCTGGATTAATCGACTACCATACCCATTATTATGAAGGTGGGTCTTCTAGTGGTATCAATGCAAATGCATCTTCTTTCTGCACAGGAATTACAACCGCTGTTGATGGAGGTACTGCTGGAGCCGGTAATTACGAGCTTTTCTATAAAACTATTATCTCCATATCCGACGTCCGAATTCTTAGTTGTCTGCTCGTCGCCTCCGGTGGTCAATCCAATGACCGATATCCAGAGAATCTAGACCCCAAATATTTTGATGAAGAAAAGATTACGTCACTATTCGAGAAGTATGGTCATAACCTTGTTGGACTGAAAACAAGACTGTCAAAAAATATTCTCTCTGCAAAAATGGCTCGTATTTCCTTAAAAAAGACCATTGAAATTGCGGATCGCATTGGTACTCGTGTTGTGGTTCACGTCACCGATTCTCCCATTCCCCTTGACGAACTTGCATCGTATCTCCGTCCTGGCGATGTCATCTGCCATATTTTCCACGGAAAAGGTAAACATACCTGTCTAGACAAAGATGGCCATGTTCTCAAAGGCTTATGGGAAGCACGCCGGCGCGGCGTCCTCTTCGATGCCTGTAATGGAAGAAGCAATTTCGATCTCGTCGTGGCTCAAAAAGCAATCCAAGAAGGATTTGTGCCAGACATCATCAGTTCCGATAACAATGCATCCAGTTGGTTTCTTCAACCCCTTCATTCCCTTCCCCGCATTCTCTCAAAATATGTAGATTTCGGGATGAGTTTAGAAAGTGTGCTCTTAACAGCAACAAAGAAACCGGCGCATCTCATTGGCCATCCTGAATTAGGAACGCTGAAGGTCGGTACGCCTGCAGATCTTGTAATTTTTAAAGATAAAAGAAAACAAGTCCCCTATGAAGATTGCAATGGTCATACTTTCACCGGCCATCATATTCTCGTACCTCAAATGACATTTAAAGACGGGCGCTGCGTTTATTGTCAGGCAGATTTTCAGTAATAGTAATTTCAATAGCATTTGTTCTTTACGGTTATACAGTGGCATACATAATTATATATCATCGCATAAGTTTATTTCATAAGCTTAAAAGACTATGTGGAGAAATCATCTCCCACATAGTCTTTTTTATTACCGAACTACAAAACTATCAACCGCATCCCAATTAAGTTCAATTCCCAACCCAGGATCATCAGGAACTTTAAAATTCATTGCATGATCCGTCTCAAAATTAGTTTTAAGCAGTTTCTCTTTCAGAGGATTTGGATTTTCTTCCGATTCCATAGCAATAGTATTGCCCATTGCTGATGCGACCTGTAAACTAGCGGCAAATAAGATAGCTGAACCGAAGCAATGGAGAGAAATCGACTTTCCTGCCGCTTGAGCGGCATTTCCAATTTTTTTCACTTCTGAAATACCGCCAGCCCATCCAACGTCAGGCTGAACAATATCCAAGCAATCAGACTCAATCATATGAGAAAAATAAGGAAGACCTTGCTGCGTTTCACATCCCGCAACCAGCAATTTGGGGATGCTCTGTTTTATGTGCTGATACCCATGAATGTCCTCAAAAGGAATGGGTTCTTCGATTACAGATACACCCATATCAAGAAGTTCTGGACCCATCTGGACTGTCTTAGAAGCGCTCCAGGAAGCATTGGTATCTACAATAAGTTTGCCCTTTCCTAAGAGACTTTTAGCCAGTTTTATGCGATTCCAATCTTCCTCGATAGTAACCATTCCCCGCTGATTTGCCATATATTGCAAGGGAGCCCCAGTTCTATCAAGAGTTCTGCCAATCTTGATTTTTGCATCTCGGTACCCCTTTTTTAGATACCCTGCTATTTCTTTACCTAGATCTTCAATTGTCTTTTCAGGAGCATAAAACCCACCGCTGGCATATGTGGGAATGCAATCAAACTGTTTTCCCAGGAGTTTGGATATTGGCATATTGGAAGCCTTTCCCAATAAGTCCCACAGGGCAGTATCAATACCAGAAATAACACCCATGGTCAAGCTGCGGCGTCCACTAGCAATCGTTCTCCAATACATGGTCTGCCAAAGCCGTTCGATATCAGATGCTTCTTCGCCCAACAAAATTGGTATCATTTGTTGTTCTAGAATAGCTTGCATTGCATCTAATGGAGCTCCATAAGTAAACGCTTCTCCGATTCCAACTAGGCCATTATCCGTTTCTATTTTGATTAAAAAAGCCTGCCGTGCAGTAGAAGTTCCGAGGGCATCACTGATTTCGGCACAAGGGCAACGCAATTTAATTCCTTTAACCGACGCAATTTTCATAATGACCCCTCTCTTATACACTCATTCCCAAGAAAGTTGGGAACCAAAGACTCACCTGCGGGAAGAATGTAATGATGAGCAGCGCAATCAACAAACACCCCAACCACGGAAGCAAAGCCCTGGAAAAACGTCCCACTGATATATGACCGACCTTACTGACTACAAACAGAACCAATCCAAATGGCGGTGTCAGTAGACCAATCATTAGATTCAGGACCATGACAATGCCAAATTGTGTCAGGTTGACATGGAAGGCCTTCAGAAGGGGAAGAATCAAGGGAACAACGATAGTAATAGCAGAGGCAGTTTCAAGGAAGCAGCCAATAATCAGCAGGAAAATATTGATGATGACAAGAAGCATAAATTGATCAGATACAAGACTCGTCATCTCACGAAGAATTAATTGAGGAATCCTCACTCGAGTTGCAACATAGCCAAAGAATGTTGCTCCAGCAATAATTAAGGCAATTGTAATAGAGTCTCGAACCGTTTCCTTCAGGATGGAAATAAATTTCTTAACAGTCATCTCACGGTAAATAAGGACTTCTAGGATAAGACTGTACATTACAACAATAGCTGCACTTTCAGTCGGTGTAAATACACCACCATAGATTCCAATCAAAAGAATAACAGGCGCAATCAAGGGAAGGATACCGTCTTTTAGGGCGCTAAAGACACCTCCAATTGTAGGAAATGGTGTTCTGGGGTAATTGCGTTTGATAGCATAAGCACTAACAAGAAGCATCATGAAGGCAGCCATGACCAACCCAGGCACAATCCCAGCCATAAAAAGTGCACCTACGGAAGCACCAGAAACAGTAGCATAAACTACTAAAGGGATGGACGGTGGAATAATAGGACCTAAGGTCGAGGAGGCAGCTGTTACACAGCAAGAAAAATCATTGTCAAAGCCATTTTCATTCATAGCCTTGATTTCAATGGAGCCAAGCCCGCCAGCATCCGAAACAGCAGTACCGGACATGCCTGCAAAGATAACAGAACAAAGGACATTGACATGACCCAAGCCGCCAGGAAGCCAACCAACAACTTTCATGCACAACGAAAATAGCTTTTTAGTTATGCTGCCCGTATTCATAATCTTTGCCGCCAGAAGAAAAAGCGGGATGGACAGCAAGGTGAAAGAATCAACGCCCGTATATAGGTATTGAGCAAGAAGGCTCCATCTCATGCCAAATCTAATGGCAAGGACAGCGCATCCAGCAAGTGCCATGCTGACGTAAATATTGACCTTAAGGAGAAAAAGGACGAGCATGGAAATCAGTAATAGGACAATCATTGCATTTGTAGTCATATGCCTAAGTTCATCTCACTTTCTTCTTTCCGGGCTAAAGCTTTTTCTTCGGCATTAATATCAATCGTATCTTTCTTATTCAAGATTAGAGCAATAGCCTTTCCAACCGCGACTAAGAAGAGGAACCCGAAGCTAACCAGCATAATGGTATAAATCCAATTCATTTTAATCCAAGGGAGTGCTACTGCGGAGACCCCTTCATTTGCATCAATCAAAACCAAAAGGCTCTTAATGCAAAGAACAGAAAATACAGCGGTAAGCCCATCGGCCAGGATGTTAGTTACTTTCTGAACGCCTGCAGGCAACTTATTAACCAACATATCGACACAGATATCAGCACCTTCCGCTAGGGCAAGCGGCGCTCCAAAAAATACCATCAGACAAAATGCAATTCGTGCCATTTCTTCTGTAAAATTCTGGCCGATGGATAAAAGCCGGCAGGCAACCTGGACTACCATCAAGACAAAGATAAGAAACAGTAATGTAATACAAACGGTTTCAACGAGTTTTAAATAGCCCGTGACAATCTTTTTGACCATAATGTTATCCTTTCTAAAAAAGATGCCGTGCTAAAACTTGCACGACATCTTAGTAAAACTATTATTTTGCGTATTTCATAACTTCATCGTATGTCGTGGCTTTCCACTTGCTATTGAATTGTTCTTTATAATAATCCTCCAGCTGTTTGCGGAATGCATTGCGGTCAACTTTAACAATCTTTACACCCTTGGATTCACATTCTTTCTTATACTGATTGCGGCTTTCAGCAGCAAGTTTATCCGCATACTGCAGCGCTTCCGTTGCGCAGTCTTGCAGCACTTTTTGCTGGTCTTTGCTCAGCTTATCAAAGGCTTTGTTGTTGATGAACAATCCTACGAATTCATATACATGATCTGTTTCCATGATGTATGGCTGAACTTCGTAGAGCTTTAAGGTTGCCATCTGTTCGTAGCCACCTTCACAAGCTTCAGCAACATGGGTCTGAAGTGCCGTATACAGTTCGTTCATAGCAACCGTCGTAGAACTTACTCCCAGATTGCTCCAAGTATCAACATAGACTCTCATCCCAGGAAGACGGAGTTTCAAGCCCTGAAGCTCACTTGGCGAATTGATGGGCTGCGTGGAAGCTAGTTCGCGCATATCACGGTTATGGAATCCCAGTGTCGTAAATCCGTTCTTCTTGTAGATTTCCTTCAGCTTATCACCAATCCCGCTCTTCAGGATTTCCTGCTGCTGTTTCTGACTCGTCATAAGGAAAGGTGCATCAAGGAACGTATATTCCGGTGCATAAAGATCAAGACCTTCCAGACCGGACATGGTCATATCGAGATCCCCGCTGGCAACCGAAGAATAGTTATCTTTCGGATTACCAAGCGTACCGTCCGTAAATAGGTTGATCTCAATACTACCGTTCGATTTTTTCTTCACATCCTCAACAAATTTCTTGAGTGCCTTGCCAGCAGGAGAATCTGCAGAATAAGCTGTTGCCAGATCCATCTGGACTTTTTCTCCGCCCTTCTTTTGTGTGGGATCTGCACTTTTATCCGTTCCGCAGCCAACACAAAGTGCAGCGAGAACTGATGCTGCGAGAAGTGTCAATGCTTTTTTCTTCAGTTTCATGTTAAAAGCCCCCTTATCATAATAGTTGAATTTTCCAATAATTTTCCTTGCTTTGATTATAGCCTACTACTCTCTTGAATCAAAAGGATATATTCCGTATAATAAATATATATATCTTGTATACATTATGTATTTTTCACCGTATAGCGAAAGGGGACCAATTCATGGCTATAAATCTTAGAGACAAAGCTTACAATGCCATTAAGGATAAAATTTTAACAGGCCGAATTGGTCACAGTGACTTCCTTAATGAGGCTGAATTGATGAAAGAATTGGATGTGAGCAGGACACCAATTCGCGAAGCACTTTCCCGACTGGAACAGGAAGGCCTTGTTTCTGTACTTCCTAAAAAAGGAGTTCTAGTAAAACCCTTAACAGTCAGCGACATCAGTCAAGGCTTTGAAGTACGGACAATCATAGAACCCTATATCATTGAGACTTACCTAAAATTCATTGATAAACATGAACTCTTAAAAATTAAAGCCCTTTCTCAAAAACTGATTATAGAGCCACCAGATCCAACTAAGTTTGCCAAACTTGATGATCACTTTCATCGAGTCATTGCTTCAGCCTGTCCAAATGTCTTTATCAAGACAATGTTGGGTAAAGTATTTGACCAAAATATCCGGGTTAGGATTTACTCTGAAAAGAACCTATGGGAACGGCACATTGAGGCTGCAAAGGAACATATTGAATTAATTGATTATATTCTTGATAATAAAGTAGACGATGCACAAAAGGCTATGGTACATCACCTGATTACATCAAAAGAAATTCAAATGATGGCCTTGCGTGACAAACAAATCAGTGCTTGGTAATACCAAGCATATTAAAAAGCACCGTGGTCCAGAGTTTTCTCTGCCACAGTGCTTTTTAGTTTACCTTTATTTAGCCGCTTCTTTTATAAAACGAGTAAAAATCTTTGCCTGCTCGTCCGAGTCATACATCATCTCTGGATGCCACTGAACAGCAAGAGCCATGCGGTTTCCTGGTATTTCAACTGCTTCCACAACACCATCTGTAGCCGAACGAGCAATTGTAACTAAATGGTTCCCTAAATTCTTAACAGCCTGATGATGAAAGGAATTGACCGCTACTTTTTTCGCTCCGAAAATATCATACAGCAGACATTTTTCTTCAACCACGACCTCATGAGAAGCATGATTTAAAGGCATGGCTGAAATAAAATGATCATGGAACCCAGCTTTTCCTAAGTCTTGATATATGGTTCCTCCCATTGCAATGTTAAATACCTGAATGCCTCGACAAATCCCTAGAATTGGCTTTGATGTCGCTTCTATAACATATTTTACAATCGCAATATCCTGTTCATCGCGTTCAGGAACAATACCTCCACATTCCTTAGATATAAATTCCCCGTAGCGCTGTGGGTCCACATCATTACCCCCAGAGATAAGGATTCCATCCATACGGTCAACAAGGGTCTTAGCATTATCAAAATCTTGATAGATGGGAATCATTATAGGAATTCCTCCGGCTTTTTCAACCGCTTTGATGTAATGCTCTGCGAGCATATGGAAACCCTGTCCTGCAACTCCAAAATGAGTCAACATGCCAGCACTGTCTGTCGGATCAAAATTACAGGTAATACCAATCAAAGGTTTCATATTCTGCACTCCTTTTCATTATATTAATTCAGTTCTACCTTTTTGATTAACTGTCCCAACCATTTTATATTATTGGCGTAATAAGACGAAACGCGCAAAGCATAATGAAGCTAAACTGGCAACAAGTTTTGAAATAAATACGGGCATCAATAAACCAGGTTCTACTTGCGCTACAAAACAGAAATGATCTCCTAAAAGCCATGCTCCTGATACAGCAAACGCCGTGTTAAGAACCGCATCATTTTCCGACATTTTCCCTAAGCGTGAAAACATCGCCATGCTATTGACGACCGTCATCATGAGGCCAGCTACCCCTTCCTCAGAAAATCCAAATTTTATTAAGATAGGATCTAAGTAGCTTGCAGTGAGTCGATGAATAAAGACCACAAAAGGGTAGGCCCCACCTAAAAGTAATGCAATGCCTCCAATCGTAACGGTCGCATCCTCAAAAGGAAGGAGATCTGGGAGAATGGAGTAAGAAAGAACCTCCTGAATCAAAACACAAGCAAGCCCACCATAGCTGACGATAAGACTGACTTTTGCTAGAAGCACAAGAAAAGCAGCCATTAGATGCGGGCACTTTTGGAGCAGAACCGTTAAAAATAGCACAAAAAGTACAAGGGGAACCATCTGTTTTAGTAGAATACCAAGGGGAAGACCAAGTAAGAGTCCACCCACAAAAATACCGATAGGAGAAGCTATGATTCCTGCCATTAGCCCGTTAATGATAGGAATAGACTCCTTAAGTTTCTTTCCCATAAGAGCTACAGGAACTGTGAAGGTTAAGGTGGGCCCCAGCACGCTCCCGACCACATAGCCGCTAAATTTCCCTAATACATGGGAATCTGCCATTTCCATAGCAAGAGGAGCACCGCCAGAATCAACAGCCAGACATAAACCTGCTGCAAACGAAGGATCTACCCCAAATAAATGAGCTAAAGGGAGCAAACTTGGTTTTAAGACCGCAGCCAACACAGGAGCTAGGCAAATATACCCAGTCATCAGAAGGAGTAAAGGCCCTGCCATGTCAAATCCTCTTTGCAATTCGTTACCGACTCCCCAAGGACTTCCCCTAAAAAGATCAATAAGGGCCACTACAAAAGAAACCGTGATACAACCAACCAGACAATGGTATATCATCGTTGATCAACCCTTATTATCGATATATAGCTCCACAGGAACATTAGAATCCGCCTTCAAATCCTCATATTTCTCCTGATTGTCCATATAATCCTTGGTAAGGAGCCGGACATAGGGGAAAGCTTTAAAGATAGCAATCATATTTAGAATAATAATCACTGCATTTGAAAAATCCAGCAACTGAATGAGAACACCTAAAGAGGTGAATCCACTGACCAATAAGATTGCAATGTAGCAAAAACGAGTAATTTTAGAACCAACGGGCCCCCAAAGGACTTCGGCTGCTTTTTCAGCATAATAAACAAATACAATAACAGTTGAAAGAGCGAATAGAATCAGACTGATGGAAACGACAAGCCCGCCAATCTGGCCCAAATTTTGTTTAAATGCAGTCACTGTCATGGATCCACCCATTGAAGCAGGCATCGTTCTCCACACATCAGAAGCGAGTACAACAAGAGCCGTTACAGAGCAAACGATAATCGTATCAAAAAAGACTTCAAATACGCCCCATAGGCCTTGCTGAACAGGATGTTTCACATCAGCATTACTATGTGCAATAGAGGTCAGTCCATTCCCAGAATCATTAGAATAAATTCCACGCGCAATCCCCCAACGAATCGTAAGGGCCACAGTCGCTCCAGCAAATCCTCCCGTTGCGGCAGTGCTTGTAAATGCATTTTTGAAGATTGCAAGGATGATTCCGGGCAGTGCTTCAACATGCATTAAAATGATGATGAGTCCAAATGCCATATAAAGGATGGACATAAAGGGAATCATCCGTTCTGTAACATAAACAATACGTTTCAATCCGCCGTAGACAACGGTAGCCACAAAAATTGTAATGACGATAACGGTAGCAAGCTTCGGAATACCATGAACTAGGAGTGTATCACTAACGGATGACAATTGAACAGTATTCGCAAGGGCTAAATCAAAAACAACGACAATGGAAAACAGCGTTCCGATCCATTTAAGGCCTGTAATTTTAGGGATATAAACCATAGGTCCGCCCGTCCACTCACCTTTTTCATTCTTAAAGCGATACCGCAGTGCTGTCACAACTTCACTATATTTAATAATAGCGGCAACAAGACCTATAATCCACATCCAGAAAACAGCACCAGGCCCCCCATATGCAACAGCCAATGCGACGCCAACAATATTTCCCGTTCCAAGTGTTGTTGATAGAGCCGTCGTCAAAGCCTGAAACCCGGATATTTTATCTGCATCCTTACCTTTCTTGGCAAAAGCCTTGATAATTGTATGATTCAAAATATAGGGAAGGTGGATGAATTGGAATCCCTTGAGTAAAATTGTCATCAGAAGCCCCCCTCCCCCTAAAAGGACAAGCATTGGATACCCCCATAACCAATCAGTAAAAGAAAGTATGGTCCTTAACATTATGAATTCCTCCTTCTCATTTCATTGAATGACTTTATGATATGTTGTTGAGAAAAGACACTGTCAAGGGCCTTAAATCGTTTTTTCTTTTGTTTAATGTATAGTATGAATGTTTTTTTATATTTCCCCCTCATTTCTGCTCATTCAAGAAGTTCAGTCCAAAAACGACACCAAAATAAAAAAAGAACGGCAAAATGTAGAGTGTACTCTGCATTTTACTGTTCTTTACTCGTTAGCTTCTTGTCGAAAAATAATACTCCATATAAAGAGGCTCGCCTGTTTTATGAGCTTCGAAAGCAAATACATCTGGAGTATCATACAAAGTTCCCAGTTTTTGTGTATTTACCTTATAACCGAGACTAGTCAAATTTTTTTCCGTATATCCATCGATAAAAGTCAGGCATGACCCTTCCGGATATTTATGGTGAAGCGCCTTAATTGATTGGGAATTACGTTCATAACAAATATCAGCGCCAAGAATTTGATGCATTTTCTTAAAGTAGGGCTGCATTTCTTCCGCTAAGGATTTTTCTTCATATAACTGATGTTCCCCTCCAGCAAAAAAACTGATCATAACATCAACGGACTTTTCCCTCAATGGAAATTTCATACTGTTATCAGCAATCATCACCATATTCAAAGGCAGTCCCAACCGTTCAATTCTTTCCTTGTAGGCCTGAATGATTTCTAGGTATTTATCTGTAATGATGTACGTACAATCATTATTTAGATCCTTGAAGTGATTATATAGAAAAAAATACCCATTCACTCGATTTTCCATAACCACTTTACCTGATAAATCCATATGATTCAATGTTTGAACATGACTGTCAGCAATCTTGTGAAAATACTTATAGAATTCATCTGGCATTCCTTCGTATAAGTGCCTGTCAAGATCAGGAGAATCATGGAATCCTCCATATCGATTGCCCGTATCAATGATTCCATCAATAATGGCCGCTTGATACCCACATTCACAGGATAGCTGTCCATTAAAAATATAGGGATAGGTAATTTCAGCATTACTGAGATGCAGAGAATTGTGACAATGTGGACAAGCCAAAAGGCCAACTGCAGAGATAGGAATTCCTAGCCTTATTGGACGATCTTGAATCTTTAAAAGATTCTCCTTTTCCTCTTCTATACACTGCAATGCTTTTTCAAGATTGATTATTCTTTCTTGCACTTTATTCTTTTGACTATCGAGAAGTGTCTTAAAAGATTTCCGAGTTGCTGGCTCATGCCAATTGGAAAGTCTTTTAAGTCTAATGATTGCTTGGATATCCTTGATAGAAAAGGACATAGCTTTTAATTTTTCAATGTAAGCAAGGTCATCGACTTCACGTTGGGTATAATCATGATCTGCACCTTTTTGAAGTGGCATAAGAAGTCCTATGCGTGTATAGTACTGTATTGTGTTACGTGAATATCCAGTCAACTTCGTTAATTTGCTGATTTTCATAGCCACCATCCTCCCTACGCATCCTATAATAATAGTTATTATACCCTAAAAATATGATAAATTCAGGATTAATCCTATTTCTCACTTTACGCTTGTTTTCTTTCATCAAAAACGATGGATCCGGTAAAAACCCATATTAAAGACCAAGAGATCGTTTAATGATCAACTCTATATCAAAAACTTTCCTTCCCCATGCTATAATGGACCTATCAAACCAGTCCTTACCATCCTCAAAAGGAGTGCCTATGTATCTATCTGATTATCTCATGCTTGCTATTTTGGGAGCTTCCTTTCTTTTTCCTTCTGACGCGCGGACCCATACGGTATGGGTCTTCTGCCTTATCTATGTGTTTATACGTATCAAGCACCGTAAATAATAGGTTCCTGCAGGAATCTTCATTTCATTCGTTCCACAAGGAGGATCTTATGAATAAGAAAATTGCTGCCTCTATCCTACTCACTTGTCTTTCCATGGGGTTTATGGGGGCCGCTCAAGCCTTTCCTTCATTACTTGAAAAAAATGAGGCAGCCCTCTATACTCCGCTACGGCACACGGGGACCCGCTGGACCCTCACCCACTTTTTTGCCCTGTTAGGAAAAAATGACAAAGAAGCCGCAGAATTTTTTGGTGGCGGCACGCCCACTGATTCCGCCGATGGAACGTTTACAATTGGCCGCACCTATCCTGTCCGCCTCTTTGGTGAAAACCGGGAAGCGGGAACACTCTATGACCGGGACGGCAAGGTGCAGAGCATTACGGTCCAGCTCGAAGATTCCCGGGCCGCTGCCTATGAACCGGTCCTAACGTGGTACTATGGTGCTCCGACAAAGGTCCAATCGGTTCCGTCTGAAGCAGGAGCCACTTATACAGAATGGACCCATGAAAATGCCCGAATTCGGCTCTACCAAATGTATGGACTGTCGGCCCTTGAAGTCACCCCCTCTGAAAAGAGAGGCCACACGGTTACACCGCCTTTATGGGGCGGTAAGTGGATTCCAGAGAACATTCGCCGCATAACAAGCGGCATGAAAAAGTTTCCGCCCCTTGAACGGGCCATCATAAAAACCTACGGCATCGACGAGGCGGAGCGGAAAGATACAAGATACGCCTATGAAATCCTTGACCTTGACGGTGACGGCGGACTTGACGTCCTTGCGATTGTTTCCGGGCCTTACACAAGTGGCACAGGCGGTGATTCAGCCCTGTGGGGGACCTTCCGGAACGGCACCTTTGAGGTAAAGCAGACCTTCACCCTCATGAGAACGCCCCTTATTGTTACGGCAGATCCAACAAGCCTCATCGTCCGGAGAAGCGGCGGCGGTGCCCCCAGTAAGATTGTGCGCCTTGACTTAAAGGACGGGAAGTTTGCAGAAAGCCAAGACGAAAATGTCATGAAGAACCTCAAGAAAGATAAAGCCGTCGTCCTCTTTGACGGCGTGCGGGAAATGAGATTATAAGAAAATGCAGAACGGGCCACCATTGCAGCGTGCAAGGGTGGCCCGTAGGCTGTGGGAAAAGAAAGGCTGTCAAGCTGTCTATTCAGGCTTGGCCCGAATGGCTGTGACGAACCTGCGGCTCTGGCTGTCGAGCTAAAAGGCCTGCTTTGATGCTATATCGCTAAGGCTGCCTTCGGCAGCTGGCTGAGGCGGAAAGCATAGGAAAAAGGGTCTTCCTTGGCTAAGGCGCTCCGCTTAGCTAAGACCGCCGATGGCGACAGGCTAAAAACTGTGAGGCCGGCGCCAATTGTGTTGTCGGGGATGCGTTTCTTGTCTGAAGAAGGCAGTTATAAGGCAATATAAAGGCAAGAAAATACATGTTTCATTCCAGTACTATCCCTGCCCTACGGGCTTTTGCCTTCACATCGCTCCGCTCAGTTCGGTCTGCAGAAAATATTTCAGCACCTATTGAATCATCTGATTCCGAATGAAAGAAGAAATCAGATTGAAGCCCCAACTCGAACGCGTCTCTTTGTCCGGGTGGGGCTTTTCTCTCTTTTCTTTAGGTTTAGGGTCGGCGTTATGGTTTTTTCACGACACCTTGACTTGATGCAATCTTTGCGCCGAACCAAACTAAACTAAAACTTCCACTCCGCCCCCACCTTCCAAACCCGTCCGGGAATGGCAAAGCTGCTTTCCGTATCGAACGTTTTATCAAAAAGGTTATCGATACCGGCAAAGACCATCATGCGACCCAGTTGTTTGCTAAGCGACAGATCCATCGTGCTGTAGCTATAAAGGCTTGCTAATCCGGTCCTGGCGCTTTCGATGCGGTAACGGTCGTTCCATCTAGCGGCAAGGCTCACAGTAAGGGGGTCTTTCTTACCATCCGTGTAGGAAACTTCCATTAGCCCCGTGGCTCGGGCCATCCCCGAAAGCGGTTCATGGGTTTCGTCGTCACGCCCATCCATATAGGTATAGGCGGCCCGGATACCGTAATGGTCATCAAAGTCATAATGGAAGTCACCTTCGATGCCCTGAATGGTGGCGCGGTCAACATTTGCATAGGAGTTGATGAGCGTCATATGGCCGCGACCCGGGACCCTGCCTATGACCTTGCTGACAATAAGGTCTCTTGCCTGATTATAAAAGTAGGTCACGCGGCCTTTTGCTTTGCCCCACTCCCCTTCGTAACCAGCATCAAAAGTGCGGGTCTTTTCGGGGCGCAGATCCTCGTTTCCGTAGACGATGACCGTCATATAGGGTACGGGCGTTTCTTCCATGTCACCATAGCGTTCAAAAAGGGATGGTGCACGGTAGGCAAAGCCATAATTCACCTTGAAACGATTATGGTCATCCATAAGGTAGGTCAGTCCAGCCCGCGGTGACCACTCACTGCCAAAGTCTTCATGATGGTCCCAGCGGATACTAGGCACAAAAAGCAGTTTCTTCCCAATTTTCCATTCATCGGCACCGTAAAAAGCATACTGATCCGTGCCCCGTTCGCTATATCCCTTGGTGAGGCCTCCCTCGCTCTGAAAACGGTCCGTACGGCTTCCGCCATAACGCGTGCCGCCTGCCTCTAGATGACGGTATTCTGTCCCGTAAGTAAAGGTATGGCTTTCATCGGCGCGGTACGTCACGCGTCCTTCGACGGCACTCGTCGCATACTCGGCCCGGTCAAAATTGTACCCAGTTCCTGCACCCAAATAAGAGTGTTTTCCTAAGCGGTTGTGGTATACCTTGAGATCGTACTCATTTTTTCCGTGCGTCCCTTCATAGGCCAAGTGATAGTCCTGACGATTATTGTCATACCAAGTGGTGCCGCGGCTTTGGACGCTTTGCCGCAGGGATTCGCGCATAAAAGACGCTCCAAAGCGGACACTGTCTTCATCCGTCATCTCATAGGTTCCTTCAAAAGACAAATGGCGCCGGGGCCCAAACATATTGGTCCAGCCTTCACTTTCATCCTTACGGACCTTGGTGAGGTCGTAGCTCATGCCAAGGCTCAGTTTTCCCAGCTTATCCGTATTCAAGCCGCCATACAAGGAAGTTTCGCTGGACCCCGTCGTGACGCCGGCATAAGACGATGCCCCCTCGGGCTTTTTCATAAAGATCTGGATTACGCCGCCTACAGCATCACTGCCATAAAGGGCGGAGGCTGCCCCGCGGAGCACTTCGATGCGGTCCACATCATGAAGGTTGATGCGCCGCAATTCGTAGCCATTGATTGTTTCCGGTGCGTCTTCACCGGCTAGCCGCCGCCCATCGACGAGGATCAGTGTTCCCTTATTGCCCATGCCGCGCAGCGACACCTGGTGCGTCACTTGTGACGACTGACCCTGCATGGAAGTCGGCGTCAGGTCAAGATTCGGCACCCGTTTCAGGACATCTTCCACGGTCTGGGCTCCCCATTTGGCAAAGTCTTTCTGCGTCAATACATCAACTGATTGAGGAATCAGCTTGCGGTCGTTTTTGGTCTTCGTCGCCGTAATAACAATCTCCTGAATAGGCTCGTCTGCTGCAGCCGCAGTGCTTCCCGTCAAAAAAAATGAGGTCATTGCCATAAAGGCAAAAAACGCCCTCGGTCCATTCTCCATTTCCCATGATCTGGGATTTTTACCCATATTTTAATCTCCCCTATTTTACTTCGTATTTATCACGTTCCTATCATACGAAATGCTCACCTTCTTTGCAACAAAAATAACAAAAAAAGCCACGACCTTACCTAGTCATGGCTATGATAGAATCCTTTCAGTGATTGCAGATTTTGTCAAAGATGTATGGCAGGGCTTCCTTTGCCTCGGCATAGCGTTCATCCGTTCCGCTTAGGATCACACTGTTTTCACGCGTCTGTTCGGCCTTACCGCTGCCGATGGTAAGGGGGCTGTTTGCCGGTTTAAATTCAAGGTACCCATTGATGATCGTCGACTGCAGCTTTACCTGGATAGCAGCAATGGACTTAAAAGGAATGACCTTGAAATTGTTGTCCCCCACGATCCAAAGGCCGCCCGTCTTATCGATGACAACGGCATGATCATGAACATAGAGATTGGCGCCGCAGCAGTCAATGGCATAGCGTTCCATCCCCAAAAATTCCCGGGCCGGGCTAAGCTGCATCTGTGCCTTTTGCTAAACTGCACATTCTTCTGCCGCAGCCTTGATCGAATCGAAAAAGCCCATATTCTGCCCCTTTTTTTCGTGGTGGTCTGATTTCATTATATTGGGGCCCAAAAAGAATGCGATTTCTTTCAGGAACCGCACCGTGAAACAAAAAAGCCTTCCCCGAAAGGAAGGCTAAAGATTCGACATGGTGACCCTGCCGGCCACTAACTCGAACACGGTCCAATTCTTCCCTACATTTTTCTGTGTTAAGACTGCTGCCTGACACTCAAAAAATCAGGCGCTTGTCTAATGACGCGCGCCTTACAAACCTCCCGGTTTCGTATGTGCATATTATAGCATATAGGTGGGCAGAAAGTGGGCACGATTATTTTGCTGGAATTGGCCCAAACAGTCTTTCCATGCCTGAACGGGTAACAAGCCAGGTGTTTTCAGATTTACGGGCTTCTTCTATCGTAAATCTTGGCGGTGCACCTTTATATCCGGTACAGGATTGTCGCACAGTCGCAGGCCCCAGGTTCCATAATTTAGCAGCTTCTGCTGCGGTCATTACATCACTAAGATTCATTTAAATCACTCCCAATACGTTCAATAACGCTATGACTGCAATTACAAAGGCAACAACAGAAATTATTTTTGTAGTCATATTTAATTAAACATGATATAATCCAGAAAAGAGGCTTGCCCCTCTTTCTGAGAGGCAAGCAGGGGATTTCTAGTCCCTTTGCAAACCTTGTAACAGTAAGATAATCGCCGTTGCCAAGTTGATTAATGCTGTTACAAGGTTCAATTTTTCTGGTTTCATGTTTTTTCCTCCTTTCTAGGGGCTTCCCCCTCTTGATGATTATATTATACAGCGATTGCGCTGTATTGTCAATCATTTTTTAATAAAAAGACATAGAAATAAGCCCGTAAAGCTAGATAAACTCTAACTCTACGGGCATTTTTGTCGATATGGCTTTATACGCTCAAATCTGCGTTCTGAGCGTTTTTAATATTTCTGTGATAAATCATAAACGCAAACCTTTTTACTCGTCCTGTGCCTGCGTTTCGGAGGCAGTTTTTTCGGGGATTGTCTTTGCCAGCACGGTTTTTACGAAATAGATTGCTCCCTTAATCAGTAGCGGCAGAACGACCTGATCGCGGACCTTATTCCACCCAGTTTCGGCTGTTGCCTGTGCCTGAATCTTGGCTACGAATGCATCAGCCACATCTTCAATAGCCGGCATGCCATTGTTTACGATCTGGGTAGTCAGATCAACTTTTACCTGATCAGTTACATCGTCAAGGTTCAGTGCATCAATAACAGAATCTCTCACATCAGTCCATTTACTCATAATCAGTTTCTCCTTTCAATTACTTTACTGGCATTCATAGTCCGTTACACCTCTGGCAATTGCCCTGGCAAAGTCGTCCTGCTTTTTCACCAGCAGCTGTTCATCTTCATCATTGGAGATGAAGGCCAGCTCAACAAGGACCGCCGGAGCATCGGTGTTAGTCAGTACATAGAGACCATTGACGCCAGGCGTAGCCGTTTTAACGCCGCGGTCTACAGTGCCCAGTGCATCAACAATCTGATTCTGGATGCAACCTGCTAGAGCATGACCGGCAGAGCTGCCCGCACATGCCCATGTTTCTGTACCGGTTGCGGAAGCTGCTTCTGCGGAATTGCAGTGGATAGAGATGAAAAGATCTGCACCACTGGCATTCGCCTGATCACAGATTTCTTCCAGGCTGTCGCACTGGAAGACGTTCGTCACACCTACACCAGCAGCCTTGAGATAGTGAGCAACAAGGTCACCCACTGCCAGTGCTACATCGCACTCACGCAGCCCAGTATTGCCGTTCACCGCGCCCGGGTCCGGATTGCCATTGGGTGCATGGCCAGGATTAATAAATACGTTCATTTATTGGCACCTCCTTTCGGTGTGGAGCCCTTGATTGTGCCGCCGATGTATCCCAAAAGGCCGGTCACAATGCTCATGGCCAAATTATCCAGCCCATAAAAAATAGCCATTATCAAGCTGGCAGACAGCGCAATAATGACTAAAATATTTTCAATATCGATTTTTTCAAATTCAAACATCCGAATCACTCCGATCGGAATAAGGTTCACGATGCGGCAAATCCATAAACCGCTGGTATGTGTGACTTACAACATCATTACCGCCAAGATTGTGGTATGCCTGGTACATTCTGGTGATTACATCAGCCTTGCCCACAGTTACCCATTCCGCTTTAATTGAGGATCCCATAGTTTCAATGAGACGGTCACGCAGCATGGCTACAACTCCCATTGCCAATGCGTCATTCTTTCTCTGCTGGTCTGCCCGCTCTTTCTTGTCGGCTTCATTTCTTTCACGAAATTTATACAAAAGAATTCCTGTCAGCAGGGAGGACAGTCCTGAAAGCAGGATAGTAACCAAGTCCATTTAGCTCATCCTTCCTTTGTAGTGGTGCTGTCAGATTTAGTGGAGGAATCCTCTGCAGTTTTTTCCTTATAAGCGATACACTTCGGATTTGAGCAGCTTCCATCTGACTTCTTTTCACTGCCGCAATATTCACAGTACTTCTTTTTCTTCCAGAAACTCATTCTGCCGTCACTCCTTCCACCGCTTCCTTGTAAGCGGCTGTCATATCTTTATAATCCTGCTGAATACTTGCCACCGCATCAGTGTTACCGGCAAGCTGTGCCGCCTGAAGAGCTGCCAGCATTTCAGGTTTATTAGCCTCATATTCGGAATCCAAAGAGGCTTTCTCAGCAGCCGCCTTTTCCTCTGCTGTGGGTTCCGGTGCAACGTAAGGTGCAAATGTACCGTCGCTCTGCCTGCAATATTCTTTTTTATCGTCATTATTACCAAGCAGATTCAGGTAATCAGCAGTATCTACAAAAACAAAGCCCTGGTCAAGCATGTCCTGTACTTTAACACTGCCATCTTTCACAGCGCCATCAGGCTGTACGAAATAATGAACACCGTCGGCATATGTGGTGCCACGCCGGCCATCGGCATTAAACTTGATTAAATAGTCCTTCATTTTTTACCTCCTAATTTATTTACGAAAGGATGATTTGATTGAGAAAACCGAACGGATACGGAAGCATCAAACGGCTGTCAGGCAATCGGAGGCGGCCGTTTGTTTTTGTAGTAAGCGATGCCGGGAGGCAGCGCCCTGTCGAATACTTTGCGACGCAGATAGAAGCGGAAATTTTCGCAGCTGACTACAACAAACTCCATCATAATACCTCCCTTGCTGACCATCGTCTTACCTTCGAAGAGTTATACCATCGTTGGCTATCGCGGCATATAGCTGATACAGATCCATCAGCCAGCGCGATATGTGGATATAGAAACGCCTTCCGGCATTGCTCAGTGCTCCACGGCATGCCTTATTCTGAAATCAAATACAGCGACTACCAGCGAATCATTGATGACATGCGTCGATCCGGATTGTCTTATTCTTCAGTAAAGAAGGTAAGGTCTCTAATTTCATTGATGGAATCGTATGCCGGAAAGATAGAGGCCGGTGGAAAGAACTATGCATCTCTTCTTTCCCTGGGCAGAAATAAACCTGTTAATCCTCATCGGCCTTTCAGCCGGCAGAAAATTAACAGGTTGTGGAATGAGCTGGATTATCCTGGCGTTGATACAGTCCTTATCCTGCTTTACACCGGAATGAGAGTAGGAGAGATGCTGCCGTCGATGGCAAACACGGTTATGGAGATACTATGTATGCCATTATACTCGGCCACTAATCAATTCGAGGGATATTTATACTCCAACAATAACAACTCGTACATTCTGCCCTTGACGTCTGATTGCCCCACCATTGATTATCCATTTCGACAATATATTAGCTTTGGTATTTGATGCCGTTGCAATGTCCGCTCCAGCTATCGCAATACCATTTGCGTTGTTATCCCATCCAGCGGGGTCGCCTTCCGTTGTTATAATTACAAACGGTTTGTTTGTTAGCGAAATTGGATATGTAATTGCGGACAGGCCATTTGCATTGTCATAATCTCCCCACTGTATAATTAAGCCGCCGAAATTTGGACCGAAAGAAACATAACCATTTGTGTCAATGACGCCGGAAATGCCCAATTTAGTGTTTGTGAATTTCTTGCCAGACCAAGTGACATCTGAGCCGCTCGATAGATTAGAGACTAATGTTGCGAGTGAAGCCAGCGTAGTTGCTGGATCTCCTTTCCATCCGCTCGCACCTGTGGCCGCTTTGATTCTGTTACCCAGGTTGCTGAGCAAATTATGGATGGTATTCAAGTCTGCGGTTGGCACCAGTGTATCATCTACAGTTGCCTGCATCGCTCTGTGTGCATCTGTTGCATTATTGTGTGCTGCCAAAGATTTAGAGCCGGTTTCATCGAGACCTTGAATAGTATTATCAAGTGTGTCCATATTGGCGTTGATATCTGCAATATCTGCAGCATCAGTGTAGTCGGGTTTAATCAAGTTGAGGTAACTTGTTCTTGTTGCCATTTCTGTTCCTCCTATTAGTCAACATCTTTAATCAAGGTTTCTTTCCACGTCCTGGTCTTCATGTATGACCAGTTATGCCGGAGTGCATAGTTATCAGACCATATCATTCCGGCTTCTGTTGTCCACGTCTTTTCTTTTACATTGGACCAGAACAGCGGATAGTAATAGTCCCTCCAGACGTTATAGTCATAGCGGAACTTGTAATCAATGTGTGCTGGTTTGATGCGGTCTACAGAAGCTACTAGGGCATCCGTATAAGGAGCTGGTTCCATGTAATGACGGAAAGCATACGTGATTGTAGCATCACCGTCATACTCAGCTGTGCAGTCTCCATTGTAGATTCCATCACAAATCTGCTGGATAGCCGGCATGGATGCAAACTGCTTTGCCAGCCAGTTTATTTGAATATCACTCCGTCGCATGTCCAGCGTGGCATCTTTGGCCGGATGCAGTCCCAGATCCTTTTCCAAAACCTTGCATCCATCTTCATCCAGCTTGTCAAAGAACAGGTTGTAGTAGTCCTGCATCAGTTTCCCATCAACGCCGCTCATGTCAGCATCCATAGCATCATACAGGGCCTTCACCCATTTGTCTTTGCGGTACCAGGCATGGAGAGCCCGGAGCATGGTATCAGTCAGCATAGGTCACACCACCCAACACGGCCACAGATTCCTTCGGAATGACGATATTTGATGTCCCGCCGTTCACCTGCAGGTCTGCATAGTCAAGGACGCCGGTAGTTCCGATAATAGCGGCGCCGATTCGTGCATAGCTGATATAGTCTGTTGCACTGTCACTAGCGGCAAAAGCCTGCGAGCTGATGTAGGCATCAATAGCACTAGTCACATTTTCCTTGATGGTTTCCAGATCTTCGGAGGAAGATACAGAGACCGATACAGAGACCGATACAGAGACCGTATCTGCGGCCTTGACCGTACAAACAGCCCCGACAGGTGCCTGGCCTTCTCCGTAGCCCGTCTTGCCAGGATCGATATAATCCTGGACAGCTTTTACAAGGCTGTCAGAAGCCGGCTTATTGTCGTTCCCGATGATGACCACCTTCACGGTATTCCGGCCATTCCAGCAGGGGAACACGCGGGCATTCCCTACACCGTCAACGGCTTTTGCCCAGGCAATGTAATGATATTTGTTCCCGCAGGTTGCCGGGATCTGTAGCTTCTCATAGTACCGCTTTCGGAATTCATCGTCTGTCTCTTCGGCGTAGCCGCCTTCCGCCGGATCCGGATTGGTTACAGAGCCAATGCCGTTGATGGTCACAGGAATCTGGGTGATGGTATCCGCAGCCACATTCCCGCTGGTTCCTGCGACAACAGCCTGGACATTGAAGGTATCACCCTGGGAAACAGTCTTTGTCTCCGTAGATTCAAACTGAATGCGGTCAACGGTTTCAAACAGGTCCCCGGCTACAATCCGTCCACTGCCGGAAACAATCTTCATGACAGCTTTCGCTTTCACGGCACTGTTCCGGGTCAGCCCCACGCGCTGGGCACACCATGCATCCAGCTCAGAGCCTTCCAGGTTGTCCACGTTCTGCTTTTCTTCTACCAGGAAGGCTTTCTTCCACAGCTGATACTGCCCAAAAGCTACGCCGCGGGTAATGTCATAAGCGGGGAAGCCTTCTGTTTTCTGGTAGTCATCCGGAACTCCCTGGAGAATTGTATTGTGAATCTGGTTAATCGTATACATTTTCTGAAATCACCACCTCTACACCATTATTCATGACTGCTGTGAAGCTAAATACACCGGATTCACCTGAGAACGTCCAGTCCTTTGTTTCTTTGATTACCGGACAGGTTTTCAGTAAATCATCAGAAATCTGCTGCTTAATCGTAGCAATGGCTACGGATCTGGGCAGCCGATAGCCTACAAGACCATCAGTATCAACTCCAAAATATTTATCATAAATGGCATACTTGTTTTTGATAGTGTTGATGAACAGCCGGATATGCTGCTCGATGCTTTCTGTCAGCGTGCATTCACGGTTAAATCCGGAGTTGAACACAAATTCCTTTTTCTTGTGATCGAAATAGGGACTTCGGCCCAAATCCGTTGCCCCTGTTGTGGCCGCGGAACTGCTGCTGTTTGCGTCAGTAGTAGAGACCGCTGCCGTTAAATCATTCAGATCGATGTCGGAGGGAAACACCTTACCACCTCCTAAACAATGATATCCACAATGAAGAACCGCTGGTTGTCAGCAGTCGGAGCCACCATGACCTTGTTCCCTCGTTTCCATTCATCAATGGGATGCAGCGTAACATGCCCGGTGGCAGTGTTCGATGTAGAATAGCTGCTGCCGCCATGCTTATAGCCGCCGGAACAGGTTCCGGTGGTCAGGCTCCCGGATTGGCTTTCATTGTCAATCGTGAAATCACTGCCCCGCTGCAGGATATGCCTGCAAATATAACCGTTCTTCTTGTCGATAATGTAAGCCCCGTTCTGGATGGAGACCTTCCAGTCATCACCAGTCTGCAGGATCAGGCCGATGCAGTTGGATATGGGCTTCGGATTGTCCCGCTTTTTGAACTGGTTGGCCATCTCCTGGGCCCACGTATCAGCAGCCATTTACACCGCCCCTTCCTGATTGTCTTTTGTAGACTGGATTTCCAGCGTCATGAAATGATTGATGTTGTCATAGGTGTGGTTGGCAGAAAGGACAAGGAAGTCCCCTACCAGGCCCAGTTCCTCGCTGTTAAATGTTAGCACTCTGCCGGATCTGACTTCATCGGATCCGAAAAGCTTCAGCCGCTTGCTGATCTTTTTCCTGCATAGCTCTTTCAACTTCTTGTCAGCAATCTTCTGAGCATCGTCTTTCTCTTTGTCCGTAACCTTTTCATAATGGACAATTTCACCATAGACTTTGGCAGCATCCTCATTCTCAGCAGTGGCCACAACGGCCACATCCTTTTCCTTGCCAGATGTGACAACAACCTTCGTGACGATATCCTTCACGCTGCTGTCTGCCTGGTAATCACCAATCACATTGGTGATATCGAAGGGCTGTTCATTGGGTGCCAGCTGGTAGGTGGCCGTGATCTTCAGGTCATCCCGCTTCGTGATATACAGTTTGTCCACCCTGACTTCCATCCGATATTCCACCCCGGTGGCATCCGTCTCCTGGGCAATGATGTCTTTCAGCGCTTTGGAGACTTCATCCCCGTTGTAGACCTTGTTGATGACCGTGTTCATCTCAGCGATTTCGCCGATCTGGATGCTCTTCTGGTCACAGATCTTCCGAATGGCATCGGAGGCAGTACAGTCAACCAGCTGAACAAACACCTGGTCCTTATTCAGGAACCATGCGTAATCATAGGCTTTGTATTTGTACTTAGACAGCCCTTCCCTGGATTCATCCTCGATGATTCCCGTGTAGACTGCCTGGCCATTGTTCTCAAAGCAGATTTTCCCACCGAATTCCAGTCGATTTCCCTGGTAATTGACATCCAGGGGATTATCGATCAGGTCAAAGTCGAATTCCTCGCCCAGCTGGTCAATCTGATCCCCGCGGGTGTAGTTGCTTGTGATGCCAGTGATATCCCTGGTGGTGCCGTTGTAGGAGTAAGTCAGTTTGAAGTTGTTCATGCAATCACCCCTTCAGACGCCTGATTTGCAGCAATATTCACCGGCGGTTTCTTGTATTCCCGGAAATCAATCTGAAACTTGATGTCGTTGTTCTTTTCCTGATGATAGACGAAATTGTCGATGGTACAGAGCATATCAAATTTGACCGCTCCAAAAGTCTCTACAAACATCAAGCGAAATACCATTCCCAACCGTCGCTGCTTTTCAATCCAGTTCACATAGCTCCATCCATTACTGTATGTAGCTTGCGCACGGATAAAAGGATAATTCTTATTCACAGGGAAGATGCTTGAAAAGGACAGAGTGCGAAGCTTAGGTGCACCAATGACATTGATGTCACCGGTCACAGCCTCAAAGGTTTCATTGTTCTGTGGGCTGTTTATATCCGGCAAGTCCCCAGGGACAACTGGGAAAATGACGCTGTCCATAGAATTGTCAACCTTCAGTACGATATTGATGCGAGAACGCAGAGCAGCGGTCAGATCGCTGTATGCAGATCCGGTATACTGCAGCAAGATATCAGTTAGCAAGCTCATTTTTTCACCCCCTAGCTGTTCCGCAAAGCATCACGGATCCGGGCAACAATATATTCCCCGGTTTGACGCATATATTCCTGGTTTCCAATCACATTTCCCTGGACAGAGAGGTTGACCGTTACCCTGCCTCCTCTGCCGCCGTTGTTAATCAGCTGCAGCAGTTCTTTGTGCGGCATGATCTGGCTTCCAGATGGCAGAGTAATGAGTTCCCCGCCATTCTCATTGACCATAGTTTGCCCGCCCCGGAAGTAGGTAGTCCCCAAGGCATTCGTATCCGGATTGTCCCCGCCGCCATCTCCACCCCCACCAAACGGGAGGGACGGAAGGTGGATAGAACTGATTTTACTGGAAATATTGTCCACCATGCCCATAATGAAGTTAAGCGGGGCAGCCGCAATGCTTGCCAGAGTATCAAAGATCCCCTGGAAGATGTCTACAACATTTTGCCAGGCCGCTTCCCAGTTTCCTGTGAAAACATTCACAATAAATCCGATTAAATCAGCGAGCACACCAACCACATTGGCCAGAACACCGCCAATCACATCAACGGCTGATTCTACTGCAGAAGATATGATTATCCAGGCCGCTTCAAATCGCGGTGCCAAAATCCCCATGACCAGTTCGCCCAGGGCCATTAACTGTGATGCCAGTTCATTCACAGATTCCCGGAATGGTTCAGACTGGGTATAAAGGGTGTAGAAAGCTACAGCCAGGACACCAATGGCAGCCGCCAGCAGTCCGATTGGGTTCAGCAGTGCGGCGAATTGAACCACACCACCGGCCAACTGGATCCCCGTGAACAGGGTCCGGAGCATCTGGATCTTGCTGATTACACCATTAATCACATTGAAGGCGGTAAAGCCAGTGGCAATGCCTGCAATCACAGGGCCAATGGTTTTGGCAATCGCTATGAAGTCCTGGAAGTGCTGCACCAGGAAACTGATGCCATTCCCGACACTCTCAATGATGCCAGGGAGAGCCGCAGCCAGATTGGTTGCAAATGCCTGAATAGATGGCAGCGCTGCATCCACTTTAGCCACCAGCTGGTCCATGATGGGAGCCAGGGCATTGCCCAACGGAGTAATTAGCCCTGCGAATGCAGTCATGATGCCGGTTCTGACTTTGTTCAGCCGTTTTCCAACTTCTTCCTGCATATCCCCGTAGTCATTCATAATGGCTGCAGCCTGGCCAGCGTCCGTTTTTCTCAAGGCTTCATTGACACCGCCCACATTCTGGGCAAGAACTTCTGCAATCATGGCAGCACGTTCGTCTGCAGTGCCTGTCTTGATGATGTTTTTCTGATAATCATCCAGGGAAATGCCTACGCGTTGCAGGGCTCCAACATTGCCCATCATGACCTTACCTATCATGTTGGCAACGTTCACCGCATCTTCCTGGGTAGCATTGAGGCCCTTCTGGTTGACCAGCAGGTCAAGCATACCTGCAGATACAGTCTTGATTTGGTCTTCCGTCATCTGGAAAGTGCCCAACTGGGCCATACCGGCTAGGGTCACTTCATCGCCTACAACACCAACTGTCTGAAGCTGGGAGGCATAGGCTCCCAGGGACTTTGCCGCCCGTTCCGCCGCTCCGGCACCCTGCTCCTGGATTGCCTGTACATCTCCCAGGATGGTGACCAGTTTAGTTTCTGCTGCCACCTGGGCATTTGCCTTCTCTATGGCTTCATCAGCAAAATTCTTGACGCCGGCCACTGCAAGCCCAGCACCGACAGCTGCAATACCCAGGCCAATTTTGGCCACAGAGCCGGCCAGCGAAAGGAACTTCTGGTTTGCATCACCGGCAAACTTGTTCACTATGTTCTGGGCATTCCGGATCTGCCTGGTAGCCGCTTTAGTTTCTCCGGCTGCCTTCCTCATGGGCTGGGAAAATTTATCCACCAGCGTCAGCAGGACGTTGATTCCTCTTGCCATATGCCTTACCCTCCTTTCATTTGACCCGCTGCTTCTGCCATTAGGTCCACATGGAGCTGATAGAACAGCCATTCCATCGGTGTCAGAGATTCAAGATCATGGATGCTGTGACCACGCTCAATGTAGTAACGAATGGTAAGTAGATCGTGGTCACGCTTCATCAGTTTTTTATTTCTTCGACAGCGCTTGCAGCACCAACATAGAACTTTTCAATGATTTCCTGAGCAAAGGTTACAATGGCGCCGATGTTGTCACCAAATACCAGCGGCACTACATCATAGGGTTCTGCCAGCCCCTTACGGAGTTTTTCGTCATGCAGCATGGGGACGGAGTCATAGATAATCCGGACAGCCCCTTCAAAGTTTTCCTTAGTGCTTGTAGACCCGTTAACCACTTTAAAGTCGTCCAGCATATCAATAACTCGATCAATAGGCAGCTTCTGAACCATAAAAGTCAGCCCGGCTTCCTTACTTTCGATAGGAAAGAAGGCATTTCTATCGTTTTCGCTCTGCAGCTTTCTTTTCAGAAGCTCTTCAAGAGTCGCTTTTTTCGCAGTCATCGCTATCCTCCAAAATAAAAGGCGGGTTTTCCGCCCGCCTGGTCATTAGTTAAAGTCATCGATGGTGTCAGTATCTTCATAGCCGCCGGCCTTGAAAGGAATGGATTCCTCCCCGACTTTGGCATTTTCAAAGCTGGCCAGATCAGTCTCATCGAACGTTACATTCGAAAGCTTCACACGTTCCATGCCGGTCACAGACGGATCGGAAACACTGGAAACCATGTTGATATCCGGCATGTTCATGGTCTTCACGCCGTCTTTAATCAACTTCAGTGCATAGGAATCAACCTTGTGCAGGACCATGGTCCCTTCAATTGAAGCACCGGTAAAGCGGCGCTGCTTAATGGGGTTCCCGTTTTCGTCGATGTCTTCATAGTTTAGCTTGAGCTTGCATTCGAATTTTTTGACGTTGGCCATAAGCTTGTCGTTCACCCACAGACGGCCATTGGTGCCGCGGATGATTTTATTGGTTACGCCCTTGTTCATCTATGCCACCTCCTTATTCCATGGTAATGACGAACTTCAGATCTTCGATGGCGTCCAGAATCTTCACAGTGCCAGCCAGGAAGACCGTGGTTTTGAATGCCATGCTCCGGACCTTATCATCCGTCCAGTCTTTGGCAGCAGTCTTGCCAACAGACAGCCAGGCATTTCTCTGTGCTTCCACATTAATGTAGGCTTCATTCCCAGTAGTACCTGCATCATCATTACCGGTATAATCCGGATCCAGAATTTCTTCGGATTCCAGTTCATTGAAATAGGCGTCCACGGCATCAATGAACAGTTTCTGATTGGACAGGTAGTTCTTGTATTTGCCCTGGTACTTCTTTTTGAATACAGTGGAAATATCTTCAATAATCAGGTTCATGCTTTCCACAATGATGATGTGGCTCATGTCTTCCGTTTCAGTTGAAGTAAAGGTGGTCAGGCTGTTTACGCCTCTGGCAATCTTGACTTCATCATCATCAACGCACAGGCAGAAGTAGCCTTTGTCAATCCAACCGTCCAGGTCAATTTCATCGGTGGCCACATCTGCGCAGTCGGACAGGTCTTCCAGCACATAGGAAGTACATGCCCGGTTCATGGGCAGATTGGCCAGGATGGCGCACAGTCTGGGCAGATATTCATTCATTGGCACGGTAACATCTTTCTTCGTGCCGTCACTGGCAGTCTGGATTTCGGTGACCGTAGCATTCTTGACGTTGATGACATACATGCTGTCTGCAGTGGTGGCATCGTAAACGATGGCCACAGTATGTTTCATCTTGCCTTTGGTGGTGGCATTGTAGTCAACCACATAGCTTGCCAGGGCCTGCTGAGAGCCGGCATCCGTAGTGCACACATAGTTGTACTTGATTTTATCCAGGACTTTCAGGGCATCCTTGAATTCTCCCTTAGTCGGCAGGGAGATAACTACCACCTTGTTCACGGCCACCAGGAAACATCTCTCAAGGATTTTCAGGTTGGCTTCGGTGTAGTCTTTGGGTTCCAGATCCATGCTGGATCTGTATGTCTTTTTGGTGATGGCCGTCTCACCCAGCGTATCATCACGGATGATGATGGCCGCAATGCCGCGCTCAGAACGCTTGATGGCAGAAACAGCGAGCTGTTTGAACGTAACCTCAATAGTAGGCAGTCCCATCTATTTCACTCCTTTTATAATTCATCCACGTTGTAGGTCTTGTCTTCTTCCTCTTCCTCAGATTCAGAAGACTCTTCATCAGATCGTCCCGTATCTGTAGATGGCACAGAAGTCGGGTTGAATTCCAAATTCTCAATGAGCTCTGCATCCGGCAGCCGGTCATCTTCCTGCACAAGGTCAACTGTGAAAGCGATCTGCAGAACCTTGTCAGTCTGATTGATGTCGCTCTGGATTCCGTCATCTGCCTGGACTACAAATCCGTATTTTTCGGATTCTTCATCCGGATCCAGTCTGGTAGTATCCTGCAGCAGCTTGATGATGGCGTCCCTTTTCTTCAGCAGGTCCAGGAAGCCTTTGTAAGTATCGGCTGCAAAATAGTACAGCCGGAAAGAAAGCCCGTCTTCGTAGTAAGTTCCTACACGGTCCGTATCAATGCCCTCTAAATCGAGGAAGAAGCAGGGCCGCTGGAAGCCTTCCGTGATGTCTGTGTTCTGCACTGGAACATCAGGGAAAGCCCCCTGCAGTACCCTGGTGAATCTGGCAATGACTTCCGCCGGAGTAACTAAGCTCATAAGATTTCTCCTTCCTCCAGGAGCTGGTCAACAAACTGGTCAACCATCCCTTCATATTCTCCCTGGAAGGCTTTTTCCGCATGAGCCATGGTGTGCCGGCCTTTCACCATTCTTTCTGTTTTAACAGCATGTTTTGCACCGGGCAGGTGAGCCCAGAGAACATGCCCATGTTCAAACAGATGGGCATGGGGAGCCTTATTAACAACACGCACTGAGAATTCATCTCTCCCATAGATGTAAGGCCGTCCGCGGGAAAGGCCCCGTACAAGGTTGCCCGTTCGGGAATGTTTGATATCTGCTTTATATGCAGCCTTGGCTTTTGCCCTCATTCGATTCCCGGCCCGGCCCATGAATGCCTTCGTCTTCCTGGGGAATTTCTCTTTGGCCGCTGCTAGCATGTCATCACTCAGCTTGGTCAGCTCATTGAGGTTAAAATGCATCTCAATCATTGAATCACTCCCTCTGTAAAGATTTCCAGACGTTCATGATTGGCATATGGATCCAGCAGGTAAATTATGTCGAATCGCTGCCCTCCGTATCTGATGTACATATCAGTCGTGAGATCAGAACGATACCGGACAATGAATTTGTGCGTGACTCTGGTAAGAACCGTATCGGCTGCACGGCCATGTAGCATAGAACCAGTCTGAGGCACGATAGATGCATAGACCGTATCAACCAACTGTTCAGCGATTTCCCTCTGCCCCAGTTCATTTTCATCTCCCTGGACCGGCTTATAGATTTCAATCTTTCGATTCAGGATGGATGCCAGATTAGGTGCTGCTTTCCGATACATAGTCGATTCCTCCTTCCAGCCCCGTATAGCTGTGCTGGTCAAGGATGGATTTCACCGTTGGATTCACTTCTGCATTGGTAACCGTATACTGACGAACGTCATACATATCCGCAACCAGGGCCATGACTGCCAGCGTGATGTCTTCGTAGTCGTCCAACTGGGAAGCCGTGAGCCCCGTGTAGGCCATGGCATAAGATATGGCAGCGGTAAGCATCGGTTTCAGCATCATAGCGGCGCTGCCATCCGCCCGAACGTATTCCTGCAGAAAATCAACGGTCAATTCCGATACTTTCATAGGTTATGCCTCCTTTACGGTTTCTTTCTCCTTCGGAGGCTTGCCTTCTGCTTTAAGGTCCGCTGCTTCTGGTTCATCAATACTGATAGCAAGACCGGCCTGGATAAGGTCCTGGCCGGTCTCATTGCTTACCGTTCTCTCTTCACCTGGATACATGGTTACTGCCCCGGTGAAGCTCAGTAATGCTTTGATTCTCATGACGGATCACCACCCTTATGCGGCTTTCATCGTCAGTTTCGCGATTTTTTGCTCTTCAACAATCTTGCTGTCGATTTCCGCCCAGGCAATGACGCCAACGACGTGTTCTTCAGCATAGCGTTCTTTGAGCACCTGGACATTTACATCTTCGGCAAGCTTAACGTACAACCCAGAGAAATCACCGTAGAAGATAGGCACGGCTCCACCAGCAATGTCAGGCATGGCATCAGATACATATACCTTCTTGCCCAGCAGATTCCAGGAGAATTCATTGGTCAGATCACGATTCATCAGATAGTCGCCTTCAGCATTCTTCAGCTTTCGAATGGCTTTAAAGGTATTATTGCTCATGATCCAGGAACAAGCGCCCTGGAATCTCTGCTTAACTTTCATCTGCAGGTCAATCAGTTCATCAGAAGTAATGGCAGTGGCAGCAGCAGAAGTAACTTCCTGGGTACAGGATTTCAGGCCGGCCATTTTCCCATCACTGCCGGCCAGCAGCTGGCCTTCCAGGAATTCAGCAATTGCTTCTGCGATTTTGTTGACCACATAGGCGGTCAGATCGAATTCAGTGTTGTTGATCAGGGACACAGATACCTTCGTGAGGGCACCAACCAGGTAACCACTCAGGGTAATGCCAGTGAAGGACCCAGATTTAGAAGTCAGGGCAGTAAATTCTTCCGCATAGCTGGCAGAAGGCCCTTTGTCTTTGTCAAACTTCGGGAAAACCAGATCGCCTTTCACGTTGAATTTGGTAGCCATGGCATAGATCGGGCAGATATCTTTGACCAGTTCGATGATCTTTCTGGCAATGGTCTTGGGGATCACAGCGCCGTTGTCGGTTTTGGTCATGCCGCCTTCAGCACGGCATTCTTCCAGGTTCCCGCGGATATAAGCGGCAAAAGCCCGTTCTTCGTTCTTTTCAGCCTTGGCTGCAGTGGGATCTGCAGGTTCTTCATCCTTGTTGATGGACATGGACGCTCTGATCTTTTTGATGGTGGCATCCAGGTCACGGATTTCAGCAGTAATCTGGTCAAATTCCTTGTTTTCGTCCTCCGTCATAGCACGGGTTTCTTCTTCGGCCTTCTTGACGATTTCATTCAGCTTGTCAACCAGGGCATTACGCTTTTCAATGAGTTTCTTCAGGTTCATGATTGTCCTCCTTATTCTTTACCCAGCTTTAAGATTTCGATTTGTCTCTTTTTCCGCTCCAAAGCTCCGTAGATGTCATTGACCTTATCCAGTTTGTCATCTGCCACACGGATTTCCTTTAAGGCTGCCTTTTCATCGCGGGTATTTATGGATGTAGCATAGTAGGCCGGAGTCACATCGAGGATGGAAACTTCATCCAGGCTGATATCAGTCAGCTCACGGATGCGGCCATTCTGTTCATCGTCCCGCCATTCTTCCCCGTTGGGGTTGATCCAAAAGCCAAAGGACCAGCCGGATAGATTTCCGGCACGGCCTTCCCGCACAATTTCCGGATCATTGACAAGGGCCCGTGCATAGAGACCAATATTGTCCTCTTTCAGTTCCAGTGTGCCGTCATCCATGCCGCCTATGGCTCTTTCATGATTAAAGTACAGTTTTACATGGGGGTTTGCGGCAATCGCTTTCGCGAAAGTGCCAGTCTTGACTACTTCCCGGAACTGTTTTCCGTCATAATCGTGCAAGATTCTGGACATTCTTTCGACTGCATTCACATATCCTTCAATGACTGCAGTGTTGTCACTGCGGATTTCCACTTTCACCATTACCACCTCCTTTCAAGTTGCTGGCTTTTGGAGGCGTTTCAGCAGTCTCATTGATGTTTGCCTTCACGCCGGTATTCGGAGTGTAGATTTCCCCGGATTTCGGGTCATACAATACTGCATCAAGGCCCAGCTTGATGGAATCCATGCCAACAGGCAGCATATTTTCCTTCTTGCGGATGTCATCCACCGTGAGCCAGGAGTTTTTCAGGCCAATTTCATAACACTGATACCGCGTCATAGTGTCGGCTTCGGTAATGGCACTGCTGTCCAGGGTGAAAAACAGGCTTCCTTTCTCAGATTCCAGCAGCATGAATTTATTCAGGGCATTTTCAATGGCCCTGGCCACCGGCAGCACCGCCGTCCGAATGGCCTGTAAATAGGTTTCAGACGTCGGATTTTCGCTGAAAAGCCCTGTTGGAATCCCGAAGATGGCATAAACAGAGTTATTGTTCAGGGTTTTGTTGTCCACCAGCTGGTTTTCCGTTGCTGTGGTGCCTATTTCCTGGAAATCCAACCCGTCATTGAGCACTACCACACTATTGTCCCCGGAGAACAGTTTTGCCCAGGCCATTCGCAGAGAACGGAGGATTCCCGCATCCAGGTGCTTGCTGGACTTCAAAAACCCCCGCTTTGCCCCGGATCCAATGGTGCTGTGCTCATACCGAAGAGTCTTGAACATGGTAGAGAACAGAGCCTGGTTCTCTTTTAAGATGCCATGACCTTCCATTCCGTCATCACTGTCCCGTAGGATCCGGAGTACCTGGTAATCATCGTACCGCTGGCCATTGACCCAGTAGTTTACTTCTTTGAACACCGGATCCGCATTGGTCAGTGCGGAAACATTGTCGAAGGCCACATAATGGATAGACTTGATCTTGTTTCGCTGCCAGTTCACGAAGGCATAGCCAGCCCCGTCCAGCAGATAATCCGTGACCAGGGCCCGCTTGAACTGAACTGCATCCAGGGTGTCCCCGGTTTCCCGGTTCAGTAGCTGGGTCCGATAGTCTTCAATCTCTTCTTTCCCGCCGTTTCCCATTCTCCGGTAGAGTCTGACCGGCATACCGGAGACAGCCCCCGTGATGAACTGCAGGCAGGCCGTCACAGCTGGCAGGGTCAGTGCCTCTTCCCTGGATGCTTGCATATCGGTGCCGCTCAGCAGCAGATCTGCCAGCCCCTCCGGAGTTTCCGCCGGGTTTTCCAGAGACCTTTTTTCTCTTTTAAAGCCTAAAAAATTGAGCAATCCCACTAATTTCACCTCCTTTTCAGAACTGAGCTCCCCAGGTCATGGGTGTATTGAGCTTCACGTCCTGTTCCAGCAGATACATGGCGTTTATGGTGGCCGCCACAATATCGATCTTGCCATTACTCTTTTTCTTGTTCACGTATCGGTTCATGTTCGTGTCATATACGCATTTGGCGTTTTCAAAGTTGATTTCCACCATTTTATTGGCGGATTCATAGTGGAATTTCCCGTCTGTAATGAGCTCAGCCAGCCATTTGGTGGGGGAATGCAGCACACTGGAATGCTGTTTCACTTCCACTGTCTCAATGCCCCCATCCTCCCATTTCTGGGCAGAGCTTAGGCAGTTGTACCGGTCGAAGCCCAGTGACTTGACCTTGCAGCCATACCTTTCTTCCAGGCTGAACACGTAATCTTCAACCACCTTGTAATCAATGGTCCGGTCTCCACAGGGCACCACATAGCCAGCATTGATGTATTCGGCATAGGGAACCCTTTCCGCCCTGGTTTTTTCCTCGACTCTGTCCGCCGGAACGAACACCATGGGTATGCAGTCAACTGCCTCTGTTTTGGCATCGTAGGCCACAAGGCTGACCGCCGTGTTGTCGTTTGTCATGGAAAGGTCCACACCCACATAGACATCACGGCCATGCAGGTCGATGCTCTTGACCTTTCCCCTCTGCAGATCATCCAGGGAGATGTAGGCTTCCCCGTCATAGGTCCCGGAAGCCATGATATTGCAGTGCTTCGTCAGAAAATTGGTTTTAGCCGATTCAATGTTCAGCGCCCGGGCATGTTTTTTCTTCAAATCATCCCAGATTTCCTGAATCTCTATACCTGCCGGGTTCCCCTGGGCCATGGCCAGGGGATTGGTGATCCATTCTTTGGCAATATCCGGATCTGGTTCGTACAGCAATGCAAAAATCGCCTGATCCTCCACTTGTCCATCCAGGACACGCTTCGAATAAGCGACTTCTGCTTCAAATGGGTTATTCACTTTCGGATATTTGGTAGAAATGATGCATCCCAGCTTATTCTTGATGTTCAGCTGTCCGGATGCCATGGCTTCGATGGCGCTGTTGTTTGGCAGTGCCCCGACTTCGTCCGCCAGAAATACGTTCGGCAAACGTCCATCAAAGCGGTTTGCCGCATAAGCAAGAGGCGTGTAGGTCGTCTGCGTCAGCGTGCACTTGATACAGTCACGCAGAAGCTTGAACCTTTTCAGGCCATGCATGTCATAGTAGACCAGGGGAGATACGGACAGCGTGTTCTGGATGGCTTCTTTCACTTCTTTAGACAGCTGCCGGTCCGGTGCAACGGAGAAAAATTGAGAAAAAGGCGGCTCCGTCAGGAACAGAATGATGAAGATGGTGGCCACCGTGTAGGTCTTGAAGTTTTTCCGGCAGATTTCCAAGACAGCCCTCTCATAGCGCCGCTTTTCCGGGTCTGTGCGGTAAACTTCTGCCAATACCGCCACATAGAACAGCCATTGATAATTTACGGTACATTCATACAGGGTTTTCCCGAACTGCAGGCCCCTAGGCATGATTAAAAGCTTCAGGAGCCCATCTATCTGTCTGCATTTGTGCTCATTGATGCAGAAATTCGGGTTTTCCCCGTCTGCCACATTCAAAAAGTCCTGGCATTGCTTGACCACATAGGCAGGAGGTTTGTAGATGCCTTTCACTTCCGGTATCAGGGCCATGCTGCTGAAGTCTCCGGAAATAATGGCTTCCGCATATTTGTATGCTGGATGGTTTTTGATATAGGCACTAGGCATGCAGCATCAGCCTTTGAGAGCCTTCAGCAGAGGATCCTGCATGGCCTTTGTTTTAGGATCCGCTTCTTTCTTGCTTCTGGCGTCTTCCAGCATCTTGTTCAGAGCCTGGGCAGTTTTGTTGGCGCTGTCCGTTACACGATTGTAGGCATTGATTCCCGGGTGAGTGTAGATATTCGCCCGTCCCTTGACATATTCCTTAGTAACCAGGACACCATCCTTTTCCAGGCTCTTCTGCAGTTCTTCCGCAAGCGCAACCTGGGTGGTATACCTGCGGAATGTGGTCATGAACAAATAGTTATCTGTCAGTCCATATGCCTCCGCCGTTTCAAGGAGGTCTTTCGCCATTCTATTTAGTTTTGTTTGGGTGATTTTATAGTTTGGCATATCAACACTCCTGTAATGGGCCTTGTGCCTTCCTGCGGCGTTTCCGGTGCGATTTTCAGAGGCTTTCTCCCCTCCCCCCTATAATTGGTATAGGCCCCTGATTTTTTCTTCTTAAATCGCGTTTAACTCGTTCTAAAAAAAGCATGTGGAATTGAAATTGGTGTGTTTTGAGGTAGGGCAGTACGGTCTAGGGTTTAGCCGGCTCTTTCAAATCTGGAAGCCGGGGGGATACTATCGCCAGCTGACGGAGACGGTCTGCCGGAATAATGCCGTGCTCAGCTTCGTCATGATGCCTTGAACACAATGAAATCAGATTGTTTGTATCAAGTCTCTGACTGAAGTCCCTGTCCAGCGGCGTGATGTGATGGATCTGAATGTCATTGTTATTCAGTCTGTGTTCATCCTCTAAACAGATGCGGCAAAGATAATGATCGCGCTGAAGAATTTCCATTCTCTTCTTCTGCCATGCTGCTGAACTCCTGAACCTTTCGTTCTGTCCTCTTTCCTTTCGATACCATTTGTGCTTTGGCTTCTTCGGACAGACGTACCCCATGGGGTGCATCCGGCCACAGTAGGGGCATGAAATAAGCATAGGGGTTTCACACTCCCGTCAAAACAAAAACCGATTCCCAAATTGAGAATCGGTCTAAGAGGTCGCCAATGCGAGAGGCGATCCAGAGAGGTAAGGAGATTGGAACCCTCCCCTTGGATTCGCCCCCGTTTTTGACAGCTTAATCATATCATATAAGGCATAGTGGCTTATAGTGGCCTGAGGTGGCTTGAGGTGGCTTCTTTTAAAATTTCCTCGTGAGAATTGTTGAGCTCGCGGAATGCTCTTACTTCTAAGCGGTGCACCCATCGCAGTGACTGATGGATGTTGCTGGCTACTCGTTCCCACGTGAAGCCAAGGATGTACCGCTCCCACAGGAGGCTCCGCTGCTGTTGGTCCGGAAGCAGCTTGATGATACTTTCGGCTGTATCTCTCATAGCAATCACTGCATCCTGCTGGGCATCAGCCTCCGCCTGAATCTGCATCAGCCGGCTCATCTTGTCTGCCATGTCCCTTGGCACTCCGCCGTCCACTCTGTCCTTTGCGTAGTCAACACCTCCGATGCTGTATAGCGCTGCATGCACTGTGTCCAGTTCTTCCAGTTTTCTTTTAAGCTCCCTATCTTTTTGTAAGAGTGCATGAAAAAACAGCTTGGCCAGATTCACCGGAGTCCCTCCTCACCATAAGATTCATTTTCGATTGAGCCGCTCTATAAGCCGCTGCAGCCGATTCCTGCCAAATCCGAACTCTGCATGGATGGCGTCACAGCAGTCGGCTATGCCTTGCTTATATATAACGTCTGTGTACTCAAGCAACCAGCATTTAAATTCCGACAGAGGCATGCCCTTGATTCGTTTCAGGTCACTGCGGTTCATCCCTGGGATCTGCTCGTCCATGCAGCATCCCTCCTTACATGACTTTCAGCGTAGCAGCATCTCCATTTTTCGGTTCCGGGAAAAGCTCCGTCTGAGCCTGCTTAAAGCCATTGATGTAACTTTCGGTTTCGCTGAACAGATTTCCAATGGCCGCTTCCAAGCCCGTATCTTCCGGTATCAATTTTGCTGCAAACTCCATATCTGCTGCATTCGTGATAAGAGGATCAACCCGAAATTTTGCTGTAATGAAAAAGCAGTGTTTCTTATATGCTCTTTTAACAGTTTGCAGGATAAGTTTGTCGTCCTCCTCGCGCTGCCTGATATTTAGTCTACCCACAAGCAAATCCTGCACCCGCTGCCAAGCTTTATAAAAATCTAGATGTGGCATTTCAGCGAAACAGACCTTGTATTCATTGAGTTCTTCATCGGAAAATGCAACGCCAATTTTTCCGTCCTGTACATCAATCGAAGTAATCTCTCGAATTGTGATTAGGTTTTTCATAATGTCCTCCTGTTAAAACAGCGGTCTCACCCGTGTAAGCCATGGCTGCACATCTTTGACGGATCGCGCCAGGATGTAAGTGCCGCCGTGTGCCTCACACACCTGCTGGAACTCGACTTGCCACTGCGACTGCTTTCCCGTCGCCGTCTTGATTTCAATATAGAGCGTCTTTCCGTCCTTAAGCGCCGTCAGATCCGGAAAACCTTTCCGGCATCCCAAACCCTGCTGATGCCTTGTCACGTCCCACCCGTCAAACGTGAGCGCCGTCCTGACTGCCTTTAAAATCGCCGATTCAGGCTGCTTCTTCGTTATGATCTGCATCGCATGTTCCTCCTCAAAACGGGACCTCTTCGTCAAAACCTACAGGAGTGCCGAAGCTTTCCATGGCTCCCTGCTCCGGTGCTGCCGCGGCAGGCGTCCCGGATCCCTTCCGTTCAATGAATTCAACATGGTCAGCAATGACTTCCGTGTAATAATGACGATTGCCGTCCTTGCCGTCGAACGTGCGGATCTGCAGACGGCCTTCCACCAGGGCTCTTTGTCCCTTGGTCAAACTGTTCCCACATAATTCAGCGGTTTTATTCCAGGTGACGATGTTGATAAAATCTGCTTCACGCTGACCGTTCTTTGCCGTAAAGGGCCGGTCAACTGCCAAAGTAAAGGTGCAGACGGTACGGTCCGTTGGAGTAACCCGCACTTCCGGATCCTTGACCAGGCGGCCTAACAAGATGATCTTATTCATTATTTTTCACTCCAATTCTTTTAATGTTCCCTGCAATTCGTCTATCAATGACTCAAGTTCTTCAACCAGCGCCTCGAGCTCATACGTTACATCGGTTCTGTAAGCCTGGCCATTTCTGATCCGTCGTTCTAGTCCATAGAAATCTGCTACATATCCGCTGAGGTTCTCAGCAATTCTTCTTGCCTTATCTGCCGCTTTGGTTTTATTCATAGTCTGTCGCCTCCGATCAGTTCCCGCATAAAAGGAAGACCTTTCAGCTCTTCCACGAATTTCCTCCACTCGTCGAGCTTGTGTCCTGTCCGCTGATGGATCATTGCCCAGGCGTTTTCGTAATTGAAAGTAACGGTTCTTTTTTGGTTGTAGCTGCTGGGCAGGAGCTGGATCATTTGCCACCACAGGTCTTTTTTGCATGTGATGCCTTTTTCCCACAGGTCCGGTATGTTTTTATACTCCTCGTTGAGAGCGTCATAATTTACATACGCATTTCTGGCGGCGTTGAGAACCTCGATGATTCCGTTCAGACAATCGATTCCACTTTCGCTTAAGTGCTCAGTGCTGAAGTCGTCAAGCGTGAATTCCCGCTTGTGAATCGTGTGCATAGTGGAGCAGGAGTCGGCCACGGTCCCCACCTTGTACGTATCATATTCTTTCCACCAGTAAAGCGGCGCCGTAATATCCATCGATACGGTAATCTGCCGCATGAACTTGCGATGCTCCGGCCCTGCCTGGCACAGCTTGCACATCAGCGCCAAGTCAGCTTCACCAACCACAAATTCGCCGTTCTCGTCCCTGTAGCTGTCTGACTTGTCCCAGCTTGCCAGCGGGTTCCGCATCCCCCGGATCGCTGCGGAGAATCCAAATGCGGCAGTGTTTTCAACTTTAATCATGGTTTTTCTCCCCTTCGAAATGTTCCAGCAGGAATTCGACATACTGCGCTGCCTTTTTAAGGTCCTGGACCAGTGTGCCTTTTTTAGGATATCGGTACAGATATTTGATGATATTGCCCATATAGTATGCTTCGATCCCGTTCAGGCCTTCTGTCATAGCTTCGATGATTTCTTTGCACTCTATTCCCTTCCACGTGTAGTGATCCGGGTGATGGATGGAATCTGTTTCCGGTTTTTCGGCCTGATCTGCTTCCTTATCCCCATATTCTTGTTCCCAGGCTTCGCAGATTTTCCCGAGAAGCTGTCTGACTTCCTTGAATTTCTCGTCGATGATTTCTAATTCTTCGTTGTTTTCCATTTCTTAATCCTCCTAAACTCCTAAATACTGCGCCATCCTGAGCTGCCTGTCTCCGCTTCGTCTTTTGGACAAGCCGGCGAAATGGATCGGATAGCACATATCAATAATGCGGTCATAGATGCGGATCCGGTCATCCTGGCAAGACTGGATAACGTTGTAAGGAATGTTTGTCGTGATGATCAGAGGTTTCCCGCAGCGGTAACGATCGTCAATGATACGGAAGACCTGCTCAGCCATAAAGCTCGTGTCGCGTTCGACCCCTAAATCATCCAGGATAAGCAGATCGGCATCATCAATCGCAGATAGCGCCCATTGCTGTCTGTCGGTCCTGCTGATTGCCTGGATCAGCCTCGGAAAGTTCGTTGCAACGCAGCCATATCCCTGACGCATCACCGCATTGGCGATGCAGCATGCTGCATATGTCTTGCCAGTGCCGACGTTTCCCCACAAAAGCAAGCCTTGGTTCTTCTTAAGCATCTGTGGAAAAGCATCCGCATAGCGTTTCATGGCCTGCATGACGGGAGTATCCATTCCTTCCGCTTCTTCAAATGTCCAGTTCCGCATTTCCTTCCTGGAGAAGCATGCATCCTGCAAGGAGTAGAGCCGCATGAGCTGCTCCTGCTTCTTCCTGGCTTCTATCTCTGCGTTGTACTCGTCGATTTCGCAGTCGCAGGCACAGTTGATGATTTTTTCGTTCTCGAAAATCTTGACTCTTACCTGCTTATGCCTTCCGCACTTTCCACAGACCAGCAGGCCATCTTGATCGATGTAATCTCCCGGCTGCATGTTCGGATGACTTTTTGTTTTAGCGATCTCGATAAGTGCGTCGTGGAAGTCATCATGTTTCTTTTCCTTCTCATCAGTCTTTGGCATTCCGTGCCTCCCTTCGTGCGGCCTCGATCTTTGCATTCATTGCTGCATTCATTGCCTCAAAAGCGCCCGCATCCTGGACTTCGATTGTTGTCTTGCCTTGGTTCCTCGGCCGGACAAACCCGGCGCATCCATTGCCGATGGTCTCATTGATGATAGCGATCTTCTCGGCGTCATTCCCCGGTGCCCATTCGTCGAGCCGTTTTAAGTTGATTTCAATGGCTCTTTCAGTGAGCGGCTTCCGCAGGGCATCCCTTGCCTCTGCCCAGTCATTCAGTGCCTTCAGCAGTTCCGGGTTAGCGGTGTAGTTTTGGAAAACGTCGCCCAGGAGGTTTTTTATTACCTTATTACTTTCTTCCCTTCTTACCTTATTACTTTCTTGTTTATTGGCCTGTTCTCTGCCTGTTCTCTGCCTGTTCTCTGCCTGTTCTCTGCCTGTTCTCTAGCCTGTTCTCTGTTTCTTCATCAAGCTGGTAGACCCGCCATTTTACTATGGTTATGAGTCGTCCTCTGTTTGTGCTCTTGACTGTGCAAAATCCGAGATTTTCGAAACGTATAAGCGCCTTTCTCACTATTTCTGGTGTCACTCCTCTACCAGCTTTTTTGGCAATTTGCGGCAAAGAAGTGAAGCATTGACCGGGCTGCAGCATGATAGGTTTTCCCAGTATGTCCCACTGTCTTGGCTGCCATGAGACCATGCACATAAGAGTAATTAACACGGATTTCTGAGGTGCAGTGGAATTGGCCCAGATGGGATCATCAAGTAATGACCGGTATATCCGGATAAATCCGTCTTCCTTGCCCATCCGTCTCACCCCGTTTCTGCATATACCGGAACGCCCATATATTTCTCAACTTGCTTGATAAATTCTCCAGGATTTGCGTTGTCATTGGACAGGTGAATCAGATGGATCTCTTTCAGGCCTGTCATAAATCCTCGTGCCCGCTGCTGGATCAGCCACATGGTCAGAGTGTCAATGCACATATGTGTCTGCATGACCCGGCGCTTCCTTGCCCATCCGTCTCCGGAATCAATGTAATTCTGATAAAGGAGCTGCATGTCATAGTTCGCTTCAGCCATGATCTTTGTCAGTCCGACAAAACAACATGGAATATTTTGCGTGTCCGTCGCAAACAGCAGCGTGTCTTCCGCATCCCTGATGATGTACATAAAAGGCTCCGCGGCATCGTGGATTGCTTTGATGGGCAGGACTTCGAAGTCTCCAATCTTTGTCCATACCTTTTCCCGCAACGGAGCGGGGCCCAGAACGCCATAATCGACACCTAGCGCATTGAGAGTCCCAGCGCTGGCATAGATCTTAATGCCATGTTTGACTAGCTGCGCTGCCGCGGCAGCGTGATCCCGATGCTCATGGGTCAGCAGGCAACCAGCGCAGCTCCTGAAATCAAAATCCATGGCACGCATGATGGTCTTCCAGGGGATTCCGCATTCGATTAGTAGTTGAGCTCCCGAAGGAGCAGTGATGATGTAGCAGTTACCACTGCTCCCAGAAGCAATCGTCTTGATATCCATTTAAAACTCCAAATCGGAGAAGTCTTCCTGGACTGCCTTTTTGGCCTTCGGAGCCGCAGCCTTTTCGGCAACAGGAACCTTGACGGCTGCAGGGATATCCACCTGAGTGGATTCCGGAATTGCCTGCGGCTGTGCCGTTAAGTCGATGACTTCGCCCGTCTCCTGATTAACGGCGATGTCCTGCAGTGCTTCCGCGTCGGCCTGCTCCTGATCCAGCACCTGAGCAGCCCGATAGGTGCTGTCGATTTTCGACGGGTCCTTTGGCACAGCTTTAGCAGCAGCAATGTAGAGCGTCTTTGTCGCCATCTCTTCATACCATTTGGTCCAGATAGCCTGTCTGGCTGCTACATCCTTTCGCTTGTCAATATCAGCCTTGGACATGACGACCAGCTTATTCTGCTTCTCGTTTTCATATGAGATATAGGCGAATCCGCCGACCAGCTTGCCCCGATCCACAAAGCAATTCTTCGGAGGATTGTACTCAAACGTGTCATATGGATAATTAAAATCCCGGAAGTGCGGCGTGAATTCGTCGTTCTCATATACCAAGTGGACGTCAATACTCAGCACCTTACCCTGAGCATATTTCATCGCCTCGAAGACTCTGCCCATGTAGCCTTTCTGGATTGTGAATCTATATTTACCACCGGCTTTGCCGTCCTTCCGTGGGACAGCGTAGAGCATCCCATCAGTGCGCATATCGAAGCCCATCTGGGCGCATACCATCAGGTCCTGGGCAAGTTTGTAGTCAACGACTACATCTTTCCATGGAATGTCTTGTTGCGTCAGCGTATGATCCATTGAGACAAAGTAGCCCTGAATCAGGTTGCGCTGAATCGGAGTAACGGAGAAATCGGGATTGCCGACACCTTCCTTCACGATTTTAGAAACAAAGGATTCGCTCATATTGGATGTAAGTTCTTTAGATTCAGTCATGATTAATTCTCCTTTTCTACTCTCAGGCTTTTATCTGCTTCGGATACTACCAGCCGGATCAGTTGGGCAGGCGTGTCAACAAGCTGCACGATGCTTTCGGCATTATCTACAAAGATCGGAGCAGAGACTTTGTATTCAGCAATCAATGCATTGATGATTTCGAGTCCCACATTGAGCCGTGCTCCTGTATTCAAGTCCTGATAGGGCACTCCGTGATAGCAGGTCTCGCAGCACTCTTCTATTCCTTCATTCGTGATATTCGGGCGGAACATGACGAATTGCACGTTCGGGATTTTCTCCGCAATCTTCCTGGCAACAAGATCCGTCTTCGCTCTAACAAACTGCTCACAAAGATACATCTGCCGTTCCAGATCGATAAGATGAGCGGAAAGATCAGACTCGCTTTTAAGGAGTGCGCTGATCCTTGCATTGAGCTGGTTATTGGCGTCAGCCTTGGCATTGATAGCCTTTGCAGCCTCCAGCTTGGCCGTAAGAGCTTCAATCTTTTGGTCGAGTTCTGCAGTGTCAACAGGCTGGTCAGCATGAGCCTTGATCTCCATGGCTTCCTGGATGAGTTTCTTTTCCTCTTCGCTTGCCGGGATCTCGAAAGAGTTTTCTGCGTCGGCAGCCTCCAGGTACTCTGCATTGCACTTGTCGAGATTGTTGATGGCGGCGGTGATTTCAGCTTCAAGATCTTTCAGCCTTTCTGTCAGCTTCGCAAGCTCGGCATTCTTAGCCTTGCCTTCGATGTTGATTCTTTTCAGGATCTCGGCCTTACTGGAGTTGAATTCTGCTTCCTGCTGTTCCAGCGTCTGTCTTGCCTTTTCAATCCGATCTGGCGGCAGCTCCTGTCCGCACGTCGGGCAAACCGTTTCGATTTCGGACTTCACGAATTGCTTGCCGCGGACATCAACGAATGAATGACGAAGTTCATCAAGGTTCTTGTTGATCCTGTCGACATTGCCCTGGATGGTGCCCTGTTCATCGGTCAGCTTATCAAGCTGCATCCTTACCTGGGCAATTTTCCGGCTTGCTGCTATGGTCGCGTCGGACAGTGCGGCCTTGGCCTTCTGGGCCTGTTCCTGTCTGGCTGCCTTCAGGTCAGTAATCCTGGCACTGATTGCTGCCAGCTTTTCTCTGGCCTTAATAGACGGATCCATCTTTGCCTCTGCCGTCTTTTGCTGCTGCAGCTGTGCGATCTGATCAGGCAGGGTCGTCATGGCAAGCCGGGCACTGGTCACTGCATCAACAGTGATATCAGCAAGTCCCTTGCGGCACTCGTCAACTCTCGGACCGATTTCATCCTTTTTTCGGCCAGTTTCCCTGATAGCTGCTCTGATCCCTTTTTTGGTATCATCGATGGACCTTCCGGCCGCAAGCTGCAGCACCTCGGCAAGGGATGCATCGCTTTTGACGATCTCATCGTCAGTTACATCTCCGCAGAGCTGCATCACTATCTGACGGCGCTCCTGCCATGTCAATTTGTCGTTGAAATAAGTCGGATCTGTGATGAGCTTGAAGAGTTTCTCCGGGATCAGCTTGCTGATGACTTCGGCATACTGAGTCGCACTGATCGGCGTCGGACTCCCGGCCGGTCCATAGAGATACTCTGTAGTGTTGCCCACCAGGACTGCCTCTGCTGCACCGCGCTGCTTGCGCCAGCGCTCTTTATATGTCCTTGTCAGCTGGATCTGCTGACCGTCATGGTCAATGATGGCCGAAACACTGTGATCGATGCGCGGGATGACGCTTCCGCATTCGTCCAGAGTTTTGATGCCAAAATCCTTTTCATCTTTGGAATTTTTCCCGAAAAGGAGCCACGTGAAAGCGTCAAACAGTGTCGACTTGCCTGTCCCGTTGTCGCCGTAGACCGTGACGCTAGCGCCATCGCCCTGCAGTGTGAATGACTTGATTCCTTTAAAATTCTGCAATGCTAACGAGATTAACTTCATTTGTCCCTCCGTGTTATAATGAGGATGAATCTCTTGCCAAAGGATTCATCTTAGTGGCCCTTGCGTTGCAGCGAATGGGCGGAAGGCTTGTGATGTGCGTCTTGAGCGTGTGCTGCGGAAGCTCGTCTTCTGGTCTTACCGGCAGGCTCGAGACGTAATCAAAGATTGCACCCAGCGGCAGTTTGGCAGCCTTTGCACGAACCGCCTGCGGACTGCAAATAAACCATCTCTCGAACTCAACCGACCTGAAATAGGCCTTGGCCTCGCTGTCCCTGGGATTCAGCCGGTATCTGGCACACTCATACTCACAAACCATTCGGGCTGTATCGACGCAGGAGTCGTACGTGTTTTTATTCATTGGATCACTCCCTTTCACTTGACCTTGTACTTGATTCGGATGACCTGTCCCGGGAACAACCGCCCGCCTTCGAGGCCCGGATTTTCAGATAAGATGCCTTCCTCAAAGTCCAGAATCCCTCTATTACTGCCCGTTTCGTAGTCCATGTAGTGTCCGGCAATCTCCCAAAGAGTATCGCCACTCTGTACCACATGGAACGTCGTGACATCACGCGCTGGCGGTGTCGGTGGCGCGGTCATGTAGTCGTAAGCCAAAAAGCTGGCAGCGGCAACGGTCGCGATACCGCATACGATGATTGCTTTTTTCAGCACTTTTCCCACCTCCTATTCGTCCCGTGTCAACATCAGCCACAGCATGATGGCCGTCAGCACATAACCGAAAACTTCGTCAATCGTCATAGTGTTATTCCTTCCTATTTACCCTCTCATCTTTTGATATAATCAAAAATAAGGAGGTGATTCCAATGAAGAGAAACCTTGATTTAATTCGCAGCATTCTTCTTCGCATTGAGGCCAATGATAAAGACCATACTCTTAGCGACTCAGATTTCGCGGATCTGGAGCCGAATCAGGATGTTGTGGATTACCATTTGTATCTTTTGGCTGATGCAGGATATATTGACTGCTTCAGTGTTAATGTTGTTGGCCACTATTATCCACAATATCTGGTAAAATGGCTGACCAGTGATGGATGTGACTACTTAGATTCCATCCGATCGGCGTCAGTATGGGCAAGCACAAAAGAAAAACTTGCTTCAATTGGTGGGCAGGCATCTCTGGCTATTGTCAAGTCGATAGCGGAGCACGTTGCATTGTCTTTTCTTGGTATGTAGCTTCAGCAACAATTAGACGATCGATTATCTCTGATGCCTTCCTGTACATTTCCAGGATTTTCTCATCTTCTGCAGTCTGAGAGACATTTGACAAAACGATGGACAACTGCAGCAATTTTTCCAATCTCTGCTGACTTAGTTTCCTCTCAATAAGGGCCCTGTTGTTCCAGGGCTCTTTTTTCGTCCGTTCGCTGGTCAATTTCTTTACCCCACCTTTCTACAGGTTTCTTTTTGCGTTGACTGCCTCTCCCGTTCCTTCAGCCATGCTCGATACTCTTCCTGATGCTCGTAAAGGTAGTCACTGATAGCTTTGAGCAGTCGGTTCATAAGATTGCTCCTTTCGTTTCTGCACTTGATTTACTTTCAAGTAAAAAGGTAAAAAAATATCCGCCCGTCAAAAAGCGATTTCGCTCAAAGAGATGCCGTAATACTGGCACAATCCTGCGACTTTACCGACAGCAACATTTTTCAGATCTTTTTCCCATGCATTATACGTAGTCACAGACACGCCCATATCATAGGCAACCTCTTTTTGAGTTTTCCTTTTCCGTGCGCGCAGCTCTCGCAAAGTGTACTTCATTTAGCTCCCTCCTTTCTGAACTCTGCATCTATCTTACTTGAATAATATTCAAGTGTCAATAGTTAACTTTATTTTTTTTCAAGTTCTCATGATTATTTTTAAGGCTTACTTGAAATAAAATCAAATATATGATATTCTTTTTGTGCCGGTATTTATGTAAGGGTGTGATCTTGAATGATAGCTAAAAACTTAAAATATTTACGACTGAAACATGGGTTTTCTCAGGACTTCATTGCTGATTACACAGGCAAGAAATCATTTACTACAGTTCAAAAATGGGAATCTGGTGTTTCTGACCCTTCTATTGAAGTGGCCAGTAAGCTCGCCAATTTATACAATGTCTCTCTTGATGATTTATACTATTCGGATCTGGAAAAGGAGGCGGCAAAGCCACAGGCTACAAAGAGCAAGGGAATTCGTATTCCTGTCTTAGGAAGAATTGCTGCTGGAGTTCCTATTGATGCGGTTCAGGAAATATTAGACTATGAGGAAATTACTCCGGAAATGAATTCGATGGGTGAATATTTTGCATTGAAAATTCACGGAGCGTCAATGGAACCCAGAATGGTGGAAGGGGATGTGGTAATAGTTCGGAAACAAGATGATGTTGAGAGTGGAGACGTCGCAATTGTCCTTATCAATGGGAACGATGCTACTGTGAAACGTGTCAAAAAGCAAAAAGATGGCATTACTTTAATCGCAACTAATACGAGTGTTTATGAACCGCATTATTACTCAAATGAAGAAATAGCTACTCTGCCCATTAAAATCTTAGGCAAAGTGGTAGAGCTAAGAGCCAAATTTTAGAAAGGATATGATTTTTATGAAGAAGAAAAAGATTTTAGGAATTGCAGTATGCGCTATTCTCGTCTTAGGAGCCATCGGTGGACTCGGGTCTAACAATAAGACCACCAGTAAAACAGGAACTCCCGCAAAGCAGGAACAGCAGCAGAAGGAAAGCCCAGAAATGAAGGCTTATAAGAAATTTATAGACCTTAAGATGGGCAGTGACTACAATGCAGTAAAAGATGCTTTTGGCGTAGAAGGAAAACTGCAGCATGAAAATGATGTCGCCGGAACGAAAACACAGGTTTACGAGTTTAAGACTGGCAGTACATACGCTTCAATGACTTTCCAGAATGGATCACTTGTCGGCAAGGCAATGGATAGTTTGAAATTTTATAAACAAAACGGCGAAAAAATCACCATGGAAGAATTCAGCAAAGTCAAAACCGGCATGAATTACGATCAGGTGAAAGAAATTTTTAAACGTGATGGCATCCTGAAATCTGAATCTTCCATTGGAGGTATGAGTTCTAGGTTGTTCTCGTGGATGAACTCCGACGGATCCAATGCCATAATTACTTTTGGCAACGATGGCGTTAGTTCCAAAACTCAAATGAACTTAAAGTAATTCAGTCTTCTTAAAACGATATTCGATGTTTTGTCAATTTTAATTGACAAATGGTTCCCTCTTGTGTAGAATAATAGCACAAGGAAAAACGGTAACGTTTTGCAGGGATGACATCGAATGATGTTGTCCCTGATTTTTTATAAAAATATCCCCGCCGGCACCGCAAATACCGACGAGGATAAAATAAACCCAGCACATGGGCTTATGTGTATTCTAACATATAAGCCCCTCATTTAGGAGGCTATCTATGCAAAACTGCGTCATTTATGCAAGATTTTCATCCGATAAACAAAGAGAGGAGTCTATCGAAGGGCAGATCCGGGAGTGCCGGGCTTTTGCCCAGACCAATGACCTGGAAGTCATCCATATCTATGCCGATCGTGCCAAGTCGGCCCGGACCGATCACCGGCCGGACTTCCTCAAAATGATAAAGGACAGCGCCAAGGGCCTGTTTAAGTACATCGTTGTTTACACTCTTGATAGATTTTCCCGGTCGAGATATGATTCAGTCACATACAAGGCCAGATTGAAGAAGAATGGCGTGAAGGTCCTTTCCGCGAAGGAAAACATCAAGGACGATCCCAGCGGCATTATCCTGGAGTCCGTGCTGGAAGGGTACGCTGAGTACTACTCCGCCGAACTGGCGCAGAAAGTCAAGCGGGGAATGACGGACAGTATCTTGGAACATAAGTGGCCGGGAACTCCGATTCCCTTTGGCTACACGAAGGCTGAAGACGGGACTCTGGCGCCGGATCCGGATACCAGTGATGCCGTTGAGCAGGTCTTTGCAGCCATTGCAGGTGGGCATAATCGTGCAGAGGTTGTGCGCCTTTTAGCCTCCCGGCATTATAAAACGGCTGCAGGAAGGCCGATATCTTACAATATGCTGACCAACATCCTGAAAAATCCGCTCTATACAGGCGTGCTGCAGTGGGGATCACAAGAAATTCAGGACTTTGTACAGCCATTGATCTCCAAAGATCTGTTTAACGCTGTGCAGTCTGTCCTTGCTACGAAGAATGCAAGACGAATGAATACGGAAGATTATACCTTGACGGGAAAACTGACCTGCGGCATCTGCGGGCAGGCCATGACCGGAACACATGGGACATCGAAAAACGGTGAGAAGTATCTCTATTACCGCTGCTGCAGCAAAAACAATACCATTCGCGCCAAACGGAAGCCATGTTCCGCCAGGAACGTGCCTGTCAAATGGCTGGAAGGGATTGTCTTTGATACGACAATCAATATCTTAAACACGCCCGAGGCCCGCAAAGAAATCGCCCGTCAGGCTGTTTTAGCACAGTCGCAGCACAATGCACGTACTGACGAAGAAAAACGTCTGAAAGCGGAACTGCGCGACATTGAGAAGCGTTTAAAAAATTCCATCGCTGCTATCGAGGCCGGTGTCGTGTCCCAGACCATATCAGACAACATCTCCCAGTACGAAGCCCAGGTACAAGATCTGCACGCTGCCATTGATGAGCTGAAACTAAAAAAGGACGGCCCCTCCATTACGGAAGAAGCCGTCGAGTTCTACTTCGAGAAACTGCTCGAACGTGCCCAACAAACTGGGGAACGCAAGCTTGATATATTTTATGATTTTATAAAAAATGTTGTCGTCTTCCAGGACTATATCCTGATCTACTACAATTATCTCCCAACAAAAAGAACACCCACTCCTGTAGAAGTAAGGTGTTCCACTGAACCTAGTATGGTGACCCCGGAGTGATTCGAACACTCGACACACGGCTTAGAAGGCCGTTGCTCTATCCAGCTGAGCTACGGGGCCAAAATAAAATGGAGCGGGTGATGGGAATCGAACCCACGTAACTAGCTTGGAAGGCTAGGGCTCTACCATTGAGCTACACCCGCAAAAAAATTTGGTCGGAGCGACAGGATTTGAACCTACGACCCCCTGCTCCCAAGGCAGGTGCTCTACCAAACTGAGCTACGCCCCGTTATAAACAGCAACAAGATGGTGGGCGCTAACAGGATCGAACTGCTGACATTCTGCTTGTAAGGCAGACGCTCTCCCAGCTGAGCTAAGCGCCCATCAAAGTTGGTGACCGGAGGGGGAATCGAACCCCCGATACCGCCGTGAAAGGGCGGTGTCTTAACCGCTTGACCATCCGGCCATTGGCTCCCCGAGTAAGACTCGAACTTACAACAACTCGATTAACAGTCGAGTGCTCTACCATTGAGCTATCGGGGAATCTTGGTGCGTCCTAGGACGCGGTCACAAGCGTTATTATATCGAAGAGTGGCATTTTTGTCAACGGATTTTATAAAAAAATATGGGAAAAGGAAGAAAGATTCCTTCCTCCCCCACTTTTTCCAGGCAACAGGAAAAGAGCGCCGAAGCCAAAGCTCCAGCGCTCAGAAATAAACCGAACTCTTACAGGATGCCAGAAGGCAGCTGCATCGTAACGCCAGGTCCAATGGGAAGACCCAAAGTCATCCAAATAATCAGGAAAATAATCCACGCAATCTGCAGGCAGACAGCAATCGGAATGAGGTTCGATACAAGGGTCCCAATGGCCGCTTTGGGCATATATTTTTCCTGGGCTACGGAAAGAATCATCCACAAATAAGGGTTCATGGGGGTAAAGCAGTTTGTTGGTGAATCGCCCAGTCGATAAAGCAATTGAGTGAATCCAGGGTGATATCCCAAAAGCATGAACATAGGAACGAAAATCGGTGCGAAAATGGCCCACTTGGCAGAGCCGGAAGACATGAAGATATTAACGAGACTTGTGATGATGATGAAGACTACACACATGGGAAGCCCCGTAAAACCTACCGTTTCAAGGAAATCAGCCCCTGAAATGGCAAGCAGGGTTCCCAGATGGGTCCAACTGAAGAGGGCTTGGAATTGACCGCAGAAGAAGCAGAAAACGACGAACGCACCCATCCCGCTCATTTGGTGGACCATCGCTTTGTTGACATCCTTGATGCAGGTAAAAGATTTTGTTGTCACGCCGTAGGTAATACCGGCCAAACTGAACATGATAAAGAGAAGGGGAATGAGGCCCTTAAGAAGCGGAGACCCTACAAAAGTATGTCCGTCCTTAGACAGGATGCCCGAGAAAAAGCCAACAGCCAAGATGGCAATATAAAGGACAATGACCAGACCCGCACGGTTAAGTCCTTTGATTTCAAGTTCCGAAACACCGCCCAGTTCCTCATCAGCACCAGGGCCTTCGTATTTGCCAAAGCGCGGCTCTACGATTTTGATGGAAACAAGAGCAATCATGAAAGCACAGAGGAAAGTAGAGACAAACATGAAGTACCAGTTGCACGTTACGTCTACAGCAAAAACTCCCGCTTTGCCAAAGAAACCATCAATGGCTTGGTTCGTAAGGCCTTGGAGCAGGGAATCGGTCCCCGCAATCATGAGGTTAGCGCCAAAACCTGCTTCCGCACCAGCAAAACCGACCATCATCCCAACAACAGGGTGCTTCTTGACACCGATATAGGCAACAGCCGCAAGGGGCGGAATGACAACCATGGCCGTATCAGATGCAATGTTTCCGCAGACGCCAAGAAAGGCAACGATAAAGGGGACGAGAGAGGGCGGTACGTTCTTCATGCTTCGGCGCAGCAGCGCGGAGAGCATGCCTGATTCTTCGCAAAAACCAATGGCAAGGGTCATGGTGATAACAAGGCCCAAGGGGGCAAATCCAGTGAAGTTCTTCACCATCGTCGTGAGAAGCCATTGGATGCCTTCTTTAGTAAAGAAGTTCTGGGATGCCACCAGTTTGTGAGAGGCCGGGTTTTCCAGTGCAAATCCGGCCTGGGTACAAAGAGCCCCAACAATCGCCGTAATCACAAATAAAATGCCAAATAAGATGGCAGGAGGTGGCAATTTATTGCACACCCGTTCGACCGTATCCAGAAAACGATCGAGGAGACTTGCTTTTTCTTGCAGCTTCTTTTCCATGTTTTTTGAGTTCCTCCTTTGATGGATCCGCAGGCAATGGCTTCATCGGCGGAGGATCCGTAAGGGCCAGGGCGAAATTTCCTCGGATTGACAAGAATCCATAAGGTAAGGGTTCAGGGAAATAACGCGATGGCGATTCCAAGATCGCAGGGCGAATCAGTCGGTTGAAGAAGGACAGCACCTTTCATATTGTCTGCGCATTGCAAAAAATAAGTGCATGATGCTGAAATGATGGATCATTTCGTTTTTTGATTCTGTATCTATTATAACAGATTTTCATTTTTGTATATCATATTTTCCTTATTTTTCTATTAATTTGTCCATTTCAAAGAGACATAATAGGAATTCTTTTCAAAAATTATTCGTCTTTTCTAACCTTCTTTTTTATATCCATTTAGCCACGATTAACTATATGATAGTTTCATTTTATGTGTTTTGCCAAATTCTTTTATCGATAATTGTAACCACTGTAAATTATGACCCCCTTTTTTTCTTTCTTTATTCCCTTTTGACGGGCCTTTTCATTACCGCTGAAAAGGGCTAAAAAAAACACTGCCCTGCAAAATGTTCGCAAGGCAGTACACACGATAATCCATCTAGGACTGTTTTTCCCTTACAAGACTCCTGGCGGCAGCGTCACACCGACACCAGGACCGATGGGGATTCCCAGGAGGGTCCAGGCGATGAGGAAAATGATCCAAATGACCTGGAGGGCAAGGCCCAGGGGGACGAGGCTCGAGACGAGGGTTCCGATGGCGATATCGGGCATGTATTTTTCCTGGGCTACGGCAAGGACCATCCACAGGTAGGGCATGACGGGGGTAAAGCAGTTGGTCGGTGAATCACCCAGACGATAAAGGAGCTGGGCATAAGCGGGATGATACCCGAGCATCATGAACATCGGGACAAAGATCGGCGCGAAGATGGCCCATTTGGCAGAACCACTTGACATAAAAAGGTTGATGAGCGCCGTGATGAGAATAAAGGCCACGCTGAGGGGAAGTCCGGTAAAGCCAATTTCCCGGAGCAGCTCTGCCCCTTTGATAGAAAGGAGGGTTCCCATATGGGTCCAGTTAAAAAGGGCCTGGAACTGACCGCAGAAAAAGCAGAAAACAACGTAGGAACCCATGGCACTCATTTGTTTGACCATGGCTTTGTTGATATCCTTTAGATTCATGAATTTTCCTGTGGTGAGACCGTAAGCAATGCCTGCCGCACTGAGGACAAAAAAGAGGATGGGAATGAGCCCTTTGAGGAGCAGGGAGCCCACAAGGGTATGTCCATCTTTGGAAAGGATGCCCGTAAAAAAACCTGACACGACGATGAGGATGAAGACAAGGACGACAAGTCCCGCGTTTTTTATGCCGCGCTTTTCCGCCGGCCCGATTTCAGTGACGGTCTCCTCTTCCACGGGCCCTTCATAGGTCCCAAAACGGGGTTCTACAATTTTTTGGGAGAGCCACCCAATCACGAGGGCGACAAGGAAGGTGGAGGCAACCATAAAGTACCAGTTGCAGGTGACATCAACGGCAAAGTCCTGATTTCCCAAAAAGCCTTTGATGGCTTCGTTTGTCAAGCCCTGCAGCAGAGAATCCGTACCAGCGACCATGAGATTTGCCGTAAAACCAGCGTTCGCACCGGCGTAGCCCACGATCATCCCGGCCACAGGATGCTTTTTGACGCCAAGATAAACAAGGGCACCCAAGGGCGGGATAACGACGGCCGCGGTATCAGAAGCAATGTTCCCCAAGGTCCCGACAAAGGCGATGAGGTAAGGCACGAGAGCGGGCGGCATGCGGCGCATGGATCGATTCAAAAGGGAAACCAAGAGACCTGATTCCTCACAAAATCCGATGGCCATGGTCATAGTAATGACAAGGCCCAAAGGCGCAAAGCCCGTAAAGTTCTTCACCATATTTGTGAGGAGCCACTGGATACCGGCCTTACTGAAAAAGTTCTGGGCCGTGACGATATGGTGGGTGGCGGGGTTTTCAAGATGTACCCCCATTTCCGTAAAGAGGGCGCCCAACAGGGCGGTCAGGACAAAGAGCAGACAAAAAAGAATAGCTGGAGGCGGCAGCCTGTTGCAGACCCGTTCGACAAGGTTCATGAAGGCAGCAAGGGTACCTTTTTGCTGGGGTACTTTCTGTATTTTCATCATAATCAACTTCTTCCTTAGATAGTAAAATATCCGGCAAGGCACGAAGCCCCGCCGGATGTTCAAAAAGCGCAGCGCTTTTTCAAACTAGAGAGCGTACGGGTTACCCTTCCCAAAAAGGAAAGTCGTTTTAGTCAGAGAATGCCCGGGGGCAGCTGCATGCCGACGCCCGGTCCAATGGGAAGGCCCAAGGTTTCCCAAACGATGAGGAAAACAATCCAGGCAATCTGAAGGACGATGGCAATAGGAATCATGTTGGAAATGAGGGTCCCAATGGCAATGTCAGGCATGTATTTTTCCTGGGCCACAGAAAGGATCATCCAAATGTAGGGAGACATCGGGGTAAAGCAGTTCCCCGGAGAGTCGCCCAAGCGATAGATGAGCTGGGTAAATCCAGGATGGTAGCCAAGGAGCATGAACATCGGAACGAAGATCGGAGCGAGGATGGCCCACTTGGCAGAGCCGCTCGAAACAAAGATGTTGATGAGGGCCGTAATGAGGATAAAGGCGATACACATGGGAAGGCCCGTAAAGCCGATTCCTTTGAGGAAGTCAGCACCGGAAATCGCCATGAGCGTGCCCAGATGGGTCCAGTTGAAAAGAGCTTGGAACTGGCCGCAGAAAAAGCAGAAAACAACGTAGGCGCCCATGCCGCTCATTTGCTTGACCATGGCTTTGTTGACGTCCTTGACAGATTTAAAGCTGCCCGTCGTGATGCCATACGTGATGCCGGCAATACTGAAGAGGAAAAAGAGAATCGGGATGAGGCCTTTGAGGAGCAACGATCCGACGAGGGTATGTCCGTCTTTGGAAAGAACGCCTGTAAAGAAACCGATGGCGAGGATGGCAATATAGAGCACAACGGCAAAACCGGCACGATGAAGTCCTTTTACTTCAAGAGGGGTCACTTCCTGGATGGTCTCGTCTTCATCTTTGCTGTGATAGACGGGGAACCGAGGTTCCACGATCCTAGTTGAAACAAGGCCAATCACAAGGGAGCACAGGAAGGTAGAAGCAATCATGAAGTACCAGTTACAGGTGACATCAACAACAAATTTCCCAGGTGTACCGAGAAACGCATCAATGGCTTGGTTCGTAAGGCCCTGCAGCAGGGAGTCCGTACCAGCAATCATGAGGTTTGCCGTAAAACCAGCCTGGGCACCGGCATAGCCGACAATCATCCCTACAACCGGGTTTTTCTTGACGCCGATGTAAACGAGGGCAGCAAGAGGCGGAATGACGACCATGGCCGTATCGGAGGCAATGTTGCCGACCGTTCCAAGAAAAGCAATGAGAAACGGTACGATATTAGGCGGTACATTCTTCATACTGCGGCGGAGCATGGCAACAAGCATGCCTGATTCTTCACAGAAGCCAATGGCCATAGTCATGGTGATGACAAGTCCCAAAGGTGCAAAACCGGTGAAGTTCTTGACCATGCTGGTCAAAAGCCACTGGACACCTTCTTTAGTAAAGAGGTTCTGGGAATAGACGACCTTATGGGTCGCCGGATTTTCGAGGCCAAAACCAGAGAAGGTAAAGAACATCCCGACAAAAGCCACGATAAGAAACAGGATACAAAATAGGATGGCAGGCGGTGGCAATTTGTTGCAGACACGTTCAATCGTGTTGAGGAACCGGTCCACCCGGGACAGTTCCTTTTCATTTGTTGCAGCCATAATAGGTCCCCCTTTTAAATAGAATGAGTGCGCTGTATGAAAACCCCAGATGGGGAAATCATCTTTTTTCAGAATTTTAGTACATATCCATTATATCATTGGAAAGGGGCCTCGCCTAGTAAAAACTACGAAAGGCTGATATAATGGAGCATGTAAAAATTTCTCCCTACAAAAAGGAGTCTTGTCATGGAAGACGTTGTCATCAAAATCCTTCCTGATTTCACAATCTGGAAGCTTCATAGTTTCAAAGAAATCCTTCTTTTTTTCCTCGTACTTGCTACGGGCCTTGTTGTGTTCCGCTGGAAATGGCTCCAGATGAAAAAAGCCCGCACACCGGAAATGGCCATGAAGCGTGTCAAAAAAGCCATCAGGGAAGGTTCCCATAAAAAAACCTATTTCTTTGTGCCCCCAAAAGGCAGCCTTACAGGCGTCGACCTCATTGCCCTTCTCCCCGGAAAGGCGCTTCTCCTTAGGGTCATCCATAAGGGCTACCGCATCTATGGTCATAATCAGGATTCCACGTGGCGTGTGACGGATAACGCGTCAAGCCTCATTGTAAAAAATCCTGTACGGGCCCTTGAGGAATCTGAAGCGGTCTTTAGGGAAACCCTGGCAAAAGAAGGTGCCCACCACGTAAAGGTGGAAACTATCGCCGTCTTTGCTGATAACTACGCCGAGCCATCGTTTTTTACGGAGGAAGACGTCCTCCCCCACTTGGCATCGACGCAGACGCTGAAAAAAGAAGTCCAGAGGATTGTGAAGGAAGAAAAGACACCGGTATCGGAAGGACTCAAGAGTGCCTGTCTGAAACACTATGTACCTGCAGATAAATGATAAAAAATAGAATCACAATGACAAGGGAGCGGGGCTCCCTTTTTTGATGGAAAAGGCTGTTATATTATGAACGTTGAATGCCTCTTTATTTATTTCGTTCACAATTAGCATTGGTCTATTTATACAACACAAGCAGTGTCATTGTCAAGGGATTGGGAGAAATATTAAGGACAATTTGAAAGTATATTGTATGCAATATGTAATCATTATGGAATTGTTTGGAAAAGAAAGGACGAAAAAAGAGAATAAGAACAGGATAAAAAGTGGTCAATGGAAAGATAAACAATGAGTAATGTTCGGATAATGAGAAAAGCCTCAAAGGAACGGATCCAAACCGCCCCCATATAGGAGGCAGCGTCGCTGCCTGTACAGTCTCTTTACTCCACCAAACACAAAAAGCCGCGAAGAAATCTAGGTTTCTTCGCGGCTTTCTATTTACAGCTTATTCATCAGCATTTTCGCTGTCCGTGCTCTCTTGAACTTCATCGGGACGATGAAGCTTGAGCTGGATATTGCGGTATTTAGGCATGCCCGTACCTGCGGGGATCAGCTTACCAATGATGACGTTTTCCTTAAGACCAAGGAGCGGATCGACTTTGCCTTTGATGGCGGCGTCGGTCAGGTTTCTCGTCGTTTCCTGGAAGGAAGCAGCTGACAGGAAGGAATCTGTTGCCAGGGAAGCTTTGGTGATCCCGAGGAGGATCGGATGTCCTTGTGCCGGTTCCTTGCCTTCTGCCATGACTTCATCGTTTTCATCTTCAAATTGTGCGATGTCCACAACGGAGCCCGGCAGCATCTTTGTATCTCCAGCATCGTCGATGCGGTATTTGCGCATCATCTGACGGACCATGACTTCAACGTGTTTATCGTTGATTTCAACGCCCTGGGATTTATAGACACTGAGTACCTGCTGCACGAGGTAGTGACGCGTAGCGGCAGGCCCGCTGATACGCAGGATATCGTGCGGATTGAGGGACCCTTCGGTCAGACGGTCGCCCACTTCCACATGATCGCCGTCGGCAATATGAAGTTTGGCCCCATATGGAATATGGTAGGAATCTTCCGTGCCATCTTCGCGGGTGATGATGACAAAACGGCCATCTTCCTTTTCCTGGACGCTGACGGTTCCTGCCGATTCGCTGAGGATACCCGGATGTTTCGGTTTCCGTGCTTCGAAGAGCTCTTCGACACGAGGAAGACCCTGGGTAATATCGTCAGCACCGGCAACGCCGCCCGTATGGAACGTACGCATCGTGAGCTGGGTGCCCGGTTCCCCGATGGCCTGGGCGGCAATGGTCCCGACAGCTTCGCCGATTTCGACCTTGCGGGCCGTGGCGAGGTTGCGGCCATAGCACTTGCGGCAGACGCCAAAGTGGGATTTGCAGGTAAGAACGCTGCGGATCTTGACTTTTTCACGGAGGCTGGCGATGACATCAGCCATGTCTTCCGTAATGTAGTCATTGATGTGATAAAGGACGTGACCATCCTTGTCTTCGATTTCTTCGGCAAGGGTTCTGCCCACGAGGCGGTCGCGGAGGGATTCCAGGACCGTGCTCTTGTTCTTGCCGGCCGTAATGGCTTCAACGTAGATACCGTCAACTTCGTTGTTGCGGATACTCAGTTCCTTAACCGTGCCATTATCAAGAATGGTTTCAATGAGCTCTGCCGTGAAATGATCTCCCTTATGGGCAAGGACGGTTCCTTCCCCATCAAGGATATCTTCCGCCACTTCCTTATCGAGGAAGTGATGGGTCATATGTTCACGGAAAGCCGTCTTGACCTTATCTTCGCTGACATTGATGGCAAGGGTCTCGGCGTCTTCACCATTTTCTTCATCAAGAGGATACAGACGGATTTCCAGGACCTTGGCAGCAAGGAGACGGTCAAAGACGTCTTCCGTAACCACCGTATCGGCTTCGGCAATGATGGAATCATCGTCAGCAAGGACGCTGGAAGCAAGGGTACGGCCTACGGCGTATTCCTTCAGCTTGCGCTGGCTGGAGCCGAGGACGTTCTTGCAGAAACGAGCCCGTTCGCGGACGAGATTCATGGTCGTTACGTCGCAGTCATCTTCACGTACAATGACATCTTGGGCAACATCAACAAGGCGGCGCGTCAGATACCCAGAGTCAGCCGTTCTAAGGGCCGTATCGGCAAGACCTTTACGGGCACCGTGCGTGGAAATAAAGTATTCCAATACGGTCAGCCCTTCACGGAAGTTTGATTTAATCGGACGGTCGATGATACGGCCCGACGGGTCAGCCATCAATCCACGCATACCAGCGAGCTGACGGATCTGCTGTACGTTACCGCGGGCACCGGAATTGGCCATCATGAAGAGCGGGTTGAACTGATCCATGGTGTTCTTCATCAGGGCATCAGCAACATCTTCCGTAGCTTTGTTCCAAATATCAATGACCTTGCGGTAGCGTTCGTCTTCACTCATCAACCCACGGCTGAAGAGGCGTTCGACCTTATCGACTTCTTTTTCAGCAGCAGCAAGGATTTCGCCCTTTTCCTTCGGAATTTCGATATCCGACGCGGCAATGGACAGACCGGACAGACAAGCGTTGTCATAACCGAGTTTCTTGACCGTATCAAGGACGCGGGCCGTGCCGAAGTTCCCGTAAAGCTTATGGGCCTTGGCGACAAGACGGCCCAGTTCCTTCTTATCAATGAGCTTGCCAAGAAGCCAGGTTCCATCTTCCTGCTTGGAATAATAGCGCATTTCAAGCGGCAGTTCGCAGTTGTAGATGATATTGCCCATGCTCGTCGTGACAAGGCTCTCACCCACATCGGACGGTTCAGGATAGATTTCGGAGTTGGGGACACGAACCTTGATCTTGGCCTGGAGGGCGATGTCCTTATTGAAGTATGCCAGTCTTGCTTCGTCAAAACTGATGAAGCGACGGCCTTCTCCTTTGGCCCCTTCGCGGAAAATGGTGAGATAATACGCGCCCAATACCATATCCTGTGTCGGAACGGTGATTGGTTTCCCATCTTTTGGAGCCAGGATGTTATTGACACTCATCATGAGCACACGGGCTTCAGCCTGGGCTTCAGCAGACAGCGGCAGGTGAACAGCCATCTGGTCACCGTCGAAGTCGGCGTTGAAAGGCGTGCAGACGAGCGGATGAAGTTTAATGGCGCGGCCTTCGGACAGAATCGGCTCAAAAGCCTGGATGCCCAGACGGTGCAGCGTCGGGGCACGGTTCAGCATGACAGGGTGTTCCTTGATGACTTCTTCCAGGACATCCCAAACGGCATCCGTCGCGCGTTCGACCATTCTCTTTGCGCTCTTGATGTTCGTTGCCGTACCGTTTTCGACAAGGCGTTTCATGATGAACGGTTTGAAGAGTTCAAGGGCCATTTCTTTCGGCAAGCCGCACTGATGCATCTTCATTTCAGGACCAACGACAATAACGCTTCGGCCGGAGTAGTCGACACGTTTACCCAAAAGGTTCTGACGGAAACGGCCCTGCTTCCCTTTGAGCATATCAGAAAGGCTCTTTAAGGGGCGCGTGCCAGGGCCCGTTACGGCGCGGCCGCGGCGGCCGTTATCGATAAGGGCATCGACAGCTTCCTGGAGCATCCGTTTTTCGTTCCGGACGATGATGTCCGGAGCCTGCAGTTCCTGAAGGCGTTTCAAACGATTGTTACGGTTGATGACACGACGATAGAGGTCGTTCAGGTCGCTTGTAGCAAAACGGCCGCCATCGAGCTGAACCATCGGACGCAAATCCGGCGGAATGACCGGAATGACATCCATGATCATCCATTCTGGCTTGTTGCCGCTCTTGAGGAAGGCTTCGCAGACATCGAGACGGCGCACGATGTTGCGTTTTTTCTGGAGGCTCGTCTCCGTCTTGAGTGCTGCCCGCAGTTCCTTCGTCAGTTCTTCCACATTGATTTCGTGGAGCAGTTCCTTGATGGCCTCGGCACCAATGCCGACGCGGAAGGTATCCCCGAATTCATCCAGTTTTTCCTGGTATTCGGCTTCTGTGAGGAGCTGCTTTTTTGTCAGGTTCGTATCGCCCGGATCAAGGACGATGTAGCTTGCAAAATAGAGGACCTTTTCAAGGGCGCGCTGACCAATGTCAAGGATGGCGCCCATGCGGCAGGGAATCCCCTTGAAATACCAGATGTGGGAGACAGGAGCAGCAAGCTCAATGGAGCCCATGCGGTCACGACGGACTTTTGCCCGCGTGACTTCGACGCCGCACTTGTCGCAGACCACACCTTTATAGCGGATGCGTTTGTACTTACCGCAGTGGCATTCCCAGTCCTTGGTCGGGCCAAAGATGCGTTCGCAGAAAAGGCCGTCCCGTTCTGGTTTCAGGGTTCTATAGTTAATCGTTTCCGGCTTCGTGACTTCGCCGTGGGACCAGGAACGGATCTTTTCCGGGGAAGCCAGGCCGATTCTCATAGAATGAAATTTATTTACGTCCAACAAGAGCACTCACTCCTTCCTACTCTTCATCAGAGCCGTTGTCATCGCCTTGGGAATCATCCATTCCCATGTTGCCGATATCGGCAATGACATCAAAATCGCTGTCTTCCGTCTGGTCTTCATCGGGGCTCACTTCTTCGTCGCTATTGGCGCGGTTTTGGGCTTGTTCCCCGGTGTTGGCAGCCGTGGAGACCTTGCCGGACATATCCATGTCAAGCTCGCGGGCAATATCGCCCATTCCAATATCTTCATCCTCATCATCAAGATCGATTTCCTCATCATCTTCATCGAGGACGCTTACATCAAGACCGATTGCCTGCATTTCCTTGACAAGGACCTTGAAGGATTCAGGGACACCCGGTTCAGGGATATTTTCACCCTTGACGATGGATTCATAAGCCTTTACACGTCCGACAACATCGTCAGACTTCACGGTCAGGATTTCCTGGAGGGTATAGGCAGCGCCATAAGCCTCGAGGGCCCACACTTCCATTTCACCGAAACGCTGTCCACCGAACTGTGCCTTACCACCAAGCGGCTGCTGGGTAACCAGGGAGTACGGACCGGTAGAACGGGCATGGATCTTATCAGCAACCAGATGGTGAAGCTTGAGGTAGTAGATGCAGCCAACGGTAACAGGGTTATCAAACGGTTCCCCGGTACGGCCATCATAAAGGACTGTCTTGCCGCTGGGATCGACGCCAGCCGCTTCGAGGGTACGGGCCATATCATCCTGGCGAGCCGAGTCAAAGACCGGGACCGCGACAGGAACAGCGCCATCCACCGTTTCTGGCATGCCCAGTTCATCGAAATCATAGCCCGCTTTGCGCAGGTCTGCTTCGACGTTGGGGTCATGGTTGTCAATACGCATGCCCAGCGCGGTTGCCGCCCAGCCCAGATGGGCTTCAAGAATCTGCCCAATATTCATACGGCTCGGTACGCCCAAGGGGTTCAGTACGATCTGGACCGGTTCGCCATTAGGCAGGAACGGCATATCTTCGCGCGGCAGGATGCGGGAAACAACACCTTTGTTCCCGTGACGGCCTGCCATCTTATCGCCTTCGCCGATTTTACGTTTTTGAACGATGCTGACACGAACCTGCTTATTGACGCCAGGCGGCAGTTCATCGCCGTTTTCACGGGTAAAGACCTTGACGGAAATAATGATCCCGAATTCCCCATGAGGAACACGGAGGGAGCTGTCACGGACTTCCCGTGCCTTTTCAGCAAAGATGGCACGGATGAGGCGCTCTTCAGCAGAAAGTTCCGTTTCCCCTTTCGGCGTGACTTTGCCGACGAGGATATCGCCAGGACGGACTTCAGCACCGACACGAATGATTCCGTCTTCGTCGAGGTCCTTCAGGGCATCTTCAGAAACGTTCGGGATATCGCGGGTAATCTCTTCCGGTCCCAGTTTCGTATCGCGGGCATCGCAGTTATATTCTTCAATATGGATGGAGGTAAAGACATCTTCCTTGACGAGGTCTTCGCTGAGGAGGACGGCGTCTTCGTAGTTGTAGCCTTCCCAAGGCATATAGGCAGCAATGGCGTTGCGGCCAAGGGCAAGCTCGCCGTGATCTGTTGCCGGTCCATCAGCAAGGACCTGACCTTCTTCGACCTTATCGCCCTTAAAGACAATGGGGCGCTGGTTGACACAGGTACTCTGGTTGGAACGTTTGAATTTCAGGACATTGTATTCATCGATGCCTTTTCCATCATCACGAGTGATGAGGATCTTGTCACCACTGACATACTTGACCGTACCAGCGTGCTTAGCCAGGATGCAGACACCGGAGTCAACAGCGATCTTATATTCCATCCCCGTACCAACGACTGGCGCCTTCGGATTGAGCAGAGGTACAGCCTGACGCTGCATGTTCGCACCCATGAGGGCACGGTTGGCGTCGTCGTTTTCAAGGAAAGGAATCAGGGCAGCTGCAATGGACATAACCTGTTTTGGCGAAACGTCCATGAAGTCAACACGTTCCGGCGGAATCGCAAGGACTTCGTTCTTATCGCGGCAGGTAACGTGGGTATTCACAAAATGGTTGTCTTCGGTCAGCGGTTCGTTGGCCTGGGCAACAACATAGTTATCTTCTTCGTCAGCGGTCAGATAGACGATTTCATCGGTAACACGCTTATTGACTTTATCGACCTTGCGATATGGGGTCTCAATGAAACCATACCGGTTGATCACGCCATAGGCAGCCAGGGAACCGATGAGCCCGATGTTCGGACCTTCAGGGGTCTCAATTGGGCACATACGGCCATAATGGGAAGGATGGACGTCACGGACTTCATAGCCGGCACGTTCACGGGAAAGACCGCCAGGTCCCAAGGCGGACAAACGGCGTTTATGCGTCAGTTCGGCAAGCGGGTTGTTTTGGTCCATGAACTGGGACAGCTGGCTGCTGCCGAAAAATTCCTTCACAGCCGCTACGACCGGACGAATGTTGATAAGGGCCTGCGGGGTGATGACGTCAGCATCCTGGATGGTCATGCGTTCACGGATGACACGTTCCATACGGGACAGTCCAATGCGGAACTGGTTCTGCAGGAGTTCGCCAACGCAGCGGACACGACGGTTGCCCAGATGGTCGATATCATCCTTGCCTTCCATGCCATCAATGACATTCAGGAGATAGCCAAAGGAAGCAATGACATCAGCCGGCGTGATGGTGCGTACGGACGCTTCAATATCCTTCGTTACAATCATGCGTTCTGCATGTTCCTGGAACTTGACATAGACGATGGCATAGCCCTCATCGGCAAAGATACCGCTCTTTTCGATGGTATCGATTTCGGCATCGCCAATCTTCGTCCCTGCAGGAAGGACCACGGCACCTTTCGTGCCATCGGGGTTTTCAGCGCACAGGTCTTCAGCAAGGGTCTTGCCATGAAGACGATGACGCCAGCCCAATTTCTTATTGATTTTGTAACGACCGACATTTGCCAGATCATAGCGGCGATTGTCGGAGAAAAGGTTATAGATGAGCTGTTCAGCGTTTTCAAGGTTAGCAGGTTCACCCGGACGCAGCTTCCGATAGATTTCCAGAAGGGCATCATCTTCATTTTTCGTTGTGTCCTTGGCAAGGGTAGCAACCAGGTAAGGATGCTCACCAAAGACGCTGATGATATCATCATTTGTCGGCAGACCCATGACACGCAGGAGGGCCGTAGCAGACAGTTTGCGCGTCCGGTCCACACGGGCATAAATGATGCTGTTAAGGTCGGTCTCATATTCAATCCAGGCCCCGCGGTTCGGGATGACTGTGGTCCCGTAGAGGAACTTACCCATTGGATCCATGTCCTTGGCATAATAGACGCCAGGGCTGCGGACAAGCTGACTGACAATGACACGTTCTGCCCCATTGATGACGAAGGTCCCCGTATCGGTCATAAGGGGGAAATCGCCCATAAAGACAGTCGATTCCTTAATTTCGCCCGTATCTTTATAAAGCAGACGGACGTCTACGTTCAAAGGAGCCGCATAGGTTGCATCTTTTTCCTTGCAAGTTTCGATATCATACTTCGGATCGCCGATGGTAAAATTCTCGAAACTCAGTTCCAGGCTGTTTGTAGCATCCTTGATAGGCGATACGTCCTGGAACGCGTCATGAAGTCCTTCCCTGATGAACCACTCATAGGATTTTCTCTGCAAGTCAATCAGATGCGGCATCTTCAGGACTTCTTTGATTCTGGCATAGCTGTACCTTTTACGGTTGCCATTATGAACCGGCTTGAACAACATATGGGTTCTCACTCCTTTACATCCTGCAGGTTTTTTAACACAAAAAAACAAGGCCCACAATCAAAATAAATCTTTGATTAGCCTTGTAAAAACCAAGTTCCCTCAGTCAGCATTTCGTGCTCCTCTCAACCAAACGATCGGAACGCGATGTCCAACCACTGAGCACTCGCGAAACCTTATAATCCTGCTAGTAAATAAAATTTCATGGACTGATATTGTACCATGTATTTTAGGTTATTGCAAGGAGTTTTAAAGAAAAATATTTTTGTGAAAGATGGAGGAAAGACCATGGTGCGCCACCCCAAGCCTCCCTACTGGAGGGGGTGGAACTTCATTCGCCCGGAAACATGCCGCTGCGTGTGAAGCTCATGCTCCATGCCGGCTGCAGGACCGTGTTATCGAAAAATCAATTCGGCGCCCACTCCAAAGGACAAGGTTTGGCGCCGTGTCTTATGGTCTTATCAAGACAGGAAGAGACGGTTAAAAAGGGTCTCCCCTCTCTCCGTCTCTTTTTCTTCATTAGAAATGATATTGTAGGCCCACGTTCCAGTTCCATTCCTTATCAAAGCTAGCACCGGAACCGCGAGTGACTTCGCCATAAAGGTCCAAGGCGTCCGTCACTTTGACGCTGGCGCCAAGTCCATATTCAAACCATGTATCACGGTAGTCATCATGGATGGTGAGGCGGTCCCTGCCATAAGCGAAGGTATCCTGTAAGGCCCCGCCAAAATCATGGTACCAATCAGCCCTCACGTACGCACTTATTTTTTCATCTTCATAACCCGTCCGGATCCCGAGACGGCTCACAGCCGTGCGGACCGTATCAGACTCGACACTGACACCGCTTTCATCGGTAAAGGACTCCCGTTTCAGCAAGCCTGCAGTAAGCTGCACTTCCGGCGCCAGGAAGAATCCTTTACCCAAGGCTTTTTTCACGCCATATTCCGCTCCCAAAAGGGCACCTGTGGCATCATAGGAACCTGTATGATGCGCATCAAGGCCAGTGTAGCGATAGTCATTGGCAAAGCGCTGCAGTTTGAAACTGAAGTCCCAATACTCGCCATCCTTTTTAAGGACCGTATCATAAAGGCCCAAGGTATAGCCCTTAAGATCACTTGTGCCGTAGTCATAGGACGCATCACCTTTAAGGTAGGAAAAGCCAATGCCCTGCAGCTGGCGGCCCTTCTCCGTTTCGTGATCGTAGATATCACAGCCCACTTCATACCGATTGGTTTTGACAGCACTCCCAAATTCGCCATCATGGCTGAGCTTGCTTCCGCCCGTACGGGCCCAAATGCCATGAAGGGTTTTGGGTTCTGCTGCAGCGCCTCCCAATCGGCGCGTCAGGGTATCCATTTCCCCTCGCCACAGCAGATAGTCCGTCGTTCTTGCACCAGCAAGGCCATCCACGGTCGACGTGTGATGCCCATTCATGGTTTCCTTTTTCTCTAGCCAATCAATATAGATGTCGCTTCCATCATTCGTGGCCTTTTCGCCCAAATGAAGCGTAACAAAGTGCAGGGGCTGCTCTTCCGTATCAGAAAGTAAGCTGACCGAAGAAAGATTGGCGCCCATCGTATGGGCAATAACCGTCCCTTGAACGGCATTTGTCCAGTACACATTGGGGTCTGTCTTTTCAAGGGAAATGATGGCCTTTTGGGTAAAGCCCTCCGTAACGGTGAGCGTATCGGCGCCATAATTTTTTGTTGGGTCCACATCAAGGAGAACCGTGCCGTTCTCATTGTTATAGGTCCCAATAGTTACCGTCTCGCCGCCTTTGCCGTCTTTCAGGTCCAGAGCACCGTTCTTCCCGTCGTAGGTGCCAATAGTAAGAGCCGCTCCTCCATCAGGACGAATGATGCCGTTCTCGGCATGGACGGTCGCGACCGTGCTCGTCCCCGTATTCTTCCAAAGAGCGCCCGGGTTGAGAGTGACCGTCATCGTGCCGGCTTCGTCTTCCGTCTTTCCCGTAAAGGTGCCCGTTACGCTGGCAGAAAGAGTCCCTTCTGCTACCGTCTTCAGGGTTCCCTTGAGGTTCCTTGCGCTGACATCGGTCAAGCCGCCATTTTTTGCCGCAATGCCTTCTGCCGCATCGACAGTCTCCCCCGTAAGGGTAAGCACCGCGTCTTCATTGAGGGAAGCTGCTTCTTTTTGAAGAGTGAGGAGCCTTGTCACCGCAGAACCAACATCGACTTTTCCGTACGCATTGACCGTATCTTCCATCGTGATTTTTTGTCCCAAAACGGCCGTTCCGTTAGAACCAAGCGCATCGACCCGTCCTTTAAGCGTGGTCTTTTCCGTTTGATCGGAACCAACCCGCGTACTTCCTTGGGAATAAAGTGCAGCGTCTTCGCCGGTTGCCGTAAGGGTCACGCTCTTCCCGTCAAGGGCCACCGTCGCGTTCTCATTGATTTTCGTCACTCCTTCGACACTCACGTCCGCCGTTTCCGTCCCAAAGGTATGGGCTCCATCTACCGCAATGATGGCGGCCCGCTGATCCAAGTTGTCAATACTATTCTCGCTGCCCCGCGTAATGACGATTTTTTTCGTCGCAAGGAGTTCCCCGCTGGAGCCGCCTGTTGCAGAATAGCCTTCGGCTGTAATGGTATCCGCCTTGACGGAAAGGTTGCTGCCATCATTGAGCATGATGGCCCGGACAGTAGGATTGTCCGGTGCGGCATTTTGGACATTGACTGTTTTCCCTTCCATTTGGATGGTTGTCGTCTTGTCACTTGCCGTGTTGCGATACGTGCTGATTGTTTTGAGATTGATTGCTCCTTCGTTTCCGTCTTGATCAATGGCCTTCATGACAATATCCGCGTTCCCTGCTTTTACTTCTCCTGCGGAAATGTTGGCTCCTTGATATTTCATGGAAGAATCATAGGAGCTTACAATATCTCCCGATGCCGTAAGGTTCCCGCCGGAAACGATGGAGATGGACCCGCCGTTGGCGGAAATGACGGTTTGCGAACCATAGGCGGATTTCGGTGCGTCAATAGTCACATCGCCGCCGGCTGTAATGGAAACACGAGCCGCATTGCTGTAATAGGACGGCTGATTCGTCATCACCGTTCCGTGGACAGTTACGTCATTGCCTGCTTCCACGGTCAGTCTTCCTGAACCGCCGATGTAGCTCTTACTTTCTTCTCCCTCTTTGCCAAGAGTCATGTCCTTTGCCCGCAGGGTAAGTGCCGAACCAGTTTGGTCCGTATTTAAAATGTCAACGGAAAGGGTCTCCACAGCGGCACTGCCAATGGTGCTATCACTCTTTCCTAAAGTATAGACGCCGTCAAGCTGCATGGTGCCGCCCGTTGCCTTGGAGCCAAAAGTCACATCGCTGTCTTTGGTGGAAATAACTGTATTTTTGACATCAAACTGGGCCGCGCCGTCAATGACAACACGGGACGGACAATTTGTTCCGGTCTCGGAATTATACCCATCGAGCGGTCGGATTGTCCAGCCGTCCATGGATACGGTGCCGCCGTCCGTCGTAAATGATGCACTCCCGCCCTGGACATAGAGTATGGTCTTATTGCTGCTTCCGTCACTGGGGTTCTTGAAGTCCATCCCTTCTTTGGCGTGGATATTGACGGATGAACCCCCAAAAATCTGGACAGCCGATTGACCGCCCGTGACCGGCGCGACCGTCACCGTTCCTGCATCGATGGTGGCCTTGATCGCACCGCCGCCATTGGGATAGGCCCCGAGTCCTTCTAGCGTCATGTTGCCAGTGGCCTTGGCGTCAAATGTGGCGCCCTTTGTCAGTGAAACCTGGTTCAAGGTGATGGATTCCGTAACCCCCGCGTCGCCGAGGGTAATCTTTTTACTTTCAGAATAGACGGAGTTGCGGGAACCGCTGGAAATGTCAAACCCAACGGTCACGTTCTTCCCGTGGACGGCCACGTCGGATTGCTGGGTACTGATTCCCTTTTGGATAGTAACCGTATCCGTTCCCGTGCGGTTGCCGACAAGCAAGTCTCCTGTGTACGTATTTTCATAAACTTCGCCTGTCGCGGGATCTGTCCATTTCCAATGCCAGCCATTGATACCTTCGGCCGTGATGTCACCATCATCAGTCGCGCTGACATGATCCGGACCCGCAATGGTACCGTACGTATGGGTTTCCGCATGGGTGATTCCCGTCTGAAGGCTCAATAAAACAAAAAAAGCAAGTATGCTCCGGCAAGAACAATACGTAGGTTTCATCAACTCCGCATCCCCTTTTCCCAGTAAATCAGTATATTTAATGCTAATTATTTTTATTTCTCTATCTATATTTTATATTATATCATAAATATCTAGTAAATCATCGAATCGCGTCATATTAGTAGAAAGTAAAATCAACTTATCGAAAATTCATGATTCATACTAGATTTATATGCTATAATGACCGCAATCAATGATTTACGAAAGAAGGCATTCCTATGAAATTTGCTGCCATGGCAGGATCCTTTCTGCTTTCCTGCCTTTTCTTACTGCCTCTTGCTCCAGCTCAGGCTAAGACGAAAACGGAAGGAATCATAATTCATCCAGCTTATGAAAAAACAGCCACACATTCCCTTTCAGGTCGTCTCTTCTTAAAAGAGGGAATCCGCTTATACACCGAGGGGCATTATGAAAGCGCACTCAAGATTTTACAAATTGCCTTTGACCGAGGCGACATGAAGGCAGGACGATATATCGGTCTTTGCTTTGAAAATGGAGATGGTGTGGCTCCTGATGCCCAGTTAGCCGCCCATTGGTACCAAGCAGCCTCCCTTAGAGGAGATGTGACTGCTACTTATCTATTGGGTACGCTTTACGAAAAAGGCAAAGGCGTTCCTCAAGACATACAAAAAGCCATGGACCTTTACCTGCAGTCCGCATACCGCAGCGACCATGTTTCAGCCCCCAGTCAGCTTGCCTTGGGACGCCTCTATGAAAAGGGAGAAGGCACGGCAAGGAATCTTTCAATAGCCCGTTATTGGTACGCTCGTGCCAGTAAGTCCGGAAACAAGGAAGCCGCAGCTGCACTTCTTCATGGGGAACACTAGAAACTTTCTTTGACGCCATCGGTATTCCCTCATCAAGTGTTCCGCTTCAGGCGCCCAACATTCCCAAGAATAAAAAAAGACTGCCGCCTAAGCAGCAGTCTTTTTATTTTGGAATTAAGCTTCCGCCTCAACAGGAACAATACTGATGATGCGGCGATCCTTACCCCATCTCTCAAAAGCGACTTTACCGTCAACTTTTGCGAAAATGGTGTAATCCTTACCCATCCCAACGTTTTTCCCCATATGGAAACGGGTACCACGCTGACGGACAATGATGGAACCAGCCGTTACAAACTGACCATCATGAGCTTTCGTGCCCAGACGCTGAGCGTTGGAGTCACGACCGTTGTGAGTGGAACCAGAACCTTTTTTATGAGCGTGTAATTGCAGGATTAATTCGAACACTAAACTCACCTCCTGTGTTCCTCGATAGCCAGATAGTCGGAATATGCCTTTTGGATGCCCTTCAGTCCCAGGACCATGGTCCGCAGGAGGACTTCGGTTTTATCATCGGGCGCATCGACCAGTCTGACACAGAGCAATCCGTCTTCTTCATCGACGCTGTAATCCAGCGTACGGGAAAGGACCTGCTCCATCCCAAGTACCGGGACCTGGGTTGTGAGGGAAACCATGGCACACACTTCATCGAATCCCTCGGGATTCGAATCGGCATGACCGGCTACACGGTACTCCCTGATCTTTCCTTGATCATCTTCGTAAATATCGACTTTGATCATGGCTTATGCTTCGATAGAAGTAATTTCAACGCGGGTGAAGGGCTGACGATGACCCTGGCGTTTGCGATAGTTGCTCTTTGCTTTGTATTTGAAAACAAAGATCTTATCAGCTTTGCCTTGAGCAGCAACCTTTGCAGTGACTTTAGCGCCTTCTACAGTCGGTTTGCCAACCTTGACATCCCCATCGCTTACAACGGTCAGGACGTCATCGAAAACGACTTCGTCGCCTTCCTGGACGTTCAGTTTTTCAACTTCCAGGACATCCCCTTCGCTGACACGATACTGTTTACCACCAGTACGGATAATAGCGTACATTCAGATGCACCTCCCTCATTCCAAGACTCGCCGAATACGGTACTCCTTCCGGAGTTTTCGGAACCTCTCCGGGCGGTAGTGCTAAAATTAGCTTCAGCCCTATAAATTTACTATATGAAAAGGGAAAAGTCAAGCCATTTTGGGCTTTCTCTCCATGTTTTTCAATGAATGGAACCGATTCACGCTGCCGCCAGCTTAGCGAAAAGATAAATGGCCCCATCCGTTTTTTTGACGCCTTCTATGATATAATGCATCTATGATACTAAAGGGGGCGATGATCATCAGCACGAATGCAACATACATCCTTTTGTCCCTCATCGGGCTTTTGTGGGGATTCCAGCCCATTACGCTCAAATGGCTGCTCCCTTATTGGACGCCAGCAACCATTACGACCTTCCGATTCCTCGTCGTCGGCATGGTGATCCTCTTTTACCAATACTTCCGTCTCGGTCGGGACATGGCAAAGCTTCTCCCCCGCAAGACAGATTGGCCGTGGATTGTTTTTATGGGAATCAATGGACAGATGCTCAATTCCGTGCTCCAGTTCCACGGTCTCCAGTTCACGACGGTGACAAACAGCACCCTGATTACGGCGACGACACCTGCCATTACGTCGGTCTGCGCCTACCTGATCCTTCACGAAGCCTTTTCCAAGAAGCAGTGGCTGGGCATCCTGCTCTCCTTTAGCGGCGTCCTTGCAGTCATTACCAAAGGGAATTTTGACATGATCCGCACCATGAGCTTCAATGTAGGCGACATTTTCTGTATTGCATCCCAGCTTGCCTGGGCCTTTTACAGCCTGGCCTCACGAAAGCTGACAGGCCACATGGACGTCCTTACGGCCCTTGGCTGGTGCAGTCTCTGCGGGACAGCCGGAACCGCTATTTATGGGATTTTTTCAAACACCCTTGTCCTTTCTCCCTTGCCGCCTGTTCCCTTTCTTTCCTATCTTTATATCACCCTTTTCGGCGGGATTGCCGCCAATGTCTTTTGGAACATTGGCGTCAAGAATGTCGGTCCCAGCGTCAGTTCCGTCTTTTTGAATTTCACGCCCGTCATGGGAATGGTTGCCGGGTATCTCATTTTTGCAGATCCCATCGGACCGCTCCAGATTGTCGGAGCCAGTGTGATTTTTGTAGGGGTATACCTGACGACGCATGGTTGATTTTTATTCAAAGCAAGAATCGCTCCGAATTGATGTAGAACTTGAGCCCATTGCTTTAGAAAAGATTCTTCTAAGGCAATGGATTCATGACGTATCGCAGGAGGGCCATAAGTCGTTCCATTGCCATTTCCCCGTCTTGGCAGTGGATGAGAACGCACAGCGACATTTTCATACGAACGGTAGTGAGGGACCATTCGCCCGGAGTTTCGAAGGGTGCCTTTGGAGTGATAACAGAAGTCCGAGAAACTTGTTTGAAGCCAAATTAAGTTTGATTCCCACCCTTCGAAGAAGTAACGGTTTCTGGCCGTGCGTTTGGTCTTTTTCACCTCTCAAAAGGCAATACATTTGAGACTGTCCATCGCAAAAATACAAAAACGGCATCCCAATTGCTTGGGATGCCGTTCCTTTCATTTTTCTTAGCCGAGAATGCTCTTCTTGATCATCTGGTTGACCATGCCCGGGTTGGCTTTGCCGCGGGATTTTTTCATGATCTGTCCTACAAGGAAGCCAATGGCTTTATCCTTACCCGCTTTGATATCCGCAACAGACTGCGGATTGGCAGCAAGGACTTCGTCGACCATGGCTTGGATAGCGCCAGCGTCGCTCACCTGTTCAAGGCCCAGTTCCTTAACAAGGGCAGCCGGAGCTTTGTCGGTCTTGAGCATTTCCGCAAAGACTTTCTTGGCAAGCTTGCTCGAAAGGACGCCTTTATTGATGAGGTTGACCATTTCCCCAAGATGGGTCGGGGAAACGGGGAATTCGCCAATGGTCACGCTATTGGCATTAAGATAAGCCGATACGTCACCGAGCATCCAGTTGGCGACACTCTTGGCGTCTTCCGTTGATTTAGCGGCTTCATCAAAGTAAGCGGCAAATTTCTTGTCTGATACAATGAGTTCAGCATTGTATTCATCGAGGCCTTTTTCCTTCATGAGGCGGTCTTTCTTCGCATCAGGGAGTTCAGGCAGTTCGCTCTTGGCCTTTTCGATCCACGCGTCATCAATGATGATGGGCGCAAGATCCGGTTCCGGGAAATAGCGATAGTCATGAGCCTCTTCCTTGGAACGCATGGAGAAGGTCATGCCCTGGGCATCATCCCACGTACGGGTTTCCTGGACGACGTGCCCGCCGTCTTCGAGTATCTCTTTCTGACGCTGGACTTCATACTCAATGGCCCGTTCCAAGGCTTTGAAGGAGTTCAGGTTCTTGATTTCTGCACGGGTGCCATATTCCTTGCTGCCTACAGGCATGATGGAGATATTGGCATCGCAGCGCATGGATCCTTCTTCCATTTTTCCATCGCAGACTTCCGTGTACTGCAGGTAGGAACGGAGTTTTTCCATATAAGCACGGGCTTCTGCCGCACTTCTCATATCCGGTTCGGAAACGATTTCGATAAGGGGCACACCGGCACGGTTATAGTCAACGGCGGAAGAGTCGCTCGTTGAAATGGTGGCACCAGAATGGACGAGCTTACCAGCATCTTCTTCCATATGAATTCTCGTAATGCCAATGCGCTTGGTTTCACCATTTACGTTGACATCAACATGACCGCCCAAGGCGATAGGCTGATAGAACTGGGAAATCTGGTAGGCTTTGGCAAGATCTGGATAGTAATAGTTTTTCCGGTCAAACTTGCTGTAGTGCTGGATATCACAATTGACAGCCAGGGCAAACCGCAGGGCAAATTCAACCATTTGCTTGTTCATGACCGGCAGGGCGCCAGGCATACCAAGGCAGACAGGGCAGACATGGGTGTTCGGTTCGCTGCCAAAGGCAGTGGAGCAGGAGCAGAAAGCTTTGGTCTTCGTCTTTAGTTCGGCATGGACTTCAAGACCAATTACAGTAGTATATTCAGTCATTATTTCTTACCTCCCAGGGGCGCCACGGCTTTGTGGAATTCCGTAGCCTGTTCAAAGGTGTAAGCGGCGCGCAGCAGGGTTTCCTCGCCAAGCGGTTTGCCGATGAGCTGGGCACCAACGGGCATGCCATCCACAAATCCGCAGGGGATGGACATACCGGGCAGGCCGGCCATGTTGACAGGAATGGTCGTCACATCAAGCATATAGACCGTCAGGGGATCCATCTTGGCATCGAGTGAGTAGGCCACGACCGGGCTCGTCGGGGTAAGCAGGAGGTCACAGGTCTCAAAGGCCTTCTGGTAGTCCTGACGGATGAGGGTACGGACCTGCATGGCTTTGTTGTAGTAAGCGTCGTAATAACCAGAGCTTAAGACGTAGGTCCCAAGCATGATGCGGCGGCGCACTTCCTCGCCAAAGCCTTCCGTACGGGTGGCGGACATCATTTCCGGGGCCGATTTGGCAGAAAGGTCACGGAAGCCGTAACGAACACCGTCAAAACGGCCAAGATTGGCCGACGCTTCTGCCGGTGCGATGATGTAGTACGTAATGACGGCATATTCCGTATGAGGCAGGGAAACTTCAACGACTTTTGCGCCCAGCTCCTCATATTTTTTCGCCGTCAATTTGATCTGTTCAGCGACTTTGGGATCGGTCCCCTTGCCAAAAAACTCCTTCGGAAGGCCGATGACTATGTCCTTTACGTCCTGTTTCAAGGCTTTCGTGAAGTCGGGCACAGGGACATTTGCACTAGTCGAATCATGGGCGTCTACGCCGCAGATTGTGTTGAGGACAATCGCCGCATCGGTCACATCCTTCGTGATGGGCCCAATCTGGTCAAGGGAAGAAGCAAAGGCAATGCAGCCATAACGGGAGACACGGCCATAGGTCGGTTTGATCCCGACACAGCCATTAAAGGAAGCAGGCTGACGGATGGATCCGCCCGTATCACTGCCCAGGGACCAAATAGCTTCGCCGGCTGCGATAGCAGCGGCACTGCCGCCGGAAGAACCGCCCGGTACGCGGGTAAGATCCCAAGGGTTCGACGTGGCCTTGAAATAACTTGTTTCCGTCGTGGAACCCATGGCAAATTCATCCATGTTGGTCTTACCGATAAAGACCGTATCATCCCTACGGAGATTTTCAATGACGTGGGCATCGTAGACGGGCTGAAAGTTTTCCAGGATCTTTGAAGCACACGTCAGGCGCATACCTTTGAGGCTGATATTGTCCTTGATGGCGCCGGGAATCCCCGTCAGCGGCTTTATGGCCTCACCCGCGGCAATCTTCTGGTCGACTTCGCGAGCTTTCTTCAGGGCCCCTTCTTTATCCAAGGTAATGTATGCCTTGACACTGTCTTCGACTTTGTCAATGCGGTCAAAGACTTTTTCGGTCAGTTCCACGGAGCTGATTTCTTTTTTGGTCAGCTTCTCATGGAGATCGTGAACAGTTTCATTATATAACGTCACAGTGCTTCCTCCTCTTATTCGATGACGCGGGGTACCTTAAAGCCGCCATCATGTTCTTCCGGTGCATTTTTCATGGCGTCCTCGTGGGAGAGCCCTTCTTGGGGCACATCTTCACGGAAGACATTGCTCGTCGGAAGGACATAAGGAGAAGGTTCAATTCCCGTCGTATCGACTTGTTTCAGGATTTCCGCATAATTGAGGATCTGGTTGAACTGGTCCTCGAATTTTTCCAGCTCATCTGCCGGCACATTGAGTCTCGACAGAGTTGCGATATGTTTGACATCTTTCGCTGTAATACTCATGGTCTCACCGCCTGTCTATACTTTTAACATCTAATGATTATATCACATGAAAGGACGTGTGAACATCCCCCGCCCCGCCTTTATCCTCACTCAATCGGCAGAGAACTTCCCTCAGGCCCGATCAAAAACGCCTCGCGCATTTTCTTATACTGAAAGAAGAGGCTGTCTTCCAATCAATCATGGGCCTTTCTATTGACAGCCGCTTTTTTTCATCGTAAAGTAGTAGAAAATCATTGATGTGATTTCTTTTATGCTTTTTAATCCTATCAATTTTCTATGTTTTAGGAGGGGTTTCCATGAAGTTTCAAACAACCTGTATCCATGGAGACGGGCCCAACGATGCAACGGGTGCCGTTTCACCGGCGATTTACTGTACGTCCACCTTTTCCCATCCTCATGTAGGAGAGTCAACAGGCTTCAACTACACCCGGGAATCCAATCCCACCCATGCCCGTTTGGAAAAAGTCATGTCCGCCCTTGAAAGCGGCGTCGATTCCCTCGCCTTTTCGTCCGGTATGGCTGCCATTGATGCGGTGATGCGTCTTTTTGTATCCGGAGACCATATCCTTACAGGTTTTGATCTTTATGGCGGCTCCTTCCGTCTCTTCCGTTCCGTCTACGAACCGTACGGTCTAACCTTTTCCGCCGTCCATACAAGCGACCTTGAAGCCGTGGAAAGAGCCATTACACCTAAAACAAAGGCCATCTATCTGGAAACACCGACAAATCCCACCATGGAAATCACCGACCTGCGCGCCCTGGCAGAACTTGCCCACAAAAAGGGTCTTCTGGTCATCGTTGACAATACGTTCCTCACCCCATATTTCCAACGCCCTCTGGAACTTGGCTGCGATATTGTCCTGCACAGCGGGACGAAGTACCTGGCCGGTCACAACGATATCCTCGCAGGCTTTGTAATCAGCCGGGAAAAATCCATCGCGGAAAAACTTCGTTCCATCTACAAAACGACAGGAGCCTGCCTGAGCGTTTTTGACGCCTGGCTCATGCTGCGCAGCCTCCGCACCCTCCCCCTGCGTATGCGCCAGCACGAAAAAAATGCAGAAACGCTGGCTGCTTTCCTAAAGACCCAGCCCTATGTGCAAAAGGTCCTCTATCCAGGCCTTCCCGAACATCCGGGGTATGAGATCCAGAAAAAACAGGCCACCGGGTTTGGCGGCATGATTTCGTTTTATGTTGATACACCGGAGCGGGCCAAGAAAATCCTTGAAGGGATTTCCCTCATCCAGTTTGCTGAAAGTTTGGGCGGTGCCGAAAGCCTCATGACCTATCCCCGCACCCAGACTCACGCGGACTTGACGCCGGAAGAAGCAAAAGAAAAGGGAATTACGGATACGCTTCTGCGCTTTTCCGTAGGTCTTGAAGATGTAGAAGACCTCAAGGAAGACCTTTTGTCCGTCTTCAAAAATCTCTAAAACAGTTTCTGGGCTGCTCCCCGCCATATGGGGCGGCAGCTCTTTTTTCATACCTTACCTCTATCCAAATAAGAGGAAATAGTGTAAAATATCCTAAGCCGTAAAACACTTAGAAACGTTAGACAAGGAAAGGAGTACGGCATGGACGATCGCATCAGTGTACGCTTTGAAGAAAATAATAACCGTTCCGCAGCTTACGATGGAGACCAAGAAGTAGGGTACTGTTCCTACACCCTTGATGGAGATGTATGGGTCATTGAACACACCGTCGTCGATCCCGCCTATGGAGGAAGAGGCCTGGCCCGCCGTCTCGTGGACGCTGTTGTCATGGGAGCCCGGGACAGCCGCGTCAAGATCCTGCCCATGTGTTCCTACGCCGTGAGCCTTTTTAAGAAGGATCATAAATACGACGAAGTAAACGCCAATCTCTAACCATGACGTCAGCATGCAAAAAGCCGGAAGAACCTATTAACATCGGATCTTCCGGCTTTTTAGTATGACGTTTTTATTTCATGACAAGAAGAGAGACATCACCCACACAGCCAATGAGACTGCGGATCTTTGTCAAAAGGGCAAGGCGGTTTTGCTTTACGGCTTCATCCTTATCCATGACCATGACGTCATCAAAGAAATGGTTGATGGGTGCAGAAAGGCTGTCGCAAGCGGTAAGGACGCCGGCAAAATCACGGGAAAGAAGCATTCCATGTACGTTTTCAGCAGCCTTTTCCACAGCTTCAAAGAGGGCTTTTTCAGCGTCTTCTCTCAAAAGGGCCTTGGAAACAGGTGCGTCAACGCGACTTTTCTTGGTAATATTTTCCACGCGGGTAAAGGCCTGAAGCGTTTCTGGCGCCTTATCCGTACCGAGATAGGCCGTCAGGGCATCAGCGGCAGCAAAAGCGTTGCACAGGTCATCCCGGCCTTCAGCACCAAGGACGGCATCGACGATATCGTACCGAACGCCGCGGTCAAGCATCATGTTCTTGGAACGCTGGGCGAAGAATTCAACAATATCAGCCACAAGTTTGTCTTCACTTTGATCCGTTTTGGGCAGGCGGCTCAAGGTTTCCTTGATGGCGCTTGTAAGGGCAAAGTGGATGTTTCCATCGGTGACGATATTGAGGATACCCAGGGCCTGGCGGCGCAGGGCATAGGGATCCTGGGAACCGGTTGGAGCTTCCCCGCGGCTGAAGGTTGCTGTGATATTATCCAGTTTATCGGCAATGGCAAGGAGACGGCCTTCATTCGTCTGAGGCAGTTCATCGCCGGCAAAGCGCGGCATGTACTGCTCTCCAATAGCCGTCGAGACCGTATCGCCTTCGCCGTCAAGAAGGGCATATTCACGGCCCATGGTGCCCTGCAGTTCCGTAAATTCCGTAACCATGCCGGTCACAAGATCGGCCTTGCTGAGGCGGGCTGCACGAACAAGCGCCTTTTCATCAGCGGCAACGCCCGATTCCTTGAGGAGGCAGATTGTAAGGGCTTCGAGGCGTTCCGTCTTTTCATACATATTCCCCATGCCGCGCTGGAAGGCTACATCATGCAGGGCCTCCCGATGTGCTTCAAGGCTCTTTTTCCGGTCGTTTTCAAAGAAGAAGACCGCGTCGTCAAGACGGGCACGAAGGACGCGTTCGTTGCCGTGGGTCACGATGTCAAGATGTTCACTGTTGCCGTTGCGGACCGTAATGAAATAAGGCAAAAGCTTGCCGCTGTCATCAAGGACAGGGAAGTAGCGCTGATGGTCGCGCATGGGAGTAATGACAGCTTCTTTCGGGAGCTTCAGGTACTTATCATCAATGGAACCGCAAAGGGCCGTCGGATATTCGACAAGATAAGTGACTTCATCGAGCAGGTCTTCAGAAATGGCCGTATGGCCGCCGGCTTTTTTGCCCAACGCTTCAATCTGTTCCCGGATGAGGGCACGGCGTTTTTCCACGTCGACAATGATGAAGTTTTCTTCGAGGGTTTTTACATAAGCCTCGGCCGAAGGAATCGTAATGGTCTGACTGCCCAGGAAGCGATGGCCGCGGGTCACATTGCCGCTTTTGACATCGTTTGCTTCAACAGGAATGACTTCACTGTCAAGAAGGGCCACCATCCAGTGGAAAGGACGGACAAACCCGAAGTCATAGTCGGCCCAGCGCATGGTCTTTGGGAAGGACAGGCTGTGGAGAATATCATCCAACAAGGCAGGCAGCAGAGCCTTGGTTTCACCGCCCTTTGTGTGTTTGATGGCATAAACGTAACCATCCCGTTTTTCAAGGGCAGAGACTTCCACACCCTGACCGCGGGCAAAGCCCTGGACGGCTTTCGTCGGGTTGCCGTCTGCGTCAAAGGCAATCTTGAGGGATGGACCTTTGCTCTCTGCCGTCATATCTTCCTGACGGTCAGCAATGCCTTCAGCCACAAAGGCCATGCGGCGCGGCGTTCCGTAGACGCTGACTTTTTCAAAAGGAATACGGGCTTCCTTGAGTTTTGTTTCTGCCAGTTCCTTATAGTTTTTCAAGATACCCGGCATGTATTGGGCCGGCATTTCTTCCGTTCCGATTTCATATAATAACGTAGCCATTAGTTGTTCCCTCTCTTCAGCATAGGAAATCCCATCTTTTCACGCTGTTCCACATACGCCGCGGCGCACAGGCGGGCCAGGGCGCGGACACGGCCGATGTAGTTGGTCCGTTCGTCAACGCTGATGGCACCTCGGGCGTCCAAAAGGTTGAACGTATGGGAGCACTTGAGCACATAATCATAAGCTGGATGGATGTTCCCCGTTAACAGGACCCTTTTGGCTTCCTTTTCATATTTATCAAAGAGGTCAAAGAGCAGATCCGTGTCGGCAATATCAAAGCTGTAGCAGGACTGTTCCACCTCGTTTGTGTGATACACATCGCCGTAGGTCACATCGCCCACCCATTTGATGTCGTAGACATTTTCCACACCTTGGATATACATGGCAAGGCGTTCGAGGCCGTACGTGATTTCAACGGCAACAGGTTTGATATCAAGGCTGCCAACTTGTTGGAAGTAGGTGAACTGCGTCACTTCCATCCCGTCGAGCCAGACCTCCCAGCCCATGCCCCAGGCACCCAGGGTCGGCGATTCCCAATTGTCTTCAACAAAACGGATATCGTGTTCTTCGGGATGGATCCCTAGTTCGCGCAGGCTTTCAAGATACAGTTCCTGAATGTTATCCGGAGACGGTTTCATGATGACCTGGAACTGATGATGCTGATAAAGGCGGTTCGGGTTATCGCCATAACGTCCGTCAGCCGGGCGGCGGGACGGTTCCACATAGCATACGTTCCACGGCTCCGGTCCCAAGACGCGAAGGAAGGTTGCCGGGTTCATGGTCCCAGCTCCTTTTTCTACGTCATAAGGATGGAAGTTGATGCATTGCTGACGCCCCCAATAGGCACTCAGCGCCGAAATGATGTCTTGGAAATTCATGGTTTTCTCCTCCTAAACAAAAACTCCCGTCTCTGCAATATAGACGAGAATCATCTACATTACAGGGACGGGAGTGACTTCCGCGGTTCCACCCTGTTTGCTGCCAAGGCAGCCTCTCTTGTGGTACAGTCGCTCAGGGATGCCAACCCCCTCATTGCGCTCCGAACAATATAGCAAAATTGGGAAAGATTGTCAAGGCAGCGGTGGAAAAAGGCGGTCGAGATGTGATGCTAAAAGACCGTGAGACACGGACCCAAACCGCCCCCCTGCGGGGGATGGGTCGGAATTACATTCACCTGGAAACATGCCCCTGCAGCATCACAGCTGCCTTTTTATCTTTTAGCTCGATAGCCAGCGCCGAAGAGTCATGACAGCATGATGGCCCCTTTTACGTTTTTCCCAATCGCAGTACGTTCCTTCTTCCAATATGCCATGAGCCCATTGCTTCGGATATGTTTCTGAAGCAATGGGCTCATGTTTTCCATCAAATCGGAGCGATGTCCACGCCGATTAAATTATTAAGGTTATGCCGTCTCGCCCAATCTTTCCCGTTCGCGGCGTGCAAGGATAGGGAAAATAAGGCCGATACCAAGAAGGATGACCGGCGTTACGACGTTCATGATCATCTGGAACCACCAGGTGGAAGAATACATTTCTACACCGTAAGGAACCATACCCATGAGCGAAGCAAAGGTCGTCAGGGCAAAGCACCAGAAACCAATCATAAAGCCGGTGCCTTTGCTCTTTGTAAGGTAGTAGGAAGAGCTGTAAGCCTTTTTCGCCCGTTTGAGCGCCATATAAGCCAGGAAGACCCACAGGTAGGACAGCGGCATGCAGATGGCATTCAGGCGCAGGAGCCAGATGTAGAGCGTTGTCATGTCGCCAATGCCAAGGGCCGGTACGATGATAAGAATGCTGACAAGGATGCCCGTCAGTTTGTAACCGCTCACAGGAATGCCCTTTTCGTTGATCTTCGTGAAGGAATGAGGTACGAATTTCGGATCAACATCACTTAAGAGGAACTTGATGGGTGCGTCAATGGAGATGGCAAGGGTTGCTGCCTGGCCAAAGAACTGGCAAATAGCATAGAGGATGACGAAAGCGCGGCCCACGCCATAATAAGCGCCGAGCTTGGCGAAGCAGTAGTAAGCTCCATTCATCATCAGGTCCTTCGGCACATTGTTGGGGTCAAACATAAGACCCATGGCAAAGGTACCAAGAACAGCCGTAACAGCCACCATTGCGGTCATGACAATCATGGCACGCGGGAACTCCTTATCCGGATTCTGGAGGTTCGTGACATACGGTGCAATGCGTTCACAGCCACCGACAGCAAAGACGAGGATGCTGAGGGTCGTCATGTATTCAAAGTTGAAGTTCGGCATGAACGTATCCCAGCTGAGGCTGTAGGAGAAGGTCTTTGCTTCCGTGATGTAAGGCGCAGCGAGAACGAGAAGCACATAAAGGATGCTCATGATGAACATAAAGGAACCGGCAATGGAACCAATGCGCTTCAAAGCCGATACACCCTGAGCGGCATACCACATGAAGAACATGAAAATGCCAAGGCTGATAAGCTGAAGCATCATAGGCGAAATCATGGTTGTCAGTTGGTCATTCTGGAAAATGGCCCACCCCATGGCAATAAGGATATTCTGCGGTTTCTGGGCTAGATAAGGAATATTGACTACCCAGAAGGTCCAGCCAGCAAAGAAGGCCAATTTGGAACTCATGGTTTCTTTGATCCAGGAGCTGACACCGCCAGCACCATTTTCAAAGGTCGCGCCCATTTCCCCCACCATCAACGTGTACGGAATGAAGTAGAAGAGGAAGAGAATCATCCAGGAAACGACGACTTTCAGACCTTGGTTGGCAAAGCCATTGACCGTATTGCCAAATCCCCACACGACCGTGTAGGCCATTAGGCACAGAGCTTGCCAAGTCATGGCTTTGTTTTTTGAATTTGTGTTGCTGCTCATTTCGATACCCCCTAATTGGTTTAAAGTGCAACATTTGTTACATGTATTATAACAAGATTTGTTCTTCCATAAAAGACAGAAAATAAGGACTTTTCGCTATTGTCTTTATATTAAGGACAATCCCGAACGTTCACTGTAACATTTTCATCGTATTATTCGAAATATAAAAAAAGTGAACCATTTTTGAAGAAAGCATCGCAATATCGTGTTATCCAGCCATCACAAATCAACTTGAAATTTTTTAAACAGGCCTATGAATGAAACCAACCGGTGAAGGAATAAAGGATAAGTCGCAGTTAGGAACCTTTTTTGTTAAGAAAAAAGTCCGTATCTGAAGAACAATCTGTCCATACTAAAGAAACTTACAATGAATCATTTGGTGGCTTTTTATCCACGTAAGAAAGAACCTGTAAAATAAGCCTCTATTTTTGAAATATAAAAAAATCCCTCAAACAGGAACCCCCAATTTGAGGGAACTACCACTTCTTCAATTATTTTTTTCCGCCAGTTTTGCATATTTCATGGCCGTATAGATACCGTGCTGGAGTGTGGCAATGATGCCCATACTTCCTTCAAGAAATCCTCCTTGGAGAAGATAGACCTTAAGCATGCCCAAAAGGGCATGGCTGGCTGCTTTTCCATAGCTTGCCCTTTTTCCTCGGACGTAGGCGTCATCGGCCCAAATGGTCGTGTACTGGCCGGCTTTGCGCCACCAATCGGCAAAGGCCGCATAGGTATAATGGTCCATGCTTTCTGAAAGGGCCTCATGAGGCACGGTGCAAACGGCGTGTTCGTGGACCTTTCCCTCCCAGTGGACCGCTGCTTTCGGGAAAAGGCGCACGACCCGATCCGGTCCGAACGCACCATGATGGAAATGATGGCCGAAGGCAATATTTTCCCGGCGGAAGGAGTAATGATGATTGAGCGCTCCTTTTTTGATAGCAAGGACCTTTTGGATGGCCCCTGCTGTAAGCCGTTCGTCGGCATCAAGATAAAGTACCCAGTCACCATGGGCACCCGTCAGGGCAAAATTGCGCTGGGCGGCAAAGTCCCCGTCCCAAGCCCGGTAAATCACAGAAGCACCGCCTTTTTGGGCGATTTCCACGGTCCTATCGTCACTTCCCGAGTCAACGACAAGGATCTCATCGGCCCAGGACGCAGCATTTTGAAGGGCGCCGGGAAGATTTTTTTCTTCATTTTTAGTGAGGATGATGCAGGTTATGCTGCCCATGACTATTCTTCCTTTCCTAAAAGTTCCGGATGGCGCACAAGGTACCCCGTAAGATCCATATACCCTTCCCTTTCCTCACGGTACGGCTGAGGGCCTTCCCGAAGAGCCTGAGGTCCAAAGCCGTCCCCTAAGGGCTGATAAAAGTCGTTGCTGTAGGTCCCGTAAGCATCCTTTCGCAGCCAGTGGTAAGGCGACACGACATGGTCGATGGGATCCATGAGGCTCGTCATAAGGGAATAGTACGTAAAGTCCTTTGGCGCAATGAGTTCAAAAATCGTCGGCAGGATATTCATATGACCGCCAATGGTATTTTCCCCGAAAAGGGACTGGTCGATTTCAGGATGATGGAAGAATAGAACCGGACTATGGCGTTCCCGCAGGTTCGCGTCTCGTTTCATGAGGCTTGTTTTCCCAAGGACGGCACTCATGTCATAGGAATGGTCGCCTGTCACGATGAAAAGACTGTCTGGATAGGCTTCCTTCATGGTGCGCAGGAACTTTCCAATCGCCTGGTCTGAGAACCAGAAGGTCCCGAGATTCTTTTGCAAACTCTTGCTGTTTTTGATGTCTTCCGGAGCATCCGGCATGACACGCTCCGTATCATAGCCATATTTTTCAAGAGGAATCTTGAAGGGCCCGTGATAACTTGTCGTATAAAGGAAATGGAACTGATATTCCCCGCGCTCTTCGTCCCCGGAAAGAATCATGTCCGCTGCTTTTTCCAGAAAGAGGTTGTCATAGACGCCGACCCAGGTCTTTGGCGCGTCAGGGCCACAAAAATCCGTTGCCGTTTCCACTTCGTCAAAGCCGCAGCTGGGAGCAAACTGGTTAAAGTTTCCATATGTGACATTGCCGCCATACCAATAGGCCGCGTGATAGCCAAGTTTCTTCAGCTGTCGTGGCAGGGCCGTAGGAAGTTTGTTCGTCCAGAAGCTTTCTTTTTCGTTGAGTTCAAGACCAGCGTCAAAGATGCCGCTCATGAGGCTCACGATGGATGGCCTGGAAATGATGCCGGCTGAAAGGGCACTCGTAAGTTGCGCTGTGTGGGGATCATCCTTGAGAAACCGTCCGCCCGAGACAAGGTTCAGCGAGGCAAAGGCCGGGTCAAAGAACTGCTGAAGATAGGTCTCCCCCACAAGAAGGAAGATATGGCGCGGTTTTGTGATGCGCGCGCCCTTTGCCGCACGGCGAAAGGCATAGACAGGATTGGGAAAATCGGAAAGGGGCATTTTTACCGGCACCAGCGGCGCAATGGCGGCAAGGTCCTCTTCGTCCGTGTGCTCATAGGCTTCATTGAGGTCATGCTTCATCACCTGTTCCAAGGCGACAAGGTCATCGACGGTCGCTTTGGCAAAAAAGATATCCTTTTTCACAAGACTCGGAATCGTATCCCATTCGGGCTTATCGTCATGCCAGAAGGTCCCGCCATACCGGAACCAGTAAAACGCAGCAATACACAAAAGAAAAACAACTGTATTGAAGGCGCAGCGAAGAAAAGGCGAGGCAATAGCTGGATAGGAAAGACTGGGAAGACCTAAAAACGCCAAGAGTGCAAGGCGGCACAGGTACAGATAGGGCACAATGCCAAGAAGGATCCAAGCACCATGGTCCTGATGGAAGAAAATATCAACGAGGTTGTGCTTTTCCGCATGGGCGCCAAGCTTCATGGTCTGGTTGTAGATGTCATGAAAATGGCTGTAATAGAGCATCTTTCCCATGAAAGCAAGATAAAGGACAAGGGCATAAAGCAGGCCGCCCACAAGACGCAGTGTATTGCCCAGGGCAAAATAGGCAGGAAAAAAGGCGCCGGGCAGGCTCACAAGGACCAGGGGGATCAGGAAAACATAGGCGTTAAAGTCCATGCCCCACCAAAAACCGTAACGAAAGGTGTGCCAGAGAATCTTTCCCTTCCCCGCAAAATTGGGGTACGGGCTGTAGACCTTGATGAAAATAGCCCGAAAGAGGGCGCATAGGATGGGGAAAAATAAAAAAAGTTTGGCATCCTGCTGCAGGGACGCAAAAAATTGACTGAACATAATGAGCTCCTTTGCTTCTATCTGCTCTTAGTTTATCGGTTCTTTGCGTGAACTGCAAGAAAAAGCATAAAAATCTTGTTTTCGCACAAAAGAAAAAGTCCCTCCCCTGCCGCAAAACAGCAGGAAAGGGCTTTTATTCCATAATCAGAAGGGACCGATCTGAACGGCCGTTGCATAAAAGAGAACCACAAAGGCTACAATCCACCAAATGCCCAGCATGGGGATAGCAAATTTCCACCAGCGGCGCAGGGGAATGCCAGCAATGCTGAGGATGGTCATGGTCGTACCGCTTGCAGGAGTGACACTGTTGGTGAAGGCATCGCCCATTTGAAAGGCAAGGACAGCGGTCTGACGGGTAATGCCGACGAGGTCAGCCAACGGCGCCATGATTGGCATCGTGATGGCGGCCTGACCGGAACCGGAAGGAACCACCATGTTGAAGATATCCTGAACAATGAACATCCCAATGCCAAGCATGGATTTCGGCACGGCGTTCAGGGAGTTTGCTAGGTAGTAGATGATGGTATCAAGGATATGGCCATTATCCAACAAAATGGTCACGCCTTTGCACATACCGACCATCATGCAAGGAAGCGCCATACCGGCAACGCCCTTGATGAAAGCATTGGCGACCTTGTTCGCATTCATGCGGGACACAATGCCGGTGTAAATGATGAGGGCAATGAAAAGAGCCGCAATTTCATCCATATAGAAATCAAACTTCAAAACGCCAATAAGGATACCGGCTACAACAAGACAGAAACCAAAAAGGACAAGCTTATGGGTTCGGGTCATAGTGCCCGTTTCACCCATAATGGATTCGATGTTCATCTTTTCCTTGTAGATCTGGTCATAGTCATACATGAAGCTCTTTTCCGGATGCTTCTTGACCATACGGGCATAAAGGTAGAGTGGAATCACCGTAACAATGATGAGGGTTACAAGCATGACAAGACGGATCTGGATCCCTGAGAACATGGGCAGCCCTGAAATGCTCTGCGCTACACCGACCGTGAAAGGATTCGTCACACCGGCACCATAGCCTGCGCCAACAGCACAGAGGAACATACCAGCCGCTACAATGGAGTCGAACCCCAAAGCGTAGCACACAGCGGTCATGAGCGGAATAAAAGCAATGTATTCTTCACTGCAGCCAGCCGTTGCGCTGAGGCAGATAAAAATCGGCAGAAGGACAGGAATGATCAGCGTTTCGTGACCTTCCATCTTTTTGACAACGTGGCCCATGAAAGCGTGGATGGCGCCTGTTTCCGCCATGACGTTCAGGGCACCGCCAATGATCATAAGGAAGCCAACAATACTGGCCGCGCCTTTGATGCCCTTTGGAATAGACATCAAGAAATCCAGGATCTTCGTTGGTTTCTGGGCAATGAAATGGAACGAGTTCGGATCAACAATCATACGGCCGCTGGCTGCGTCCTTGATGCGGACAAATTCACCAGCCGGTACAATATACGTAGCAATGGCACTTAAGACGAGGATGACCGCAATGATCATAATAGGACTTGGGACCGAGACTTTTTTGTTCTGGACGGGCTTTGCCGCCTGCTGAGGATTTTCGCTCATCGTGAGTTCTCCTTTTTCTTATAGGGTAACGTCCGTAAGTTTCAAGATGGTACGGACCAGCATGGCTGTACGGGTAAAGAGGCTGTCAAGAACGGCATATTCCTGCATGGTATGGGCATGATCCCCTTCGGGGCCCAAGGAATCGAGGATGGGGATTCCTGCCTTGGCAAGGTACGAGGCGTCAGAACAGCCGCCTGGATGGTAAGGACCAAAGGGCTCAATGCCAAATTCCGCTGCAGATTCGTTGTAGAGAGCAAGGAGGTTGAGATTTCCTTCGATTTTTTCAAAAACAGGCATTTCTGTTGGAAATTCCACCTCCGCCCTTGTGTTCGGCACGTCAAGATGCTCACAAATGGCTCGAATGGCCGTTTTAAGTTCTTCCAAATCCTTATTGTAGTCGACACGGCAATCCGCTTCGATGCGACAAAAATCGGGGACAGCGTTTGAGACCACGCCGCCAGAAATGACATCGGTACTGACGATGCGTCCTTTTTCAAGGTCCGTCAGCGCCCGCATCTTGGTGATAATGCCGGCCATAGCTTCAATAGCATTTGCCGACGTTGTATAGGCATTACCGACGTGGCCGCTTTTGCCGTGGACCTTGATCCACACATCCATGCACCCCTTACGGGCGACGGTAAGGACGTGATTCATGCGGCCCGTTTCCATATTGAAGGCACAGAGACAACCTTTCGCTTCTTCGGCAAGCATCTGGTCGGCCCGAGATCCCACATGGGTCGTTTCCTCATCGCCGACAAGGACAACCTTGAAAGGATGGTCCTTATATCCCAGATCCGTCAGGATCTTGATGACATATAAAAGCATCACGACGCCGCCCTTCATGTCGGCGCAGCCCGGTCCATAGACCTTTCCGTCTTCAATACGGAAAGGTTGATCAGGATAGGACCCACTGGGGAATACCGTATCGACATGACCACAGAAAAGAATGGGTTTTCCCTGTCGATCATCGCCCAAGGTTGCCCGCAGCATGGGGATGGCGCAGCCCGTATCAAGCATTGTCGCCGTAAAGCCTTCCTTGGTGAAACGGTCCGCCACCTTTTGTAGGAGGGCGGTGATGAGTTGTGCTTCCTTGCTGCCTGCTTGGTAGTTAACAAGGTCTTTCCAGTAGGTAATCATATCGTCACGGTAGAAGGATACTTTATTTTGAATGGTTTCTTGTAAATTTTCCATAGTTATCCCTTTCCTCACTGTGTCAATTTTGCGAAATGAATATAAATACATTTTACTCCACGATTATGCATGGTGCAACTACTTTTTCTTCAAAACCGTGTATGCATTTGGAGCTTAGTGTGAATTGAAAGACCTAATCCTTGCTTCATTCGGGTCTGCGTGGTTAATTATGCATGCTGAGTGGACAAAATCCCCTCTCCCCCTATTTTTTCTCGGAGTAGAAATAAAAGGGGGCCCGACGTCTCCCTACGAGCGACTAGCGAGGAACATTTTTCGACGGGCCAAAACCGCTAATCGCAAGACTCCTGTCGCAGCGATTTGATTCACGGACCGTGTTAAAAAACAATTCACCGCCCTCCCGTAGAGCGGTTTAGCGCTGCCCTTGCGGCTTTTATAGTCCCTTAGTTATTATTTCCCAGCCAAATAATGGAGGGCAAAATATGCGTACACACCGGCTCCATAGGGCAGGGAGTCCTCGTCAACACAAAAATCCGGATGATGATGAGGATAAACAGAGCCCTTTGCTTCATTGCGGGTCCCCAAGAAGCCAAAAACGCCGGCGGTCTTTGCCATGTAGACGGAAAAATCCTCTGCACCCATCTGTTTTCGCATGGGAACAAGGGCGTCGACCCCCAGCATATAGCGATAAGCCGCCCGGCCGATTTCATTGAGCTCGTGATGACTGTTATCGAGGGGATCAGGGCCAAAGAAATAGGTCAAATCTGCCGTACAACCATAGGCTTTGACAAGATTCTTTGAAAGGTTCTCAATGAGACCGGGGATCTTTTTACGGAAGTCGTTAACAAGAGCCCTCGTAGTCCCCACAAGTACCGTTTTATCAGCAATGATGTTGCTTTGAGTCCCCCCATTCATCATTCCTACAGTAAGGACAAAGGTATTCTTCGGATCATTGACACGGCTTACAAGGGTCTGAAGGCCCATGACAGTGGCTGCTGCAGCGACGATGGTATCATGGCCATTTTGCGGTGCGCTCCCATGCGCGGCCTTTCCATGGATCGTAATGGTAAAACGGTCACTGGACGCCATGCGGGGACCGTCTTCGAGATTGGCAGTCCCAACGGGAAGGAGTGCCCAAATATGCTGACCAAAAATGGCGTCCACATCATCCAAGGCGCCCGCTTCTACATAATGGCGCGATTCGGTGCCGATTTCCTCTCCCATCTGGAAAAGCAGTTTGACGGTACCACAGATTTCTTCCCGCCGCTCTACAAGGAGACGGGCGGCACCGAGGAGCATGGCCATATGGGCATCGTGTCCGCAGGCATGCATGACCCCAGGGTTCTGCGAAGCATAGTCCCTTCCGTTCGCATGTTCCGTAATGGGGAGCGCATCAATATCAGCGCGGAGCATAACTGTCTTTCCAGATTGTTTGCCCCGGATGATGCCCACACAGCCCGTCATTCCGGAGAAAGTTTGCACTTCAACGCCAATAGTCTCCAAGGCTTCTTTGATGTGCGCCGTCGTTCCCAGTTCGTGACAGCCCAGTTCCGGATGGCTATGGAAATAACGGCGTTCCTTGATGATATAGTCCTTCAAGGCAAGGGCGTCTTTTTTCAGTTCATCCATAAGTCAGCCTTCCTTTCCCAATACATTCAGTGCAAAACCGGCATAAATTCCAGCCCCGCGAGGAAGGACCGCATCATCAATACGGAACGTATTGCTGTGAAGTGGGGACTTATCGGTGTCTGTACCCGTCCCCAAATAGGCGATTACGCTGGGAACTTCATCCATGATAAAAGCAAAGTCTTCAGACGCCATCATGGCCGGCATAGTGACAAGGGCTTCCTCACCCCAGAGGGAAACAGCAGCTTTGGAAGCTGCGTCGAGGAGCGCTGGATCATCATTGCTGCACAGTGGTTCGTGGGTGACAACGTCCATCTTTGCATGGCAGTCCATGGCTTCCGCCGTGCCTTGTGCCAAGGCTTCCAACTTTTTGGGAATCCCTTCAAAAAGGTCACGGTCATAAGTCCGGATGGTGCCTTCCAGTTTCACCTCGTCACAGATGATATTGAACTGTTTTCCAGCCTCCACCTTTCCGATTGTCACAACAAGGGGATTCAAGGGATCGCTGATCCGACTCACAAGGGTTTGGATATCCATGATCACTGCGCTTGCGGCCACGATTGCATCGTGACCGAGATGAGGCGTTGATCCATGAGCCGAAGTTCCCGTAATGGTCAGGTTAAAGTTGGTGCAGGACGTGGAGCGGAGACCTGCATCAAGAGAGATGGTTCCAAGAGGCAGTCCAGGCTGCACATGGATTGCAAAAGCCGCATCGACATCCTTTAAGATGCCGTTTTTAATGTAAAAGGGCGCCCCATTACCCGATTCCTCAGCCGACTGAAAAAGGAGCTTCACGGTCCCCAAAAAATTTTTAGACTCCTCTTTAAGTACCTTTGCTGCGCCAAGAAGCATCGCCGTATGGGCATCATGACCGCAGGCATGCATAACACCTATATTTTGGGAAGCAAAGGATACGCCGCTTGCTTCTTTTATGGGAAGGGCATCAATATCGGCCCGCAAAAGAACGGTCTTGCCCTGTGCTTTGCCGGCAATAGTCCCGACTAGACCATAATAGGAGGGATAGCGCATCACAGGAATTCCCATGCTTTCCAGTCTTTTAGCAATATATTCCGTCGTTTTCGCTTCTTTAAAAGAAAGTTCTGGATGCTCGTGAAGTTCATGTCTGTCTCTTGTGAGCGTTTCTGAAAGCTCACAGATTGCCTTACGTAAATCCATATAATCACCTTTTCCTTAACGTTTATAAACAGCCAAAGAGGGTCCTGCCAAAATCGGCAGGACCATTGCTTCAACTCAATGAGAAAGGAGAATAGGACCGCCAGGGCCAAGGGGAATATTGAAGATGACCCAAATGGCGATGAGGACAATCCAGCTAATAGCAAAGGACAGGGAATAAGGGATCATATTGGCGATGATGGTTCCCATGCCTGCATCCTTTTGATACTTCCGGACAAAGCCAAGGATTAAAGGGAAGTAGTAAAAGAGCGGAGAAAGGGGGTTCGTAATGGAATCCCCAATACGATAGGCCGCCTGGGTTAGAGCAGGATCGTAGCCTAAGAGCATCATCATGGGCACCATGACTGGGGCCAAGATTGCCCATTTTGCTGAAGCAGAACCAATGAAAATGTTGACTATACAGGACACAATAATAAGACCGATGATAAGCGGAACACCCGTAAAGTTCCAAGTCTTCAAAAGATTTGCCCCATTGATAGCAAGGACTACGCCAAGATTCGACCAAGCAAAGAACTTCGTAAACTGTGCACAGAAGAAGCAAAGTAAAATGTAAGATGATACGTCTTTGAAGCCCATGGAGATATCGGCGAACATATCCTTATCATTCTTGTATTTCCCGCTGGCAAAGCCAAAGACAGCACCAGGAACGAAAAGAACCAACGTAACCATGAGGATGATGCCCGTCATGAAAGGCGATTTAGGGTCAAGGACGGAATGAGTCTTTGGGTTTCCTAAAATCGGATCCTCACCGACGCACATGAGGCCAATGACGATAATCGTAAGGAGCGCACCAATACAGGCTTTTTTGACAGCTGACACCTTTCCCGGCGTGATGTTTGTCAGATCCTTATCAAGTTCGTACTGACTCAGATCTTCCCCAGCAAAGCGGGGAATCATGAAACGCTCCGTTACAAAAGTTCCAACTAGACTAAGAACAATACAGGATGCAACCATGAAATAATAGTTGATGGCAGGAGAAGCTTGATAATTTGGATCGATGAGACGAGCGGCCGCTTCCGTAAAGCCATACGCCAAGGAATCAGACATACCGAGCATCATGTTAGCACAAAAACCAGCAGCAACACTAGCAAAAGCGCAGAATACACCAACCAAGGGATTCCTTCCCAAACTAAGGAACACAACACCCGCTACAGGCGGCAGGACAACAAAAGCAGAGTCGCCGGCCACATTGCCATTAATTCCAATAAAAATAATGGCAAAGGTAACAACAGCCGGAGCGGCTTTGCCAAGGGCTACCTGCATAAAGGTGGCCAAAAAGCCACTTCGTTCAGCAAGGCCTGCGCCGATGACACAGACAAGAACCATGGCCAAGGGTGCAAAACTTGCAAAGTTATTGACAGCTTGGCTCCAAATCATCCGGAAGCCATCAAGAGTCATAAGATTGAGGACCTTGATGGTTTTTCCCGTACCAGGGTGAACGGCAGAAGCTCCCATACTTCCAAAGATGGCCGATAGGACCAAGGTAATAAGTGCGAGGATAATAAAAAGAGAGGCTGGATCGGGAAGGGCATTTCCAACAGTTTCTACAAAGTTAAGAAACCGATCCATAAATGTCTTTTTCTTTGTTTCCATAGTCATTCTTCCTTTCTTTATGTGGATTAAATACAGGCGACTAAAAAATACTCCCCCTTTCTTTATGTTGAAGCATCGGGAACTGGTAAGCATACGAATCCAGATTCGGTAAAAATCGGGTATCCCTTTATTTCCCGCATGTAATTAACGTTAAGTTTTTTAATATTCGAGATAACTCGAATATTACTCATTTTATTCGCCTTTATTGTTTTAGTTTTACCACATTCGTCATGGCTTGTAAATTCATTCACCATCTAACTGCTAATTTGGATGCAAACTGTAATAATTGAAAAACTTTTATTGATTTTATTTAGTAAATTCATGTAAAAATTCATCACGAATGCTGATTTCATTGCATGCAAAAACACCCTCCCGAGGGAAGGTGTTTGGATAAATAATTATGTATAAAACAAACCCCCTGTCCAAAGACAGAGGGTTCGCATAGAGTGAAGTTGGTGGGCCCACTAGGATTCGAACCTAGGACCAACCGGTTATGAGCCGGGGGCTCTACCGCTGAGCTATAGGCCCAATGTAGAAATTATACCCCAGAAAAAGATGCGCTGTCAACGTTTCTTACTCGAGGAATTCCTTGAGGGGTTTGCTCCGTTTCGGACTTCTCAGCTTGCGCAGGGCCTTGGCTTCGATCTGACGAATCCGTTCACGGGTCACACCAAAGTACTGACCGACTTCTTCGAGGGTACGCGTACGTCCATCGAGAAGACCAAAGCGCAATTCGAGGACACGCCGTTCGCGGGGGCTCAAATGCTCCTGAAGGACTTTTCCCAGCTGTTCCTGAAGCAATGTATAGGAAGCGGCTTCTGCTGGTGAGGGAGCTTCTTGATCCTCAATGAAGTCTCCCAGATGGGAATCTTCTTCTTCGCCAATCGGCGTTTCAAGGGAAACCGGTTCCTGGGCGATCTTCTGGATTTCCCGGACCCGTTCAACAGGCACATCCATTTCCTGGGCGATTTCTTCCGGAGTCGGTTCACGGCCCAGTTCCTGCAGGAGCTGGCGGGAAACGCGAACCAGTTTGTTGATGGTTTCAACCATATGTACAGGAATACGAATTGTACGGGCCTGGTCAGCGATGGCACGGGTAATGGCCTGACGGATCCACCAAGTAGCATAGGTACTGAACTTGAATCCCTTATTATAGTCAAATTTTTCAACAGCCTTAATGAGGCCCAGGTTGCCCTCTTGGATCAAATCAAGGAAAAGCATGCCACGGCCTACATACCGTTTGGCAATGGAGACAACAAGCCGCAGGTTGGCTTCCGAAAGGGCCTTCTTCGCTTTTTCACCGCACATAGCGGCCCGATGCAGGACACGGTTAAAACGCTTACGGTCCTCTTCAAGACGGATGCTCAGTGATTCGTCCGGTTTTGTTTCAACTTTTTCAGAAACAGCGGCAAACAGATCATAGAGCTCAGGCAGATAGGACTTGTCGTCCACTTCCTCATCTCCGCTGCCAGTCTTGGGCGAACGGGTCAGATGATACCCTTTTTCAAGAAGCAGCCGCTGCAGGCGCTTGCGTTCATCTACGGTAAAGGCCGGGCTGTAGGCTTCAACAGCTGCTTCATCAAGGCTTGGATTATCCTGCGTTTCCGCTAGGATAAAGCGATAAACGATGGATACAGTCCTGCTGTCACACCAAATTTCCTCTTCCTTGAGGTATTGCTCGATCGTATCGAGGAGCTTTGCCGCGCTCAGGCGCTTATTGACAGGTTCCCGTTCAACTTCCGGGGACTGACCGTCCAAAATGACGGCGGCCTGATTGCCTTTATCGGTCCGTTTAGCCAGCTTGATTTCATCATTTCCTGAAAGCAGGGGCACGCGGCCGATTTCCTTAAGATACATACGGACAGGATCATCGACGATGACCCCTTCTGGGACAGACAGGTTGGACAGTTCCGACTCTTCAATGGTCAGTTCCTCATCGTCCATGTTTTCCGGTTCTTCCTCTTCGGCATGGTCATCAACAACTTCGATATTCTTTTCTGCCAGTTTTGAATAAATTTCATCCATTTCATCAACGGAAATGGAATCTGTATTCTGCATGCGATCCTGGATTTCCTTATAAGTGAGAACGCCTGAATTCTTTTTTGCCAAGGCTTCGAATTCAGTAATCCACTCAGCGGTGGTCTTTTGCGGCGCTGCATCTTTCTTGGGAGCAGCTTTCTTACCACTGGTCTTTGTTTTAGCCGTGGCTGATTTAGCGGACGATTTAGCCGCCGTCTTCTTCTTTGCAGCCGGTTTCTTTTCGGTTTCTTTGGTTTCCTTCACCTTTTTAGTTTCCAGCTCCTTTATTTTTTGATCAGTCATTTGAGCGTTCCCTCCTTCCCCTCATCATCAAAAGTACTGCGGTCACCGGGTGGGTACCGCACTTCTTAAATTTCGTATCTCCATTCTTATTCGTCGGCATTCCTGTAATTCCTCTAAAAATTTTTCATTACCTTCTTTTTCATAGCGCTGGGCCAGTTCACTGTGCCGTTCATATTCTTTTTCAAGCGTTGCTGTCTGCAGCCGGAAAAGACAGTCCCGGAGCACTTCTGGGAGCGTTTCTTGAGGGATTGACGAAGCAAGGATGGTCGATAGTTCCGCGGCTCCTTCTTCATTTACATCCTCAAAAAGGTCCCGTCCATCATGAAAAGTGCCGGCTCCCTTGCGAGCACAATAAGAGGTAAAGATGGCCCGTCTTGCAGCGGTTGAAAACGCATCCGTATGAGCAAAACCTGCCTGATCAGGATCGATTTCCAAGCCCATGAGAAGTGCATAGAGCACGCCCCGCTCAGCCTGTTGGGTCGGGCTTTTGATTGCAACCTTCTTTTGCAGCAGCCATTCGGGATTGAAGGGGCGTCCGCTCCCATTGGGGCGGACAAGCTTTTGGTACTCACTCCGGATTTCACCCTCATCAAGGACAAGGCGCCTTGAAAGATCGCGGATACGTTCACCCACTTCCACATCAGAGCGGCAGTCCTTGAAAAAGGGCAGGATTTCCGAAACGGCCCCCACCTTTCCTGAAAGAGTCGTTACATCGCTTCGGGAGAGCACCGTGTCGACTTCGTAATCAATGCCGCCCTTGGCCTGGTCCAAGAGGGAAAGGAAGGCTTCCTGCCCGTCCTTGCGGATGAATTCATCGGGGTCCTTGCCGTCTGTAACGTGCATGACGCGGCATTCAAGGCCCACGGCAAGGGCAATGGGAATGGACCGCATGGCTGCATTGCGTCCGGCGTTATCGCTGTCAAAGCAGAAGATGACTTCCGGTGTGACGCGCTTTAGAAGCTTCGCCTGATATTCCGTGAAGGCCGTTCCCATGGAAGCCACAGCCCAAGTGATACCTGCCGCATGGAGACTGATGGCATCCATATGGCCTTCGACAATGAGTGCCTGGCGCCGCTTCCTGATGCTTGGAAGCGCCCGGTCCATCCCAAAGAGCAGGCGTCCTTTATGGAACCAGCTTGTCTCCGGTGTATTCATGTATTTGGCCGGCGAAGCCTCCTTGCGCAGGATGCGGCCCGTAAAGCCAACGACTTTCCCCCGAGGGTTCTTGATGGGGATCATGATCCGCTCACGGAATTTGTCATAGATCCGACCGGAATCGGACTGGCCTATAAGCCCGGCCTTAAGGAGCGTCTTTTCAGGGATTCCTCTCTTTTCAAGGGCCTTATGAAAGGTCTGGGCATCCGGTGGAGCAAGCCCCAACTCAAAGGACTCGACAATATCCATACCAATGCCGCGGCTGGCAAGATATGTCAATCCTTCCTTTCCGTATTGAGTCTTTGTCAGGCACGCATGGAAGAACCGGGCTGCCAGCTCATTGGTCCCGACGATTTCTTTTTCCTCCTGCTCCCGACGGATTTCCTCAGCTGTCTTTTCAGGTTCCGGAATGGGGATTCCGTATTTATTGGCTAGGATCCGTTCCGCCTCAACAAAGGAAACGTGATCCCGCTTCATGACGAAGGTGAAGACATCACCGCCGGCGCCGCAGCCAAAGCAGTGAAAAAAGCCCTTTTCCGGATTCACGGTAAAAGAAGGCGTTTTTTCCGAGTGGAAAGGGCAGCATCCCCAGAAACGGCGGCCTTTTTTCTTGAGGTCCACCGTCTCGGAAACAACGCTCACAATATCAGCGGCCTGACGAACCTGTTCCTTGAAGCTCTCATATTTTTCCTTGAGATCTCCCATACCGTCACCGCCTTTCCTAAAAAAGTCCCTTGTCTATCATAAAAATAAGGGAAAACCTCCGCAGACGCCTTCCCTCAATTTTCCTTCGCTATTTATCTTATTCTACACAAGTGACGAATTTCCTTTTTTGTAATGAAATTTTCTTCAAGATAGCGTATAATTAAGTGTTATTTTTTATGGAAGAATCGTGGAAAAGCCATTTTTCTGCCGGACTTTTTCTTGAGGAGGCGTCGCCGATGCTGAAAAAAATTTTCTTATGCTGTTGTCTTCTTATGACTTTTCTTTCTGCTCCTTTGGCGTCAGCAGCACCAGAAATCACGTATGACCATCAGGAATTTGATCCTGATACGCTGACTTACCGTCTTTCCGGCCATGTCGCCGTAAAAACGGGGAACCGCACCATTACGGCTGACCGAGCTGAAGTTTCGCTCCTTACCAACGAAGTACGGGCTTGGGGAAACATCAGCCTCGTCGATGGAGACATTACCTTTCGGGGAACATCCACCATCGTCCGGCATAGTGATCATTCGGCCGAGGTAAAAGGACCCGTCATCTTTGAAGAGGGAGATGCGGACATCCGGGCCCAGCAGGGCCGTTTTGACTGGGAGACGAAACTTGCCACCTTTACGGGAGATGCGGTCTACGTAAATCATAAGACCGGGGATCGCGTTGAAAAGGACACGCTTACCTATAATGTGAAGACGAAGAAAATCGTGCAGTAAATCGAAAAACTGGGGAAAAGCCTGAACGCTTTTCCCCAGTTTTTTAATATTCAAAATCAAAGTTTTTGCGCAGATACTCCAAAATGAGACTTGCCGTTTCTTCAATGGCCCGATTCGAAACATTGATGATCATACAGTGGAGCCGCTGCATAATGGCTCGCGCATAATCGAGTTCCTCTTCAATACGACGCAGATCCGCATAGTTTGCTGTATCCCCAAGCCCCATCGCCTTAAGACGGGCAATACGGATCTCATTGAGCTTGTGTGGATCGATGAGGAGACCAATGATGCGGTTATTCGGGACCTTGAAAAGTTCCTCAGGCGGCGGAATCTCCGGCACAAGGGGAACGTTGGCCACTTTGAGCTGCTTATTGGCAAGATACATGGAAAGGGGCGTCTTCGAAGTACGGGATACCCCAATGATGACAAGGTCCGCTTTCGTAAGGCCCCAAGGATTTTTCCCGTCATCATACTTGATAGCAAATTCCACGGCGGCAACGCGTTTGAAATATTCATGATCCAAGGCATGGATGAGGCCAGGCTGATTTTTTGGTGTAAGCCCGCTGGTCTTTTCAATGGCCGTCAGGACCGGCCCCAAGATATCAACGGCAGTCACATTCAGTTCCTGGGTCTTGCGGGCGACTTCGGCCCTGATTTCCGGAGATACGATGGTATAGCAGATAACCGCATTGGATTCCTTTGCTTCTTGGACAATCTTATCAATCTGTTCAATGCTGTTGACATAGGGCACACGGATGATATCAAACTTTTCCTGCACAAACTGGCTCGTTGTAGCACGGACAACTGATTCACTGGTCTCCCCAATGGAGTCGGAAATGGCATAGATGATGGGTTGATTAGCTATGATAGGTCCCTCCCTTTCCTTCGGCAAGTTCTGCCAGAAGTCTCGTCATATTGGTCTTGGAGACGCGTCCGACGAGTTTCCATTTGCCCTTTTTTTCGTCAAAAGGAAGAACTACGGGCAAGCAGTCCACTTCCCTTTCGATAAGACGTCTAGCCGCCGCAGCAGCTGGTTCATGGGGCTTAGAAAGGACAATCTTGGATAGCCCCGTCATGACCATTGCAAGGGGCAGATTATGTAGGTCCGCGCCTTGGCTGAGCGACGCCTTGAGAAGATCCTTACGGGAAATGACCCCAAAAAGGCATCCCTTTCCATCCACAACAAAGAGGGTTCCTACATCTTCCAAAAACATGGTGACGACAGCATCATAGGCACTTTTACTGGCACTGACGACAATGGGGACACTCATGATATCCTCGATTGTAATGGAAGACAATTCCTCCACCAGCATACCCAAGGTGCTTTTCCCCGTGTAGAAATAACCAACGCGAGGCCGGGCATCAAGAATCCCGCCCATGGTGAGGATGGCAAGGTCACTGCGCAGGGCGGCCCGCGTAAGACCTAGTTCTCCGGCAATTTCCGTTCCCGTAATGGGGCCGCTCCGGCGAACAATCTCGGCAATTTTTTTCTGTCTATCACTTAGTGGAATGGGATTCACCCCCTTTCTTCCACATTACGAAAAAAGCGTACCTAATTTTCGTGCATCCGTCAAGAACATTTCCCTGCATTCTTCCCTCTTGCAGGAAAAGGCTGCTGCCGCACGGCAGCAGCCTTTCCTGCAGGGACTATTACCAAGCCAGTTCTTCGTCGTTCTTATTGCGACCGCGGCCCGTCAGTTTATCAAGGATGATCCGCTGCTCGACCTGGGCCACCATCTTTTTCGTGAATTTCACAGCGTCAGGGTTGACAGACATACTATCAATGCCGCTTTCCACAAGGAATTCGGCAAATTCCGGATAGACGCTGGCAGCCTGCCCACAGAGGGAGACCGTCTTGCCATCCCGGTGGGCCACTTCGATAAGGTGGCGTACCGCGCGGCGTACAGCCAGATTGCGTTCATCAAAAAGGTGGGAAATGACATCGTTGTCACGGTCACAGCCCAACGTCAGCATCGTAAGGTCGTTGGAACCGATGGAATAGCCGTCGACATATTGATTAAATTTGTCGGCAAGGATGATATTTGCCGGGATTTCCGCCATGAGCCAGACCTTGAAGTCCGGTCCGCGATGGAGTCCTTCTTCTTCCATGATGGATACGACCTTGGCACATTCGTCCACGGTGCGGCAGAAAGGAATCATGACGTTGAGGTTCTTGAGGCCGTATTCTTCACGAACCTTGCGGACCGCCTGGACTTCCAGACGAAAAGCAGCCGTGTATTTCGGATCGTAGTAACGGGAAGCCCCTCTCCAGCCAAGGAGGGCACTCGGTTCATGGGGTTCAAATTCTTCCCCACCCTTAAGGTCGCGGTATTCGCTGGACTTGAAATCGCTGAAGCGCAGGGTAACAGGGCGCGGAGCCATGGCCTGAGCCACCTTGCGGAACCCTTCGGCAAGGGCTTCGACAACCTTTTCCGGATGACCCGTCTTCAGAAGATAAAGCGGATGTTCATGGATATAGGTCGTCCAGATGAATTCCTCACGCATGAGGCCAATGCCGTCGCAGGGCAGGCTGGCGTATTTATCGGCAAGGGACGGATCACCCAAATTCATGTAGATCTTGGTTCCCGTTACAGGGAAGGTTTCCGCAACAGCAGCAGCTTGCGCCGGCGCGGCGGCAGCTTCCGCCTTCTTTACCTGAAGGTTGCCTGCAAAAACAACGCCGTTTGACGCATCGACCGTGATTTCTTCGCCGCCTTTGAGGACTTCCGTAGCCGCTTCACCGCGGGATTTGGTGCCAACGATGCAGGGGATACCCAGTTCGCGGCTAACGATGGAAGCATGGCAGGTCATGCCGCCACTGTCCGTGACAATGGCCTGTGCCTTTTTCATGGCAGGCACCCAGTCCGGAGCCGTCATTTCCGTAACGAGGATTTCTCCATCCTTGAATTCGTCAATATCCTTCGGGTCGCGGATGACATGGGCTTTGCCATAGCCCTGACCCGGGCTTGCGGGAAGGCCCTTCAAAAGAACCTTGGCCCCTTCCATGGATCCGGCCGTCTGTTCTTCTTCGGTCTTCTTTTCCTTGTTGCGACGGGACCAAACAGTTTCCGGACGAGCCTGAAGAATCCAGATCTTTCCATCCCTTTCATCAATGCCCCATTCCATATCCATATAACAGCCATAATGGGCTTCAATCTTTTTTGCGTATCCTGCAAGTTCCAGGATCTGTGCGTTTGTCAGGGTCTGTTTCCTGCGGTCTGCTTCAGGAACAGGCACTTCCATGGTATCGCCGCCGGGCTTGCGGATGAGCATCTTATCCTGTTCATTGACCGATACTGAAATGAGCTTCATTTCGTCTTTGGAAACGACGTAGCTGTCCGGCGTTACAATGCCGCCAACCACATATTCACCAAGGCCGTAGGCCCCTTCGATCATGATGTTCTTGTCATCACCGTTAGCCACATTTACCGTGAACATAACGCCGGCGGCTTTGGAAAAGACCATCATCTGGACAACTGCAGAAAGAGCAAGGGACAGATGGTCATAACCCTGTTTTTCCCGATAGTAGACAGCGCGGTCCGTAAAGCAGGAAGCGTAACATTCCTTGACCTTGCGGATGACCTGATCGGCACCATGGACATTAAGATACGTATCCTGCTGGCCGGCAAAGCTGGCGTCAGGCAGGTCTTCAGCCGTGGCACTGGAACGAACGGCTACATAGGGTTCATCTTCATTCATCTTGTGAGCCAGCTCTTCATAGGCTCTGCGGATGGCATCCTGAAGATCCTGGGGCATTTCCTGTTCCATGATGGCTCCGCGCAGGCGCACGCAGACCGAGGAGAGAAGTTCACTATTTTCCACATCCGTCAGTTCCGCAAGGATGCTGCGCATCTTTTCGCGCAGGCCCGTCTGGTCAATGAAATACCGATAAGCATGGGCCGTCGTAGCAAAGCCATACGGCACAGGAACATCGGTCTTGGACGTCATTTCCCCAAGAGAAGAGGATTTGCCGCCGACAATGTCGACGTCTTTTCTTTCCAGTTGTTCAAACCACAGCAAATAAGCATTTGATTTATCCATGTTGGGCTCCTTTTCAGCAAAACTTGAAAACATTGTCTCAATTTAGTATACACTATATCACCATTATGACGCATATTCAACCCTCTTTTTCAGAAATCCGGAAAAGAGGCGGCAAGGTGCATACAGCCTTGTTTTTACTCAAAAAGAAGTCCCACCCCTCCCGATAGCAGAAAAGGATAGGACTTTTAATTAGTGTACACTATTAATCAGGCAGCCCCAAGAATATGGCAATGGAGATCGTGATGATGATGGAAAAGACCACCCGTTCGAACCAGATGATGACAATGTCCCGCATCTTGAGCGGAATATCCGTCCCCATGATGCAGGGGATGCTGGCCGAGAAGAAAAGGATTTCGGAAATGCTGACCACAGCGATGACGAACTTCAAAAGCATGGTCCCCGACCCCTTGATGAGAATGGCCGGCAGGAACATTTCCGGAAGGCTCAAGGCCGCTGCCTTACCGGCAAGGACCGCTTGGGACACACCGAAGAGTTTGAAGAAAGGAACGAAGAGATAGCCGAAATAATCAAAGATGGGTGTAAATTCCGCAAGGAAGAGGCCCAAGAGCCCAATGGACGTAATGGAAGGAATGACGCCAAAAGCCATCTTGAGACCGCTCATGAGGTTATCCGTGCAGAGTTTCAAAACAGGGGGCTGGGCCGCAGCCGTTTCAAGGCCGAGCTTCCAAGCCCGCTCGAGGCGGCTTCCCTCTTCTTTAGGAACAGTGGCCTTTTCGCCCGTAAAGTACGTGTCAGGAATGGCCGAAAGGGGCCAGATGCGGGCCGTAAGGGCCGTTACAATGAAAGTGACGAGCATGGAGACGAAGAAATAGGTCGTCCACAGGTCCATGAGCCCCAAAGTGCGGGCCACAACGAGGAGGAAGGTCACGGACACGGTCGAAAAACCCGTTGCAATGATGGCAGCTTCGCGGGCCGTATAGCGGCCTGAACGGTAGACACCGTTTGTGATGATAAGGGCGATGGAATAGCTCCCGACAAAGGAGGCCACGGCGTCAATGGCGGAGCGGCCCGGCGTCCGGAAGACAGGGCGCATGAAGGCATCGACGAGGACACCGATGAATTCCATGAGGCCAAAGCTTGCGAGAAACGCAAGGAAGAAGGACCCGATGGGGATGACGAGGCCGACAGGAATGGCAAGCTTATTGAAAAGGAAAGGGCCGATATCGCCGCGCCACAGCCAGGTGTTGTCCTTCATGAGGCCAAAGTAAAGGATAGTCCCGATGATGGCGCCGCAGATCTTTGCGATGGACATAAAGACGTCCATAAAGGACTTGTTCCAGGTCTTTGTGAGAAAAGGCCGAATGGCCCCGACATACATGACGCCCAGGATGAAGATGCGTACGAGGGGCATGGCGTATTTCTGGAGACTTATGACGATGAAGTCTACAGGCACACTTTTCATTGCTGGACTGATCCACTGGAGATCGAAGAAGAACATAAAAACGCCAAATAGACTGAATACGATGAACTTTGTGAGCGCGGCCTTGCGCCCATCTGCCGCTTGACCAGTCATGAAAGACACCCGCTTTCCGAATATAGATTGGTACCGTAGTAAAGTTGGTACACATTCAGTATAGTACCAAGAGGAAGGAAAGGGAAATGAAAGGAAGAAAGGGCGTCATGAAGAGGAAAAGGTGTAAAAATTGGTGCAGAAGAGGGATTATATTCTTATTATTACTCGGAGCAAAAATCGCTCCAACAATATATCGTTCCTCTCGTCTCCCCCATCAAGGAGAAAGTCTTTCAGGCGTTCCATGGCAATTCAAGGCCGACCCAAAACCGTGTCCCTGCGGGACTGGGCACGGATTAAATCACACGATAACACGGTCCCGCAACCGACAATGGAGCAAAATTGCTCCATCTGCAGCTGTTTTGGACCATCGTGTGATGTTCCTCGCTAGCGCTCATAAAGAAACGTCGCTGCGCTCCTCATCCACCACCGAAAGGGCACGCCTGCCTCATTATAATGAGGCAATATGCGGTTTTCGGTCCCCCGCCCTGGCGGGGCGGATTGACTCTACGAGCCGAGTTCTAAGGCAAAAGACCGCATGAGGGACGGTACGATGCATCCAGCATTGTACCTAAAGAAAAAGAATATAAAGAGAGCCTCAAACCGAATCAAAGCGCGTTTTCGGGTTGAGGCTTTTTCGCTAGTCCAGCAAAATTTTCTTTGTTATTTGGTCCTAAAATTTTTTGCAACATGAAATCAGAAAGTATTTTCTTCTTATCAGCACTAACTGATTTGATCTTTTGCCTTAGAGACGGCGAATGCCGTTCCAGCTTACCAAGGCGGGGGTATCCACCAAGCAGGCTTGGTGGGGGGGGGGGGGGGTGGATGAAAAGGGACAGTTTGGTGCCGGCGTTCTAGTCTTTCTTCTATTTACATGATTCGAATAGGGCTCAGATTGGTTCAGATGCTAGGAAAAAAGCTGCAGGCTGACGACGTCGTACAACGAATGTCCCCTTTCGGTCTTTTCTTCCAATTGCTTTTTGCGAATTCAGTTCAGATGGGTCCAATTGCGAGGAGCCTCCGATTCCACCGGCGACAGCGGACCTGAGACGCCAGCAATCTGCTAGCGCAGCGACGCGGGGGCTGTTGCGCAAAGATTCTCCGAAGCGGCGCCGCCAAAAACAAATCGGCGACGCGTGAGTTTCCTTGCGGCCAGAGGCCGGTACGTTGAGGAGGTTGGGGCGCGGGCGGCAAAGTAGATGGGCCCATATGGACTGAAGAGTGCAAAAAGCTTCCGCTTTCATAAGCTGGGCACTGGAAGTGATGACACATGGTTAGGAAAGGAAGCGCCCAGGCGTAAGCGATCCCCAAACGTGAGACGGTCCATCGTACGATAAATCATGGTCCCATTGCTACCATAGATTTTTTATAAGGCAATGGGAGCACGTAACTCCATCAAATCAGCGCGATTTGTGCGCTGACTAAAATAACTTCTTCCCCTCACTAAACGCATTTCCCACCGTCTCTTCGGCAACAAGGTACTTCATGTTAGCCATATCAAAGACAAGAGGACGCAGTTTCTTTGGATCGATGTTTCCCCCGGTCAGGATGCTTTCATCAGCACTAATGCCAACAATCCGCCCTGTAAGGATTTCCGTTTCTTCGTTATAGGAAAGGACTTCGCACTCAAGCGTCATGGGCAGTTCCTCAAAGTACGGGGCGTTGACGTGAAGGGCTTTTTTCGCGTGAAAGCCGGCCTTTTCCACTTTCCGCGGTTCCTTGCTGCCGCTTACAAGGCCCACATAGTCACAGGCAGCAAGCTGCTCCACTGTTCCCATGCTGACAGTAAAGGCTTTCGTCTCCAAAAGATTCTTAACCGTCTTATGCCCTTTTGCGAGGGCAAACATCATTTGGTCCATTTCGTTATGGCAGCCCCAGGCTGCGTTCATCGCATTGGGCGTCCCGTCCTTGTCATAGGTTCCGATGATAAAGACGGGCTGGGGAAGCGCAATGGGTTTAACAGCAAATTCTTTTCTCATTCATATCCCTCCTTATTGGATGACTGTTTCTTGAAGCACTGCATTTATTTGCAAGCGCACGCATTTATATTAGCATAAGCTTCCCCTTCCGTCAATTCTGCCATCTAAAAAGGCCCTGCGCGTAAGCACAGGGCCTTTCACCGTCTTTTATTTTTTAGGGGCTGCTTTTTTCTGCAGCTTAAGTTCCCGAGACGCGACTTTGCTCTCCTTGCTGCTCTTGATTGCATTGAGTTTCTGAGCAAGTTCAGCCGCGCTTGGATCGCCATTTACGGAGACCATGATGGGCTGATTGCCCAAATATACGGTACTGCCTTGAGAAGAAGCGTCCTTAAGGTTTTGTTTATGCAGGAAAGCAGCGGCGAGGTTGCCCATAACAAAATAGGAGCGTTCCTTTGCGGACATATCGCCATAGGCATGAGGTGCGACAAAATCCTTTCCCCCTACTTTGACCATGCCCTTATCCGCATCGATGGTCACGTTGCCGCCGGACAGATCAGTCAGGCGCTTGGCATAATTATCGCGGCGCTGCTGATGGGTCGGATGATCAGATGGCGAGAAGATTTCACCAACAAAACTGGATTTATACGTCTTTGACCGGTCCATGACTCGCTGCCACATGGCGGCTGACGCACCCGGGTTATAATTGGAGTTAAGCAAATAGGTCAGTGCCAGGTTATCAGCTTCCCATTCATCACTTTTGCCAATCTGAACATTATCAATCTGGTTCACAAGGATATTAAGGGCCAGATCCGCCATCCCGCTTCCCGCAGCGCCGCTTACGACGCCGGCTGCCACGGCCACCTGCATCTTTTTGCGCGTACTTGAGACCACATGGTTCTTCTGTCCATGCCCCATTTCATGAAGCAGGACAACGGCAATTTCATCAGGATTGCTCGTCATGGAATAAAGCCCTGTATTGACGCTCATGACATGGCCCATACTGCAGAACGCATTGAAAGATTTATCATTATTGATGAAATAAAGATAAGGTTTTTGATGGATAGTAGGATCTACAGCCCCAATGGCGCTGGTCAGCTGCCCCATCATGTCCGTAAGCTGACCATTTAAATAACCATCGTAATTGACGCCATATTTTTCCTTGTACGACGAGAAAAGTTTCTGCCGTCCCTCTTCCGTGTTATTGTAGTAATTAAGGGCCTTATCAACCTGTCCATAAATCGCGACGCCCTGTACCCCAGCAAGGATGGCACCTAACACATCGGCATGGGCCCTAGGCATGGGAAGGGCTGTAAAGGAAAGACCAAGCCCCATGACACCTGCTAAGACAGCGGATGCCAGACGATTTTTCCAAACTGAACGTTCCATCATATCAACCTCCAGAAAAAGGATCATCCTGTAAGAATCAGTTTTCTTTATTGTAGCACAGGCACCGCACTTGGCATAGAGAAAAAGAAGGATCAGGACCCTTTCTTCTGATGAAGCAGATAGAGAAAATAGGGCGAGCCCAAAAGGGCGGTTATGATTCCTGTCCGGATCTCGCTGCCGGGAAGGATCCATCGCCCCATAAGGTCACAGAACGTGAGGAATACAGCCCCAATCAGGGCGGCAAAAGGCAGGAGACGATGGTGGTCGGCCCCGCTCAAAAAACGTCCCATATGGGGAACGATGAGCCCAACAAAACCGATATTGCCGCCAAGACAAACAGCAAGGCTGGTCAAAAGGGCCGTCCAGAAAAGGATGAGCTTACGCCAAAACGCAACATCAAGTCCCAGGGCAGCTGCCTGCTCCCCACCAAGAGATAAGAGATTCAGAGGCCGCCCCCAAATAAAGACGCCGGGCAAAAGGACAAGAATCAGCCCCGCAAGAGGCCATGCCTTGAGGGAAGCCGTACCGAGGCTCCCTAAGGTCCAGAAGAAGTACTGCTGCATGATGGGCGCTGGTGCAAAGCTAAGGAGTCCTGACACAAGGGCCGCACAAAAAAAGCTCACTGCCACGCCGCCCAAAAGAAGATACATGACGGAAGCCTTAAAGGAGCGGCGCCCCAAGAGGGCAACAAAAAAAGAGATCAAGGCTGCGCCCATAAAAGCCCCCAACGGGACCATGAGCGGTGACAGGACAGCTAGGTTCAGGATAAGGACAAGCACAGCACCCAGGGAAGCACCGCTCGAAATACCTAGAAGTCCAGGGTCTGCAAGAGGGTTGCCAAAAACTCCCTGAAGCGCGGCTCCGCTTGCTGCCAGGGCCGATCCAATGAGAGCCCCATAACAAAAGCGTGGCAGGCGAATGACGGTAAGGACCGTCTTTTCCTCGTCCGTGAGTGTGCCCATAAGAAGATGCTGGACGTTGACGGGAATCAGGCCCGTCAAAAGGCTACCCAAAAAAATCAGCCAAAGCAGGATGAAAAGGACTGCATAAACCCGTCCCAACCCTTTTTCCCGCATCATGCCCCTCCTTTCCAAGACAAAAAAAAGACGCTCCCAAGGAGCGTCTCAACTGCAGCAGAAGCTGCCTTGTTCCAAATTGGTAGCGCCAACGAGAATCGAACTCGTGATTTTGCCTTGAGAGGGCAACGTCTTAGCCGCTTGACCATGGCGCCATGACTAGCAAAACTGTTAGTACCTTGTAAGTATAGGCGCTTTTTCCCTGATTGTCAAGGAAAATCACCAGCTGGCGGGGAAAAGGGAAAAAGAAGAAAGTCTGTTTGGTTCCGCACCTTCGTGGTTTTTCTCACAACTCACCACTCATAAACTCACAGCACCTTTAAATCAGTCCCATTCCCCTCCTTTTCCCTTCGTTTATTACCTTCCATTTGCTTTTTTGTAAATTTGGCTCGGATGGGTCCAATTGCGAGGAGGCCCCGGCCTCAGCGACGACGGTGGATCTGAGTCGCCAGCAATCCGCTAGCGCAGCGTCGCGGGAGCTGTTGCGTGGAGGTTCTCCGAAGCGGCGCCACCAAAAATAAATTGGCGACGCGTGAGTTTTCTTGCGGCCAGAGGCCAGTACGTTGAGGAGGTTGGGTGCGCGGGCGACAAAGTAGATGGGTCCATATGGACTGAAGATTGCAAAAAGCTTCCGCTTTGATAAGCTGGGCGCTGGAAGTGACGACACATGGTTAGGAAAGGAAGCGCCCAGGCGTAAGCTACCCCCAAACGTGGGACGGTCCATCGTACGATAGGCCATGAGGCCATTGTTTCCACAAAACCTTTTTAAAAAGTGGCCTCACACACTTCATCAAATCAGCCCGATTTTTGGGCTGACTCAAAAGGGATCGACGAAGGCATATTTCGGGCGTCTTAGAAATGAGATTATGGTACGTATCTTCTTGCGACGGGACATGCCATCATTAGCATCAGATATATCTTTTTAAAGCTAATGATGACACGTAACTTCATCGAATCGGCACGATTATTGCGCCGATCAAATACTTAAGGCATCACATAATACCGCGTCCACATGGTCACTTCACTAAGGGACGGATGAGGGGTCATGGTCTCATTGAGGGTCCTGACATTATGCGGGTCAAGGATCCTTGTAAGGGGCATGGCACGCAGATGTTTCACCGTTTCTGACGCAATTTCCGGATGAAGCGGCGCAATGACATGAGTACCGCTGTTCATAAGATCAATGAAAGGCTGGATCAGGATGGAAGCATCTGGGCCAATGATATGGGCCCCTAGGATTTTTCCCGTATCAGCATCAAGGACCAATTTAATGAACCCATCGTCATCAGCCCCCTCTTCATACCCGAGGGCGTATCCTTTCGCCGAGTGAGAAAAGTGATTCACGGCCACTTTTGTACGGTATCCCAATTTTGGGGCCGCATCCGCTGTCAGGCCCACATGGGCCGCTTCTGGATAGGTATAGGTCACGGCAGGTACAACGCCATATTCAGCCCAGCGCCAATGAGCAGGTGCCGCCGTGCCAAAAAGATTGTCCGCAAGGATTTCGGCTTCGTAGTTGGCCTTATGACGGAAAGGGGCCCGCCCGTTCACGTCGCCAATGGCCCAAATGCCTTCTGCCGCGGTTTCGAGAAATTCATTGGTTTCAATATAGCCCCGTTTATCAACCGTGACGTCCGTGTTTTCCAGATGGAGCAGGTCCGTCATAGGACGGATGCCCGGGGCGACAAGGATTTCCTCTCCCCGTACTTCCGTTTTCTCACCAGTTCCACGGTCTTCAAGGACAACAACCTTTTCCCCATTTTCGATGCGGGCGGAAAGGGTTTCCTTGTTAAGGGCCACATGAAGACCGCGGTTTTGGAACTGTTTCAGGAGAAAAGTCGATACATCGGCATCTTCTTTAGGAAGCAGGCGCACATTATGCTGAACGATGGTCACGTCCGTTCCTGCAGCGTTAAAGATATGGGCAAATTCACAGCCAATGGGACCACCGCCAAGAATAATCAGGCTCTTGTAAGGCCTTTGAGGGAAGGCGTCTGTAAAGAAGGATTCGGACGTAATATACCCTACGTCTTCAAGGCCAGGAAACTTAGGAATATTGGTCCTGCCCCCGGTTCCGATAACGATCATCTTCCCTTCCAGTTCTTCCGTCGTACCGTCATTCATAGCAATGGAAAGGGTCTTTTTCCCCGTAAAGGAAGCCGTTCCGTCAAAGGTATCCACATTGGGAAAGGCTTCATAATACGTCTTGATTTCCGGGCTCTCGGAAAGTTTAGCCTGCAGGCGGCGAGAAACGGTTTTCCAATCAAGCGTTACTTGTTCTGCCTTGACGCCAATGCGGGCGGCCTCTTTGATGGAAAGAACAGCATTTGCCGCACTCACAAGGATCTTCGTCGGAATGCAGCCCCTGTTCAGGCAAGTCCCACCATAGGCACCGCGTTCAATAAGGGCCACTTTCTTTCCGGCCAGCTGCGCCGCGTCGGCGATGATATTGGCCGCGCCCGTTCCAATGAGGATAACATCATATTTTTTCATGGTTTTCTCCTTATCACAAAATCAGGTTGCCTGCTGGATCGCGGTAAGCAGCGTTTCCAGGGTTCTTACACCCTCTGTTCCCAAGGCCGCTTCATAAGCAGCCTGGGCTTTTTGCCAAAGCAGATGGGCCTCTTCAAAGGCCTTGTGACCTTCAGCTGTCAGGACAAGCCGGCAGTTTCTCATGTGACATTCCCGGCAGTCCGAAACAAGTCCTTTTTGCATGAGGGGTTTTAAGCTGCGCGTCAGCGTGGACCGTTCCAGATCCAGATATCCGGCTAGATCCATGACGCTGCAGCCTCCATGCTGGTTGATTTCCCGGAGCATCCCATACTGACTGATGGTGACGCCCGACGGCGCAAGGGCTTTGTCATAGAATTCATTTAAATGGTGAGCCGCCCGTTTAAGGCGCCAGCAATGACAGATTTCCATGGGAACCTCCTTTTATTTGTTGTATATACATCATATTGGATGGTAGGGTTCCTGTCAAGTATGATTTTTTGTAATAAAAAAGCTGCCACTAAAGTGACAGCTTAGCTTCCATATGGCTCCGGGACTAGGACTCGAACCCAGACAAGAAGATCCAGAATCTCCTGTGCTACCATTACACCATCCCGGAAGGAACAGTCATTATTATAGCAAAGATAAAATAAAATGCAACCCCTTTTTTGAAATATTTTTTACAAAAAAAGAGCTTCCCCTCTTCCCTCCTTTGGAAAAAGCAAAAAGGCGGAACGCCCCTGCGCTCCGCCTTTTTACTTTTAGAATTTCCAGTTGATTCCAGCACGGATATCGTAGGTCCGGCTAAAGTCGTTGCCCACATACCGTTCGGCATCGACATAGAAGGTCTGGTTCTTTCCAATGACCGTGCTGTAACCAAGACCGATGACCCCCCAAGTCCCGCGGCGGCTGCCCGCCGTACGGTAGGTGCCAGCCACAGTCCCACCTTGGGCGAGGCTTTCTGCCACAACATCATAACCGTCGATAAATTCGCGGAGAAGACTTGCTTTCAGGTATAGCTTGGTGTTCTTTTCCTTATCCATTTCATCTACAAGGTCAAAGCCGACGCGGCCAATGAGGCTCCAATCATGGTCCGCCGACACATGGATGCCCTGGGAGTCCGTAAAGTCATAGCCGCCAAGACCTTCCCAGCTGCCGCTTTCCTTGCCGCAGGCACCAGAGAGGCTGAAGCGATGCTTGTAGTTCTCCTTGTCGTCCAGGACCTTTGTGTAACCCAGTTCGTACGTGTTGCCGTTTACTTTGCCAATGCCGTCGACCCCGAGATTGCGGTACCCGAAGCGGATCCAACCGCCCTGGTCCGCGCCGGGCGTGAAGTATGTCGTATTGCCCGAACGCTTGGTGAAGGTATCAAGATCCGCCACGTAGCGCAGAACGATTTCATCGGATTTAGCCGGCGTTTTCGCGCCGTCGTTGATGCTGTCGATGGATTTGACGAGATACACGTTCTGCGAATTCTCGCCACTAAGATACATCGAAGCCACGTCCGCTGTCGTCGGTTTCCGGATGCCATCCGACGTGTCGCCGTTGTAGGCCTTGTTGTATTCGTCAGTCGCTTGGGGATCGTCCGCCACGTCGCGGCAGTCGACTTTGAAGGCGTCGCGGTAGATGCCGTTTGTCGTGTAGCCCACGGTCTTGCCGTCTCGGAAAGCATTTCTGCCATTTCTAGCGGTAGCAAAGCGGACGGCTTCGCCATCTTCCACCTGCTTGTCGAGCGCAGCAAGGTTCTTGACGACGAGGTTCTGCTCTGCTTCCGGTTCTTCGCCGATGTAGAGCATGTCGCTGCTCACGCCGTCATCGCCGTCAAGGTCCATGTAGAAAGTCCGGGAATCATTCCCCAACGTGCCGATGCACAGGGCGTCACCGCCGTTTTCAAAGTAGACGTCGCCCTTCCCTGTGAGTGTTGTGACGGACGAAGGACCCGTCATGCGCCAGGTCACGCCGTTGCCGAAAAATAAAAAAAGCTTCCTGACACAAGAAAAAGCACCCGTCGGGGAAACGGGTGCCTTTTCTTGAAAGGAAGTTGTTTATGATGATTTGATGGGGAAGATTGCAGCAAGGAGGGGTAAATCCTTGCTACATGCCTAGTATATAAGATTCTTTCTTAAAAAGCAATAAAGAAAGAATGAACTATTTGTGAATTTGACTCGCAAGTCAAAAGGGATGGCATAAATCCTTATGAAATCAATATGAAATAAGATCATTCCCTATTATTCACATTCTTTCCTGAATTTAATTTATCACGATGATTTATTTTATTAAGCAATAGGGAAAAGAGAAGTTTTCCTCGATTCATTTCGGTCTAAGATATGGGACGCAGAGGAAGAAAATCTCCTGCGGAAAAAGGCCCCTGCCGATTCCGGCAGAGGCCTTTTCCAGAAAGGAAGTTGTTTATGATGATTTGATGGGGAAGATTGCAGCAAGGAGGGGTGATCCCTGCTACAAGAAGAAGTATAGCCCAAATTCTTGTCAAAGAAAGGGCGCAGATTTGAACAGTTTGTGACAGCTAATTATCCATACCGAAATAGGTGAAGACGCTGTCCATGATGCTCTTGGCATTTTCTGGGCTAAAATGAGCCGCCTGGCTCATGACAAGGATGCCCTTCATTTGTTTTTGAAGAAGTTCATTGAAAAGGTCCTTATCAAGGGAAAGATTATCGCCGACAAGCCCCCCCTTACGGCAGCTAAGCGCCGTCAGGAACTTCAAGGTCTCCCCTTCCTTTTCGGCAAGAAAGAAAAGATAGGGATAGGCAGTAAGCCGTTTGACGAAGGCTGCGGCGGCTTCATTTTCCCATAAGTCTGTACCGCAGCTTGGATGGAAGACCAAAAGGAGACGGCTGCAGAATTTTCCAGCTTCCTGTGGATGGGCTCCAAAGTAATCCAACAGGGCAAAATAGCGGGCACTCTTCTTTGGATCATCCAATTCTTCCCGCGTCACTTGGAACTGAATGGTTTCATGACTGTCAAGATAGGATTTGATGTCATTTTCTTCCATGGAATTTCCTCCTAGCGATGTTTGATCATCATGGTCCATTGGCCATAGAACTTGATTTTTTCCCATGCACCGGGCCAATCTTCTTCGAGTTTCGTCTTGATTTTCCGTGTATTCGTGTCAACGAGCACGACCGCTTCAGGTACATTCTGGACCTTGCTGTACGTGGTCCATGGCATGATATTCTTGGCCGACCAGCTGTAATCCTTGGGAGCAAAGGCTTCCGTCTGCTCATCTGGAACAAGCATGGTCAGGGTCCGATCCGTATAGAACCATGTCGACGTTGGATATCCGCCGCCCCGTACGTAAATAGGCACATTTTCGGGAATCATGGTATTGATATAAAGTCCCACCCATTTTCCGGTCACTCCGCTCATAAGCGGCAGGGCCAGCATCTTGGTAATGCAGAAGAAGAAAAGATAAGTCAAAAGAATGGTCATGGTCATCACTTCCCGTACAGATTTACCTCGGAAGCGGTGGATGGAAAGGACCAAAAAGCAGCCTAAGAAGATGCTGACAAAGTAAAAGATATCCTTTGGATGGGAAAGCAACCCCGGTGCCAGTTTCGGCAGATGGTAGGCAGCTGCCGCCAAGGCTCCATAAAAAAGGAGGTTCCCCCCAAGGACGCCTTTAAGGGAGAGGGCTTCTCCTTTTTCGACAAAATAAGAGGCCGTGAAAATACTGAGCGGCATCAAGATGGGATAGGTATAGGTAATGTATTTCGTTGCCATGCACTGGAAGAAAATAAAGATTGTCCCAATCCAGAGCAACAGGTAGCCTTCCCGCGCAGAAGGCCGGACAAGATGGTGATCCTTCCACAAATAGGCCTTCAGCGCCCCTGGCAGCAGGCCAATCCAAGCATATGCATTCAACAGATTCACTGCCGTATAATACCAAATGACGTTATCCCGAGGATGCTCCGATACCGTAGCTCGCAGGAAATTCTGCGTACCAATGAACCCAGAAAGAAAGTCTGGATGCTTTATGGCCATGGCCACATACCAAGGGGCCCCTACAAGAAGAAACAAAAGGATGCCGCTTCCCAGTTTTGCCGATTTAAGTGAGGCAAAATCCCGGCGCCAGATAAGAAAGAGCAGGAAAATCAGGCCAGGAAGCAAAAAACCGATAGGGCCCTTGGTGAGGGTGGCTAGGGCTGCGCAGACATACATCCCGTAGTAATACTTTTTCTGCGGCGTGCTATAGCCCAAGTAGTAAAAAAGAAGGGCTCCATTCAAAAATAGGAAGAGCATGCCATCTGTAAGGACCGACTTCGAAATGGTAAAAAATTGAAGCGTCATGAGCAGAAAGACACCACTGAAGAATCCCACTTTTTCCCCGTAGAGTTTCCTGCCGCCCCAAGTCACCAGATAAAGGCCCAAAAGACCATAAAGAGAAGGGAAAAAACGAGCCCCAAATTCCGTAAAGCCAAAAAGTTTAAAGCCCAAGGCAATCATCCAATAGGCAAAAACTGGTTTATCAAACCAATACCTGCCATAAATCTGGGGGGATAAAAAGTCTCCACTCACAACCATTTTCTTGGCCGTAAGGGCATAGTTTCCTTCCACACTGTCTGTCAGGGGCAAGGTTCCATTGAGGTAGTATAAGAGCAGTACAGCAGCGAGCCAAAAAATGACCCAGTAGCGTTTTTTCATGGCGGTGCCTCCCAAAAAATAGATTGACTCAAGTCGATACTGCCTATTGTATCATTTTCCTAGGAAAAAGGACACTGCCCGGGAAATGAAGAAGGCACCCGGCAAAAGCCAGGTGCCTAGGGCTCAACAAAACCCGTTATTTTCCAATCATGGAGCCAAACAGGACGGATCCCAAGATGAGGACAATCCCGCCGCCAAGACGGGAAGAAAGCTGGGAATAAGCAATCAGTCCCATCCGGTGGGAGGCCCCCAATACGGCAAGGTCTCCCGATCCGCCGCGGTTTGCCATGCAAAGGCCAGCCGTGATGGCTGAATCAATCGGATAAAAACCAACCCACTGTCCGACAATGGCAGAACCCAAAATGGCGCCAACAACGATAAGGAAAGAAATGACGACGTTACTCAGCGTAATGGCCGCCATCAATTGGTTGAGGTCCGTATCCGCCCCAACGCCGACCATGATGGTCAGAACAAGGCAGGAACTCATGAAAGACTGCAGGCGTTTTGCAGCGGCCTTGGTCTCTTGGGGAACCCAGCCAAGCATGGCTAGGATCGTCACAACAACAATCATCCAAGCAAAAGGATGGATGGCCACCCCAAAGACCGTTGGCAAAAGGGATTTGCCAAGGAGGGTTCCGGCTGCATACAAGCTGATGGCCATAAAGAAAGCCCCGCCGATTTCCTTGATGGAAGGTACGGCATCATTCTTTTCCGCTTCGATATCAAGGCCCTTCCGGATCAAGGTTGATCCGTCACCCGTCCAGGAAGGATGTTTGCGGCCGATTTGATCCAATACAGCAGCCGAAAGGATGGCAAAGATATTGGCAATGGTAAGGACCGTAATGGCAAATGCATAATAATCAGAAGCCTTATGACCGGTCACGCTTTCATAGATCTGGGAAAGCGGTACAGCCCCTGCGCCATTGCCGCCGCCCATGATGGGAAGCACGTAGTTGAGGACAATCATGGATGGAGAGATGCCAAAGAAAAAGCCCCCTACAATGCCTAAACAAGCGGCGCCGATAAGGCCGCCGAAGATAGCGGGAAGATAGCCGGCAAAAGATTTAATGAGCAATTTCTTTTCCAGCCCCAAAATGGAACCGCAGATCAAAAAGACGATAAAAAAGCTCAGAAAGTCTGATTCATTCATCAAGTAGGAAACGGATTTCGAATATTGTTCGGGAATCAGATGGTTGGTAAACAAATAGGCCGATGCCAGGAACGACAGGACAAGCCCGCCCCCTACGTAAGAATTCCAGAAGGGAATCCGTTCCCCGATTTCATTGAAAACGATACCCATGGCAAGCGTCAAGGCAAAACCACCGGCAAGGTCTGTCGTCAAGGATCCAGTCCATACCCCAGCAAAAATGATGACAATAAACCCTAAGCAAAGGGGCCAGGTGAGCCCAAAAGGGCGAAATGACTTGACTTTCTCATTTGACATAAACTCTCATTCTCCTTTACATTTCTTCTTTCCGTCTATTTTGAATAGACTTTACCTTAAATTATGATTAATTCAAGAGCGTTTTCTATCATAGTCATATGAGGGCGGAATGTCAAATCATTTACAATTCAGAATCTACCTGATGTTTTTCCATCGCAGTCAGGCACTGTGTGCCGATAACAAAAGAAAGACCCCCTGTCGTCCCAGTCCCCTATCCAGCAAGAGATAGAAGGGCTGTTTTTAAGACGCCATGAGGGTCATTCCTACATAAAAGATTCAGCTGGAAAAAGCGATATCCGGTTTCTATCAAAAAGCAGCTGCTCTGCTGGCGGGAAGGGCCAAAGCAAAGCCTGCAGCCTTTCCCAAAAGAACAAGATTTTCCATTTGAATGCAGGAAGCCGCCTTTTAAGGAGCGCCCCGTGTCTTTTTCTAGCCTTCAGACGCAAACTGAAGCAAGAGCCAATCAGTTTTTTTTCCACGTAATGAATTGCTGCTGGACCAACATCTGCAAAAAAACGATCAAGCGCTCATAAAGGGGATAAACCTGCTTCCCAAACCGGCTTTCCATCATCTGAGCAAGGTCCCCGACGTTCTTTTTCCCATCCATGCTTAGCCAAAGGGCACTGCCAAACGCATCAAGGTCAATATGGCTAACAGAAGGCCGGTTAAAAAAATCCTGGGCCAAGCGGGCGAAAAAGCCACGATGCACGACATGAATCGTAACAAGGCCCCCTTCATCCCGGGTCCATCGATACCCGCTGGTATGGCAGGGAATCCGGTCCAAGTAGTTTTCTTTTTCCTTTTTCATGTGCTTTCTCCAAAATCAAAGGATTGGTTTCTGTAATCTGCAGCCTGACACCCTACAGACAGGGTTAGGGACAGGATTTCCGGCCCTTCTGGCAAGCCGCGTAGATGGTCGCCACAAGAAGGGCAAAGACGACAAGGCCTCCCACATTCCCCAGATTGATGGTTTTTGACATATCAAGATCCAAATCCATGACGGCAAGGATGGCGAGCAAGATTCCGATCAGGCCTTCCCCGGCAATCAGACCGGAACTATAGAGTACGCCGGACTGAACACAATTTGTTCTTTCCGCGGCATCAGCAAAGTTACGGGATTCCATATACCGGCGCAGCAGCCCGCCCACCATAATGGGAGCCGACAGATGGATGGGAAGGTAAACTCCAATGGCCACTGCCAGAACAGGGATACCAAGGATCCACATGGCAAGGGAAAGGAATACACCGATAAGGACGAGATTCCAAGGCAGGTTCCCCAGCATGACACCTTCAACCACCATTTTCATGAGCATGGCCTGCGGAGCGGGCAGCTCAGCAGAACCATAGCCCCAGGCAGAATTCAACAGATACATGATGCTGCCAATAGCAATGGCTGAACAAATAACCCCTAGGATTTCTCCAATCTGCTGCTTCTTAGGCGTTGCACCCACAAGAAAACCCGTTTTGAGGTCTTGGGAAATATCCCCGGCAATGGCAGCCACGACACAGATGATGCCGCCGATGGAAATGGCCGTGACCATTCCCATGGCACCGTCATTGCCCGTATTCTTGAGCAGTAAGGTGGAAACCAGGAGGGTAGCAATGGCCATTCCGGAAACAGGGTTGTTGGATGATCCGATCAGCCCGACCATGCGGGAAGAGACGGTTGCAAAGAAAAAGCCAAAAACAGCAACCAGCAGAGCCCCAAACGCATTGAGAGGAATCATGGGAAGGGCCCACAAGGCAGCAATGATGAAGAGAATTCCTCCAATCAAGGTCTTCATGGACAGGTCCTGTTCCGTACGCAGGGTGGATGCCCCATTCTGTCCAAAGTCACCTAACGCATCGTGGAAGGTTCGGATGATAAGGGGCAGTGATTCCAAAAGCCCAATGAGTCCGCCCGTTAAGACCGCACCGGCCCCAATATAACGGATATAGGTGCTCCACAGGGCAAAGGAACCGCCCTCGGCAAATAGCTCCGTCACGGTCACCTTGGCAGGAAAAAGCACAGCGCTGCCGCCAAATACGGCAATCATCGGCATGATGACAAACCAGGCCAGCACGCCGCCAGCAAACATGTAGGACGAAACCTTAAAGCCGCAAATATACCCCACACCGGCTAGGGCTGGCAGGATATCAAGGCCAAAGCCTGCTCCTTTATACCCTGGGACTTCCGTATGGACCTCGCTGGGAAACCACTTGAGGCCATCGGCAATGAACTTATAGAAGGCTGCAATCCCAAGGCCGGCAAAAACGGTGGACGCCTTGGCGCCGCCTTCTTCCCCAGCAATGAGGACTTCCGCACAGGCCTGGCCTTCTGGATAGGCAAGGACGCCATGTTCCTTGACAATCAGGGCGCGGCGCAAGGGAATCATGAACAAGATTCCGAGGACACCGCCAAATAGGGCAATCAGGCCAATTTCAAGCATGGAAGGCTCAGCAACGAGGCCTTCCTGAGCCCACATAAAAAGGGCAGGCAAAGTGAAAATGGCACCAGCTGCAACCGATTCACCGGCTGAGCCAATGGTTTGGACCATATTGTTTTCCAAAATGGAATCCCGTTTCAGGATGAACCGAGTGAGGCCCATACTGAGTACAGCGGCCGGAATCGAAGCTGAGATGGTCATGCCTACACGAAGTCCCAAATAAGCATTAGCCGCGCCAAAGACAATCGCAAGCACGGCCCCCAATAAGACGGAAACGGCCGTCATTTCCGGAGCAACGCGGTCAGCGGGAATGTAAGGGTGGAATGATTGATCTTCCATAAGGATTCCTTCTCCTTTCCAAACAGCGAACATGAGGACAAAAAAGCAGCTATGATTATAAAAAACGCGGGAAAGGGTCTGGGAAGGGGCAGCCGTTCCAGGCACAAGGCCACGTGGAATTTCTCTCCACAAAACACAAATGTCTATTTTTTACAGACATAATAAATTCCGTTGTACTGTTATTATACTTTTTCATATTTTTTAGGTCAATATTTTTTCACAATTTCTTTAATTCAAAGAAAATCACTTTTTTCACCCACTCCATTGCTTCATGGGAGGGATTTCCCTCCATTTTTTCTTGATTTTCCTCAAAAGCGCAAAAAAATAGCCCTTGAAAAACAAGGGCCAAATGAGGGGTAAATTTAACTTACGAATGCATTATAGCATCTTTGTATACAATGTGCAAGACTATTTTCAGATTTTTTTCTATTTTCTTATTTTATCTTAAATCCAAAAAGAAGGAGGGGACTTTCCTCCTTCCATGCCCCTCACACCCTGACCGCTTCCACCATGGAAAGGACATAATCGCGAACAGGTCCGACGGCCGTTTTGCCGTACTTTGCCACAAGTTTTACGATGGCGCTCCCCACGATGGCCCCATCACTGATGTCCGCCATTTGCGCCGCCTGTTCGGGGCGAGCAATCCCAAAGCCAACAGCAACGGGCTGGTTTGATACTTCCCGGATCTTTTCGACAATTTCCTTTAGGTCAGTCGTGATTTTCTCCCGAACACCTGTAACTCCCATACTGGAAACGAGGTAGATATAGCCTTCTGCTTCACGGGCAAGCATCTGAACGCGCTCATGAGAACTTGGCGCAATCAGGGAAATGAGCGCAATCCCCTTTTCCCGGGCAAACGGCAGCAGAGTTGCCCTTTCCTCAAAGGGGACGTCCGGTACAATGACGCCGTCAATGCTGGCCTTGGCACAGCGCGTAAAGAAAGCCTCCCGTCCGTAGGTAAAGATCGGATTGGCATAGGTCAAAAATACAAGGGGAATCTCTGTCTTTTCCCGTACCTTTTCAAGCAGATCGAAAAGGGCATCAATGCGGAAGCCCGCGGCAAGAGCACGGTTATCCGCTTCTTGGATTACAGGCCCTTCCGCAACGGGATCACTGAAAGGGATTCCCAGCTCAATGACACTGGCCCCTGCTTCTTCCATGGCATAAATGAGGGCTTCCGTCGTGGATAGGTCCGGGTCACCGGCGGTCACAAAAGGAATGAAGGCTTTTTTATTCTTGAATGCATCGGTTAGTCTAGTCATGGAGATCAACCCCCTTATATCTGGCAATGGCCGCAACGTCCTTATCTCCGCGGCCCGATAAGCAAATGACGATGATTTTGTCCTTAGGAAGGGTCGGTGCCAATTTCATGGCGTAGGCCACGGCATGGGCACTTTCAATAGCTGGGATGACGCCCTCCATGCGGGACAGGTATTCAAAGGCAGCAACCGCTTCATCGTCTGTAATAGCAACATACTGGGCGCGCCCTGTATCGTAAAGATGGGCGTGTTCCGGTCCAATGCCCGGATAATCAAGACCAGCGGAGATGGAATAAACCGGTGCAATTTGGCCGTCATCATCCTGCAGAAAATAGGATTCCATGCCATGGAAGATACCTGGCCGGCCGCAGGAAATGGTCGCTGCCGTTTCAGCCGTATCGATGCCGCGTCCAGCCGCCTCCACCCCAATGAGCTGGACCGACGGATCGGGGATAAAATCATAAAAAAGCCCCATGGCATTGCTGCCGCCGCCTACGCAGGCCATGGCCACGTCGGGCAGGCGCCCCTCTTTTTCCAGCATCTGCTGGCGCACTTCCTCGCCAATGACTTTTTGGAAATCGCGGACCATCATGGGATAGGGATGGGGCCCCATGACAGAGCCAATGCAGTAAGCCGTGTCTTCGCAGCGAGCACTCCACTCTCGCAGGGCTTCGTTGACGGCGTCCTTGAGGCTCTTTGTCCCTGTTTCAACGGGAACGACATCAGCACCAAGCAGTTTCATGCGATACACGTTGAGGGCCTGACGCTCCGTATCCAGCTTTCCCATGTAGACCACACATTCAAGGCCCAATAAAGCAGCGACCGTAGCGGTTGCCACGCCGTGCTGACCGGCGCCCGTTTCCGCAATGATGCGCTTTTTGCCCATTTTCTTTGCAAGGAGGCACTGGCCCAAAGCATTATTGATCTTATGAGCCCCCGTATGGTTCAGGTCTTCCCGTTTGAGATAGATCTTGGCGCCGCCAAGGTCCTGGGTCATCCGTTCCGCATAGTAAAGGAGACTCGGCCGATTGGCGTAGTCATGATAGAGCTGCTGCAATTCCTTGATGAACTGGGGATCTTTCTTATAGGTTTCGTACGCTTTCTGGAGTTCCAGGACAGCATTCATCAGGGTTTCCGGTACATACTGCCCGCCGTGGGTTCCATATCTTCCATTACTCATCTTCTTCATCCTTTCTTCTGACTGCTTTGATAAAAGCATGAATCTTTTTAGCATCCTTGATGCCATCCGTTTCTACCGCACTGCTGACATCAACCCCGTAAGGGTGGACACTTGTCATAAGGGCTGCTACATTGCCTGCCGTAAGCCCGCCGGCAAGAAAAAAAGGTTTGGGCATCGTTATCCCCTTAAGCAGGGACAAATCGAAGCGTTTGCCCTTTCCCCCGTAGTCTTTTGTAAAGGCATCAAGGAGAAAATAGTCACAATCATATTGGTCAAGGTTTTGGAGGCTCTCCCGGCTTCTTACACGGATGGCCTTGATAAGGGGCATATCAGTCAGGCTGCGGAGGAAAGCAAGGTCATCGGGGGATTCATCCCCGTGAAGCTGGGCCATATCGATGATGCCCGCTTCATGAAGGGCGGCTACCCTTTCAGGGTCTTCCTTGACAAAGACGCCGACAGTCCTTATCGACGGGTAGAGGAGCTTTTTGATTTTCCCAGCAAGCTCCGGCCTTACAAATCGGTGGCTTGGAGGATAAAAGACAAACCCAGCCGCGTCCACCTTTTCCCGGTTCAAGATGACGGCATCCTCAAGACGGCGAAGACCGCAAATCTTGATGACGGTCATGATGCCGCCTCCAAAAGTTCCTTCATCTTGGCCTCAATGGAAGGACTCCTCATGAGGAGTTCCCCAATGAGAACACCGCTGACACCATGCTCTGCAAGGAGCTTAACAGCCGCTCCATCATGGATCCCGCTTTCCGCGATGAAAGGGATTTCCGGTGGAACAAGGGGCCGCAGACGAAGACTGTTTCCCACATCGACAGTAAAATCCTTAAGATTCCGGTTATTGACACCAAGGATTTTAGCCCCGCTCTTAAGAGCCCGCGTCACTTCCCTTTCGTCATGGGCTTCGACAAGGGCATCCATGCCAAGGCTCTCCGCCATCTGTCGGTATTCGGACAGCTCCCTATCCGATAAGAGAGCGGCAATCAGAAGGACCGCATCCGCACCAAGGCAGCGTGCCTCATACACCATGTAGGGATCGACGGTAAAATCCTTGCGCAAAATAGGTACCTTGACGCGGCGTCGGATAGCTTCAAGATAGGCATCCTTTCCCAAGAACCGAGTCGGTTCCGTCAGGACAGAAATAGCAGAAGCGCCGCTTTTTTCGTAAGTCTCGGCAATGGTTTCATAGGGGAAGAACGGAGCAATCAGTCCCTTTGACGGAGACGCTTTTTTTACTTCCGCAATGATGTGAAGACCCGGGGCCTGCAGTGCCTTTTGAAAGCATCCCGCCCGTTTTTGGGGAAGGGATTCTGCCAGATGACGCATCTTGGCAAAGCTGATTTTCTTTTGACGCGCCCTCGTCCGTTCCCGGGCCGCGTCAGCAAGGGTATCAAGAATCATGGCGGTCTCCTTTACTGCTGACTTTCCTTGATGATGTTTTCAAGGGCCGTAAGGGCCTTTCCGCTATTGATCAGGGAGGCTGCAAGGGTGATCCCTTCCTTGATGGATTCTGCTTTTTGAGCCACAAAGAAGGCTGCGCCGGCATTGAGGAGTACGGCATTGCGTTTCGCACCCCCTATCCTGCCGCTAAGGATATCGCGCGTAACCCGGGCATTTTCTTCCGGCGTCCCGCCAAGGAGGTCTTTCTTCGTGCCGGGCACAAGGCCAAAATCCTCGGGACGAATGAGGGAAGAGCGATAATAGCCATCCCTGATTTCACAGATGACGGTCGGGCCATTTGGGGATATTTCATCCAGTTTTTCCCTGCCATATGCGACGATGCCGCGTCTTACGCCAAGACTTGCAAGGACCTTGGCAATCGGTTCGACAAGGTATTCATCATAAACACCGAGAAGGAACATTTCCGGCTTTGCCGGGTTCGTAAGGGGGCCCAGGATATTGAAGACCGTGCGGAATCCCAGTTCCTTACGGATGGGGCCTACATATTTCATGGCACTATGATATTTTTGGGCAAAGAGAAAGCAGAAGTTCGTCTTTTGCAGCATGGAAAGGGCCTTTTCCGCCGTCATGTCAATCTTGACACCCAAGGCCTCAAGGCAATCGGCTGTGCCGCACAGCGAAGAAGCAGCCCGATTGCCGTGTTTTGCTACTTTCACGCCGCCTGCGGCAAGAACCATGGCTGACGTCGTTGAAATATTGAAGGAATGGGCCCCGTCCCCGCCGGTTCCAACAATCTCGAGGACTTCCATCCCCGGATGGGGGACCGGAGTTGCCAGGCTTCGCATGGCTTCGGCACACCCGGAGATTTCATCAATGGTCTCGGCTTTCGTGCTCTTTGTAGAAAGAGCTGCCAAAAACGCGGCGTTCTGTGTTGGCGTCGTCTTCCCGCCCATGATTTCAAGCATGACGGTACGGGCCTCTTCGTAAGTTAGGTCCCCTTTTCCCACTAATTTAATGATGGCTTCCTTAATCATAATATAACCTCCTTAGGAAAGCGCACCGACATGGCGCAGAAAATTTTCGATGATGCTGGCGCCCATGGGCGTCATGATGGATTCGGGATGAAATTGAAGTCCGTAGATTTCATAATCCCTATGACGCAGCCCCATAATTTCTCCAGCGTAAGTCTCCGCAGTGACTAGGAGTTCCGGTGGAAGGCTATCCCTTTCCACAATCAGGGAATGATAACGAGCTCCCTTGATGACGGGCGGAAGATTCTTAAAAAGCGGACAGGAGCGGTCAAGTTTGATGTCGTCCGCCTTTCCGTGGACAAGATGCGGAGCCAGGGTCACGGTCCCGCCAAAGACTTCTCCCATGGCCTGATGACCCAAGCAGACCCCTAGGATAGGGACCTGTCCTTTCAGTTCCTCAAGGACAGCTTCTGTTATGCCGGCCTCTTTTGGTTTTCCCGGTCCAGGGGAAAGGATGATGGCCTGGGGCTGAAGAGCAGCTGCCTCGGAAACAGTCAGGGAATCATTCCGTACAACCTGAACGGAAGGGGTCAGGGTTCCTACCGCTTGGTAGAGGTTATACGTGAAACTATCGTAGTTATCTATGATTAGGATCATCATTCTGCCTCCGTTGTTTTCATAAGTGCGTCTTTTACGGCGCCTAATTTGTTGAGGGTTTCCTGGAATTCATTTTCCGTTACGGAATCTGCCACAATACCGCCGCCCGATTGGAAATAAACGATATCTCCCCGTTTGACGGCTGTCCGGATGGTGATGCAGATATCCATATTCCCTGAAAAATCAAGATAGCCGATACCGCCGCCATAAGGACCGCGACGCCGCGGTTCAAGACCGTCCAAGATCTCACAAGCCCGGATTTTCGGAGCTCCGGATAAGGTCCCTGCCGGAAGGGCCGCACAGAGCGTATCAATGGCGTCAAGACCCTTTTTGAGCCGTCCTGTCACACGGCTTGTCAGATGCATGACATGGGAGAAACGTTTGACATGATGCAGGTCATGAACCTTGACGCTGCCAAATTCACTCACCTTCCCCACATCATTGCGGGCAAGGTCAACGAGCATATTATGTTCGGCCAGTTCCTTCGCATCGTGTGTCAGATCCTCTTCCAGCGCCTTGTCCTCTTTCTCCGTCCTTCCTCGGCGCCGCGTTCCTGCAATGGGCATGCTCGTAATGGTGTGCCCTTCAAGACGGATGAGTGTTTCCGGTGAGGAGCCTGCAATTTCCGTATCTCCCAGCTTCATGAGCATCATGTACTGGGAGGGGTTGGTCCGTCTAAGGACGCGGTAAAAGGAAAAGAGGTCCTTATCATAGGAAGCAGAAAAGCACTGGGAATAAACGGCTTGGAAAATGTCGCCTTCACGGATGAAGTGCTTGATGCGGGCGATGTTTTCGTTGTACAGTTCCCGCGTCTGGTTGGAAGAAATGGGGCCCAAGTGGGCTGTTCCTTCCTGAGGCGCTAGGACAGGGGTTTTCACGAGGGCTTCCATGGCATCAAGGTCCCTTATGGCCTTCTTGTACGTCTCGTCGATTGCGTCAGCCTTGGCGTTTACAATGAGAAAGAGAGTCTGTTTAAAAGCATCAAAGACGATGACCTTATCAAAGAGCAGGAGGTCAAAATCGGGAAAATCCGTGGCCTTTTTCGGATCAAAGCGCAGGCTCGGTTCACAGTACTGAATGAAATCGTAGGAAAAGTACCCCACAAAGCCTCCTGTAAAAGGCGGCAGGCCAGGGACCTTCGGATTCTGATATTCCTTCAGATAGTTCCGGATGAGGTCAAGGGGCGCCTTGCCGCTTTTTTGAGTGCCCTTACGGGTTTCCACAGTAACGGCAAAATCCTTGGCCGACAGGCGCAGCAGCGGGTCATAGCCGATAAAGGAGTAGCGGCCCCGAGCATCGATGCCCTCCAGGCTTTCAAGGAGAAAATAGCGGTCATGGTCCTTTCGGATAAGACTCATGAGCCCCAGGGGCGTCACCATGTCCGCCAAAAGCTGCCGGACGATGGGGACGGCGCCCCCACTTTCAGCAAGGCATCTTGCCTCAGTCAAACTTGTCTCTTTCACGATGATTTCCTCCTTCACATAAAAAACAGCGGGCATCTGGTTGACAAACGCCAGATACCCGCCCAAAAGGTCCTGATAAAACAAAAACGCCTGTCCTCTTACAAGGACAGGCGAAAGACCTGCGGTACCACCTTGCTGCACAGCAAAAGCCGTGCACCTCATTGCAGAATGCCAACACATTCCTCAGCCTTAACGCGGCTGGCACGTTGCGCCATACTCTCCGAAGATTTCTACGCACCCTCAGTGGTCCATTTGCCAGACTGCCACGATCCGGATTCCACCGTCCCGGACTCTCTTTGCGCACATCTTCTGACGTTATCTCCACATCACTGGTTTCTGATAGGGTTATTTAATTGATGGTGTCATCATACGCCCTGTTTTCCTTCTTGTCAACAAAAAAAGCAAAAACAACGAGAATCGGAGCGCACCTTGTTACCCCCTGTATCATTCGTTACAATTTAGATATCAAGGATAAAGGACGCGAGCTGTTTGAGGCCCGGCGCAAGGCTCGATAGATCCAGTTCCTCATCCAAGGTATGGACGCCTTTTTCGTGGCCTACACCAAAGGCCATGGCCGGCAGTCCTCGGGAAAGGGCAATGTTGGCATCGGTCGAACTTGCCGCCCATTTCGTCATTTTTCCTTCCCGGCGGCGGATGCGCATGATCCGTTCGTAGATTTCATCCCGAAGGGGCCCGTCACCACAGGGGCGCTTGCCCAGAAGCAGGGTTTCAAGAGTGACGTCCGTTGCCTCATGACGCTTCAGGATGTCCATAAAGGCTGCGTCCAACTTTTGGAGTTCCGTCATGGAAACAGAGCGCATATCGACGGTAAATTCCACATCCGCCGCAATGGCATTGACCGTGCGTCCCCCTTGGATGGTACCCACGTTATACGTTGTCTTCGGCGTATGGGGAACGCGCAGGCCATAGAATTCCTCAATAATGGCACTTGCTGCTGCAATCGCGTTCTTCTCACCAAAATTGGCAAAGCTATGACCGCCGGGCGTCACGACATGGACGGCATAGCGATGGGAGCCGACGGCTTCATTGACAAAGCGTTCACTATCTCCATCAACGGCAATGAAAGCGCGGATCTTCTCCTGCCAGGTTTCCATCAGATGATGGGCACCTCGAAGATTGCCCAAGCCTTCCTCCCCAACGTTGAAACAAAAGATGGCAGGGACCTGCAGCTTAAGCTCATGGAACATCCTGATGAGAAAAAGGAGGGCCGCCACATTGGAACTATTATCGCCGATGGAGGGGGCCTTCATGATATGACCGTCGATTTCAGGCACAATCTCATCTACGCCTTCAAAGACCGTATCCATATGAGCTGTGTAGAGAAGGGGTTTTTCCTTGGCTTTTTCCAGCTGGTAGGGATAGACCACATTCCCAACCGCATCGAGATGGGCAGCCTCAGCCCCCATGTCCTTCAACGTCTTGAGGATAAAGGCTGCCTTTTTTGCTTCGTTTCCCGTCGGTGACGGCAGGGACGCGATCGCAAAAAGAAGACTGACATAATCCGCTTGATGGGCATCAATATAGGCATCGATCTTGTTTTTCAGTTTCAGGTCTTCCATGATTCCACCTCTGGTTTTTCTTTTTATTATATCATGAAAGGCGGCCGCCTCCTACTAGATGGCAGTCCCATCAAGCTTTCTGCCATACTCATCCACATACTCCAGAAAATAGGCCACACCTAGGGGCAGGGCCCGTTCATCAATATCAAACTGAGGGTTGTGCTGAGCTTTGCGCCTCTTTTCATCCTCAAACCCACCACCTAGGCAAAGCATCGCCTTAGGCGCGTCATATTTGGCAAAATCCTCACCGCCCATCCGAGGTTCTTCCGTAATGACCTTGTCCCGCCCAAAGATTGCAGCCGCTGCCGCAAGACCTGTCTGCGTGACAGACGGATCGTTCACCATGACCGGCGTTCCATAATGATAACAAGCTTCAATGGTCGTACGTGTCGCCTCCCCGATTCCACGGGCGAGCCGTTCCAGCTGCTTAGGGAAATGCTCCCTAAGAGTAGGACTGAAGGTACGGCAGGTTCCCATAAGACGGGCCGTTTCGGGGATGACATTGCTCGTCTCACCGCTTTGGAAAGATGTAATGCCAATGACGGCAGCATCAAGGGCCTTGGTTTCCCTGCTCACCAAGGTCTGGACAGCATTATAGTAGGCAACACCAGCCGCTATAGGGTCTATGGCTTCTTCCGGATGGGCCCCATGACCACCCCTGCCTTTGATGAAAATATCGAAGGTATCGGACGCCGCCATGATGGGTCCTTCCTGAAGATTAGCCATCCCATAGGGCAGCATGCCTTGGATATGGATGGCAATCATGCGGGTAATCGCTTTTACAAGAGGATCCTCTTTCATGTGAAGGGCGCCGCTGTCGGCGATATATTCCTCGGCTGGCTGAAAGAGGAACCGCACGGTCAGGGGAAGGTCATCCTTTTTTTCCGCAAGGAGACGGGCCGTCACAAGGAGCATGGCAATATGCGTATCATGACCGCAGGCGTGCATGCATCCTTGATTTTGCGACACGTAAGGCGGATGGGCGGCTTCCGTTAGAGGGAGGGCGTCAATATCAGCCCTGATGCCAAGGACGACATCCTTGTTCCTTGCGCCTTCTAGCGTGGCAATCACCCCGGTTCCCGTTGAAACGACGGCAGGAATCCCCCATTTATCCAGATATTCGAGGATTTTTTGCTGTGTCCGCCTTTCTTTCCAAGATAGCTCCGGATGGGCATGAAAGTCACGTCGCAGGGTGACGAGTTCCTTAAAGGCCTGTTGGGCCCGGCTTAGGTTCGCATTCATAGGAAGGCTCCTTTCCCTAAAAAAGAGGCCATTGCCTGCGCAACAGCCTCCTTCATCTTTTCTTTATTTCTTTTCATTGTTCGGGTCAAACCACAGTCCCGTATTGTTCTTCTTCATATATTCAGCAAATTCTGGGGACTTGTAGGCTGCAACAATGTCCTTAGCCCACTGGGCATCTTTGTTCTTGTCGCTCACAACGAGCTGGAGCAGGAGGTGCGGCAGGATGGTTTCCTTCAAAAGGGCCGTACTGGGATCGATTTTGGCATTATAGACGATGGACCCGGTGATGACAATATAGGCAAAATCAGTCCGGACGGAAGGAATATTGAGGGATTTCATTTCCGTAAATTTCAGGTGATGGGGATTTTCCACAATATCCTGCTGGGTGACCGTCGCAAGATCCTTTTTCGGATCCAATTTGATCCAGCCAGCCTTCTGGAGCAGGGCATAGGCACGGGCCGTATTGGAAGCGTCATTAGGGACCGCAATGGTATCTCCATCCGCAACCTGGTCAAGGCTTGTCTTACTGCCTGCGTAGATTCCAGCCGGCACCGTCGGGATTGGGGTCAGGGCAACAAGATGACCCCCCTGCTTCTTATTGAAGTTTTCCATATAAGCCGTATGCTGCTCGACATTAAAGTCCACTTCCCCTTCATTGAGGGCGATATCCGCCTGGAGCAGGTCACTCATATCCTTGCCCGTAATCTTATAACCTTTTTTCTCCAAGATGGGCTTGACCCCTTTTTCAAAAAGGTCGCTGTACGGTCCCTGGGATTTACTGAAGGTCAGTTCCTTCTTATCCGCGGCTTGTTTCTTATCGCTGCCGCAGCCTGCGGCAAGACCGGCAAAGACAAGGACGGCAAGGGCTGCACCCAGCGTTTTTTTCCACTTCGTAAGATTCATGATGATTCCTCCCTATTCATGATTTCTTGATTTAAAGGCAAAATGGTTGCCCACGGTTTGGATGATCTGCACAAAGATAATGAGGATGACTACCGTTAGAAACATGAGCGGTGTATTCATCCGTTCATAGCCATACGTCAAGGCCAGATCCCCGACGCCGCCGGCTCCAATTGCACCGGCCATGGCCGTGGCCCCTAAAAGGCCGATTGTCCCTGTCGTAATGGAAAGGATGAGGGATCCTTTTGCTTCCGGCAGGAGAAAATACCAAATGATTTCAAAATAGGATGCTCCCATCGCCTGAGCGGCTTCAATGATGCCTCGATCGACATCAAGCAGGGAGTTTTCAAAAAGACGCGTGAGATAAGGTGCAATGAAGATGACAAGAGGCACCAAAGCAGCTGTTGTCCCAATCCTTGTTCCAACAACCATCTTGGTCAGGGGCATGATAAAGACCATGAGGATGATGAACGGAACAGAACGAACCGTGTTGATGATCGTATTGAGGAACCCATAGATGAAACGGTTCGGCAGGATGCTGTCGCTTCTTGTAAGCACCAGGGCAAAAGCCATGATCATGGCAAGGACTGTGCCGGCAGCAAGCGATACAAAAACCATGTAGGCAGTCTGTTTGGCTGCCAGGATCAGCTGCGCATTGGAAACGCCAAGTTCCGGCATTACGCATCAACCTCCTTCCAACTAAGACCATGTTCATCAAAATATGCCTTGGCTTTTGGGACGCCATCATGTTCGTTGATGACTTCAATGATGAACAGGCCCAATGCCTCCCCCTGCAGTTCACAGACATTGGCAAAAAGGATATTGGTTTCAACGCCCAGATCATGATTGAGATGATAAAATAGGTTTTCCGCTGCTTCGTCTCCTAGGAAGCGAACCCGGAGAAGCTGGTAGGGCCTTGATTCAGCCTTTAGTTTTTCAAGAACGGACTGCGGCACTTCATTGGGGATGACCGTCTTTACAAAACGTTTCGTGATTTCTTTCTGGGGATCGCTGAAAACATCCAGAACAGATCCCTGCTCCACGACGCGCCCTAATTCCATAACAGCCACCCGATTGCAGATCTTTTGGATGACGTCGATCTCGTGGGTGACGATAAGGATCGTAATGCCCAGCTCCTTATTGATGCGTTTTAGGAGCTGCAGGATCTGCTCCGTTGCCACGGGATCCAAGGCACTTGTCGCTTCATCGCACAAGAGAATGGATGGGTTCGTCGAAAGCGCCCTCGCAATACCCACACGCTGTTTCTGCCCACCTGAAAGCTGACTGGGATAGGCATCCTTTTTGTCAGAAAGACCCACAAACTGGAGCAGTGTCGTTACGGTCCGCTCCATCTGCACCGCATCAGTTTTGTTGAGAATCAGGGGCAGGGCGACATTTTCATAGACGGTTCGGCTTTCCAACAGATTGAACTGCTGGAAAACCATGCCGATTTTCTTTCTCATGCGCCGCAGTTCATCATGGCTTTGCGCCAAGATATTGACGCCATTGATGAGAACTTCCCCCTCTGTGGGATCCTCCAAGCGGTTCACCATGCGCAGGAGCGTCGATTTCCCGGCGCCGCTGAATCCAATGACACCAAAGATATCCCCATCTGCAATGGAAAGGTTCACATCCTGAAGGGCATCTATCGTGCCTGATGCTGAGGAAAAGCGTTTGCTAAGATGCTTGAATTCAATCATGGGTTCCTCTCTCCTTCCTGATGATGATTGGTGTGGGGGGACAGACAAAACCGCCCCAGCGTTCCGCTGCTTTTTTCTTTTGGATAAACACGGCAAACTCCCTCTTTTCCCCAAAAAAGAAAACCCCCGCCTCCTAAGAGACGACGGTTCGTGGTTCCACTCTCATTCACTGGGAAAGGTCCCAGTCTTACGTCCTTGGTAACGGGGCGGGCCCCGTGACAGCCTACTGTTTGTTTCAGCCATCCAGCTCGCGGAGGCATTCCCACAAGAACTGGATCCGAACCTGCTTGCACCGGTGTGCAGGTCTCTCTAGCGGCCATTTCCTATGGTACTTGTTCCGTTCCTTGCCTTTCACAATATGTGCATATCATACTATTAAACTATGTATTTGTCAACAAGTCAGCAATCTTTAACTGAAAAAACTTTGAGTTCTATGTTGATACAATAACAGATGGATTATATCACATCTTTATCATTTTGTGTAATATTATTATTGATATGATTTTTAATCTACCAGAAGGATGGCAAGTCTTTGGCATACAAAAAAAGACCTGGAACGAAGAGAGGTACGTTCCAGATCTTAAGGTGCCTTAAAAAGGCTGTACAGGGGAGATCAATCTATGACAAGCTTAGGGGAAAGGCTCATGCCAGAACTTTCCCAAGCTCCTTACACTGTGTTAGGCCAGCATCATCAGGGGATCCGTTGAGGATCAAGGGATTGGCGGCAAGCGTAGCTCCGCTTGCGACAGCATCATCTTTCCAGTAGTCCATCCATTCACCGGTGCCCCACCCGTAAGAGCCAAAAAGAACGATGGATTTACCGGATAGTTTTCCTTTGACATCATCCCACATCGGCTGGAATTCACTTTCTTCAAGAACTTCGCTTCCCATGGCGGGACAGCCAAAGGCAAGGCCATCATAGGTACTGGGATCAAGGCTTGCAGCTTCCGCGGCTGTCATGACAGAAACATCAGCACCCGCTTCTTTCATGCCTTCGGCAACAGCGTTGGCCATTGCTTCCGTATTGCCCGTTCCGCTCCAATAAATTACAGCTGTTTTTTTCATGTCAATCGTCCTTTCGCAAATTCTGAGGTATCAAAAATGATCCCATGGGAAACTTACGCTACAAGAAGCCGTTCCAGCGGGCTGCCTTGGGCATAACATTCACAATAAACACGGGTACATTTCTGGCATTTTTCAAAAAAGTGCCGTGCCCGGGCGGGGTTGGTGTAAGCTTTCCAACAGCCCGAGCAGAGGCCTTTTTCCTTGGGAGAAGCCATGTACGCCTTCACATCATCCAGGGGATAATCAAGGAGAACTCCAATTTCATGGGGGAAGGAAGCCCGCTTTGCGAGTCGTAAAGAAATCTCGGTTAGGTGATCCTGCCAGTGGGAACCGGTATAGCCCAAAGAGCTGAAAAATTCCGGCACCCCATCCTCCTTCATGATGCGGTCAAGGTGACAGGGACGATATACGAACAGAAGGCCGCTTCGCTTTACCATGTCAAAGCTCAGCATTTCGAGGAAAAGGTTCCTTTTCGCCAGCCGTATGGCAATCCGGCTGATCAAAGCAAAGGGGCTGACCAAAGGCGGAAAGACAAAGCGGAAGAGACTTGCCGCTTTGAGTCCAGCCAATGTCGGCGCACACTGCCGAACAAGTTCCATCTCCAAAAGGCGCTCCATACGTACCTCCCGATCCGCCCGTCCCGCTTCGTTCCAGGGGAGTGAAAACGAAGCGGAAGTCAGCGGAAAATAAGTTGTAATTAGTTCAAACTAACCAATACACATGAAAGAAAAGAGGGTTAAAAGAACTGTGTTGAACTGTTGGTTAGTCTTTACTAACTGTGCATAGTATAACATGAGTCTTTTCCCTTTGCAACCCCTTTTTTAAAAAAATCCATTTCTTTTAAAAAGTCTGTTTTGCCCGTTCTTATCCTATTTTTTATGGACTGCCCCTGCTGCAGTCTTTGTAAGATGATCTTTTGATGAGTTATTATTGACAAACTCACTGTCTGTGGGTATACTCTCAAATTAATTCATACTTACGCAGTATATTTTATGCAGAAAGGACGTACATTATGGAACTTCACTTTTTCAAGGAATTTCTCATGATCAGTCACCCCACCACCGTTTTTCTTCTCCTCGTTTTTCTTTTGATTCTCGCCATGATCCATCATTTGGAGAAAAAAGGCACCTCTTTTGGAAAACTCGTGACCATTGGCACCGTATCAGGTGCCCTCCTAGGGATTTTTATTCAGGTCCTCGCCGGATTTCCGGACGCTCCAACAAAAGTGGTCTTTATTAAGGAGGCCACCAAATGGTATTCCCTTGTCGGCGGCGGGTTCATCGACCTCATCCGTATGCTTGTTGTCCCCTTGGTCCTTACTTCCATCATCCACGTCATCCTTCATATGAATGAAGGAACAAACCTCAAGAAACTCGTTGGCGCCATGCTTGCCACAAACCTCGGTATGGTAGCCCTTGCGGCCATCGTTGGACTGTCCCTGGGCAGCCTCTTTGGTCTCGGTGCCGGCTCAAGCGCTGTAGAAGGCGCCAGCAAGATGCGTGACGTAAAGCCTGTCGTCGATACGTTCCGGGCCCTGATTCCGATGAATCCGGTCAAGGCCATGGCCGATACGAATGTCATTGCCGTCGTCATCTTTGGCGTTGTCATTGGCGGCATTGCCCAGCTCATCAAGAAAACCGGCACAAACAGCCTGGAGGCCTTTACAAAGCTCTTTGACGAGCTCCACCTCATCATGGGATGGGCCTGTGATTTTATCATTGGCCTCATGCCTTATGGCGTGGTTGCCCTGCTGGCAAATACCCTTGCCACAAGAGGCCTTAAAGCAGTCATGGATATGGGCCTTTTCATCCTCCTGCTGTATCTGGGCCTTGCCATTATGTTTGCTGCAGAAGCGCTCCTGCTCACCGTTTTTGGGGTAAATCCTCTCACCTATTTCAAGAAAGCCAAAAGTCCCCTTGTCCTTGCTTTTACTTCCCGTTCTTCCATGGGCGTCCTGCCCCTTACGGTCGAAACCCTCACCCATCGTCTGGGCGTTTCAACAACGACGGCCAATACGGTGGCAAGTTTTGGGACAACGGCAGGGATGCAGGGCTGTGCAGGGGTCTTCCCCGGCCTGGTTGTGGTCTACATTGCCAATGTATCCGGTATTCCTTTTGACCTGACTTTATTTATCATGAGCATAGTGGTTATTGCCTTAGGGTCCATCGGCATTGCGGGTGTTCCCGGTACAGCGACCATGGCCGCTTCCGTCTCCCTCAGTGGGACTGGTCTTGGCGCCTACTTCTCCTCCATCTCCCCCGTCCTTGCCATTGATCCGATCATCGATATGGGCCGTACCATGCTGAACGTATCCGGATCCATGACAAACGCCATTGTCGTGGATAAGATCATGGGAACCTTTGACGAAGAAGCTTTCAAAAAAGAATAAGGTAGGATCAAAAAGCCTCTGCCGCAATGGCAGGGGCTTTTTTGTTGGATGGCTGTCCAAGGGCAGGCAGAATGCAGGCTGTGGTACTGGGCTGCTAAAGCCTTACAAAACGACTGCCTAAGACAAGGCTCTGCAGTCAAGCAAGGGACGGTAAGGCGCGGTGCCTGACCGTGTCCTCCGGACAGGGCGCCGAATAGATTTTCGATAACACGGTCCGTGAGCCGAATCACTTTGACGGGGTCTTGCGATTAGCGGTTTTGGACCATCGAAAGATATTCCTCGCTGACCGCTCATATGGAAACGTCAGGCAAAAACTATCCGTCTTATCCCCCACTGAAAGGGCAGGCTTGCTTCATTTTGATGAGGCAACGTACGCCTTTCGGGTTCCCGCCTTGGTCAGGCGGAACGGCATTTTCCGCCCCGGGGACAAAACACGGAGAAAAACCATAACGTGAGCCCTGAACTTAGACGCAAGTCCAAGGCTTTTTACGTGCAAGAAGCTGATTCATAAGGAATTTGACAAGGGAGGGCCGCTGCTATGAAAGATCGGCGCGATCTGTGCGCCGAGTAAAAAATAAGAAATACCCCTTACCGAATGCGCGTTGTGCATTCGGTAAGGGGTGTTGCGCTTGCAATTTTCTTACAGCGGAAGTTTGTGGATGATAATGGAGAAGATGACCATGATGAAGGTAGCAAGAGGCTGCGTAGCCCCATAAGAAACAGCTGGTTCATCACACTCCAGGGCATCAACAGCAGCGCCAAGGCCCGGGGCACTCGTCATGCCGCCCGTAATGGCACCGGAAAGCAGGGTCCAATTGATACGGAAAACATAATGACCCAACAGGAAGCCGGCGAGAATGGAAATGAGGGCAACCAGGGCGGAAATGATAGCCACCATATAGCCATCACCCGTTACAGCATCAACGACACGGAACCCATAGTTGAGGCCCGTTCCGGCAAGAAAGACAGACAGGAAATACGTGCGCATCTTACCAAGGACAGTGCTGTTCATACGGAAATGGATAGGACCAAGCTGACCCAGTGCGCCCAAGGCCAAGGCCACAAGGATAGCGCCGCCCGTCGCGCCGAGGGAGAACCAGCCCAAAGGTCCCATGTAGATGCGGATGGACCCAACCACATACCCTAGGAAGGCGGCAAGGGAAAAACCAATGAAGTCCATGGCGACTTCCTGATGTTTTTCCGTCACAAGGCTTGCGTCATTCTTGATATCAAGCGCCTTTTGCGCAAAATACCGTTTCTTTTCGTCTTTGACATCAAGGCCAAAGATCTTCGGAATCAGGTTAATGGCAAGGATCAAGAAGAGAACCCCAAAAGGATAACCGATGGAGTGTCCCACGCCAACGCCGGCCTTTGCCTCCGTGACAAAGACTTCAACATCTTCTTGGGAAAGGGACTGGGTCCCTTCCAGCGTCAGCGGAGCCGGTGCGGATTCATGACGAAGCTTGGCATCACGGACGCGGGCGCTGTTGATGATGGCAATGATCTTTTTTCTGGCTGATTCCGGCTGGCTGCCAAATTCCATGCCCAATCGTCTAGCCTCGCTGTCAGACGACTCCGTAGCCGCGGCAAGACCCGTGGAACTTGTCAGGGCGCCCGTATAGGTCCCGGTCATCTGGAAAGGACTCATATCCTGCAGGAGCTGGCTCGAACCATAGGAAGCAACTGCTCCAACAAAGGGAATGAAGATGGCGAGGATAACAAACTGCTTGCCAAATTTCGTCAAGGCATATTTCATATCACTGGCAGCAAGAAGACCCGTCCCCACAATAAAGACAAGAAGTGCCAGGTTCATAAGCGGACCGGGGATGACCTTTCCCTGCATGACAGCCATGGCAGAGGCAAAATAGCGGCTTTCTTTAGGAACGCCCGCTGCATATTGGGTCAGGAAATAACCAATGACGAGACCAACAAACAAGGTTCCTGTAATGCCGAACTTGAATTTTCCAATCTTCAGTTCGCCAAAAAGGTTGCCCAAGGTCATGGTTAAAAATAAGAGGACCAAGGGATTAAAGAAAAATGCGACAAAATTGAAGTCCATACTGTACCCCCTCGATTGAGAAAAATAATAAAATATGAGTTTTTCTCGAAATTTTTTTATATTATACTGAAAAGCTCATGATTCGGGCAAGACTTTTCCCATGAACATTTTTTCATCCCCTATGAAAAGCTTTCAACGTTTTTATTTTCAGTATGAAATGAAAAAAAATCGGAGAGAAGGCAACAATTCCTGCCTATTTCTCCGATCCACCGTAATCTTTGTAACGTTACTTGGAAAGTTCCTTTTCCCACTCCCGTACATATTCAGCAAAATATTCAACGCCCAATAAAAGAGCCCTTTCATCGATATCATAGTGGGGACTGTGCTGCGGATAGCGCCGCGACGCATCAGCAAAACCACCGCCTAAAAGGAGCAGGGCTTTAGGATTATCATATTTGGCAAAGTCCTCGCCGCCCATCTGCAATTCCCAATCAACGACATGATCCTTGCCAAAGACCGTCTCACAGGCTCTGCGTCCTGTATCCACACAGGCCGCATCGTTGATTGTGGGCGGCGGTCCAAAATGGTATTCCGTGCGGATCTTGGCCCGTGAGGTTTCCCCTACACCGCGGGCCACCCGTTCAAGGATGCCAGGATAGGCCTCGCGCAGTGTGGGGCTGAAGGTACGGGCTGTCCCCGATAGATGAGCCGATGCGGGAATGACATTGCTCGTTGTCCCAGCCTGAAAAGTGGTCACGGATAGGACGGCCGGTTCCAGAGGATTGACTTCACGGCTGACCACGGTCTGGAGTGCGTTCACAAATTCAGACCCAGCCACAATAGGGTCAATGGTCTGATGCGGCAGGGCGCCGTGACCGCCCCTTCCTTCGATATAAACATCAAACGTATCCGCCGCGCTCATGACAGGTCCATAACGCAAGGAGGCTGTACCAACAGGGATCTTGCTCCAAATGTGGAGGGCAATGAGCCGTTCGCATTCCTTTACAAGCGGCTCATCCTTCATATATGTGGCACCGCTGTTGGCAATTTCTTCTTCCGCTGGCTGAAACAAAAAGCGCACCGTCACGGTCAGTTCGTCTTTCATGGCCGCAAGGACCTTAGCCGTGCCAAGGAGGATCGTAATATGCGTATCATGGCCGCAGGCATGCATAGTCCCTTCTTTTTCCGAGGCATAAGGGGCTCCGGTTTCTTCCTTGATGGGAAGGGCATCGATATCGGCACGGATGCCAATGATATGGTCTGACGAATGAGGCCCTTTAAGAGTAGCCACAAGACCGGACGTGGTCGATGGGACATAGGGAATACCTAATTCATCCAAATAAGTCATGATCTTTTTTTGTGTATTAAATTCTTTCCAAGATGGTTCGGGGTGGGCATGAAAATAGCGGCGCAGCTCCACAAGCTCGTCTTTCATGGCCCTTACTCGTTCCTTGATTTCCATAGAAAGCCCTCCTTTAGGGGACAAATCGCCCCGTTCTTATCCTTTGGTATAGCCCATTTCCTAGTAAATTGCAAGGTATTTTTCAAAAAAAAAAAAAAAAAAAGAAGGCTCCCCAAAAGTGAAATGTACCCTCTTTACTGGACACCCAGTAAGGAGGGTACATTTTGCGTTATA